>Ga0335072_10000992_pt1 | contig 48790 bp, 44 predicted proteins | sample Lox_Sample_21_FD_206725 | JGI IMG/M metagenome (GOLD analysis project Ga0335072, IMG submission 206725) | Soil microbial communities from Loxahatchee National Wildlife Refuge, Florida, United States - Lox_Sample_2.1 | ecosystem: Environmental > Terrestrial > Soil > Wetlands | place: USA...
CGGCCCTGCGGGTCCTCGCGCGGGCGCTGATGAGCGTCGCGCACGTGTGGGTCAAAGCGCGCCAAGGGACCAAACGTGCGTGACGCTATGCCGTCGTGTCCGGGCTGCTCGTGATAGACGCGCACCATCGGCTTCGATGCTGTCCAGCACCACGTTGGGGGATCCGTCGGTAGTGTGGCCGGGGGATCGCGGAGCTTGGCTACCACGCGCTTGGCGTGAGCGCTTCGGCGGTCTCGAGTACTCGTGCGACGCCGCCGCGGCGGGCCAAGATCTGCGCTGGTGTGGCGCCGTCGAGGTCTGGAGAGGGGGAGGTGGCCCAGCGCGTTAGTGACAGCGCGCCGCCGGGGTAGGTGGCGATCAGCTGCTTCAGGCCGGGCAGCTCTCGATCTTCGTGGAACTGCCAGGCCGGCAGGCGGTTGACGCGTCCACGCCGCAGCGCGACCAAGCCGCCGGAAGTGATGCGCTTGGATATCGCCTGCGGTGTGACGCCAAGCCTTTGCGCTGCCTGCTCGCGCGTCAGGGTATCGGAAAGTGCCTCGCGCATCGCGTCCTGAAGCGCTGGATAGGTGGCATGCCGAGCGTGCGCGAGCTCCTCGTCGGTAGGCGCCTGTCTCCACAGAGCCTCGTCGAGGCTGTCGGTCTCACCCGCGGCGGCGGTCCGCGACAGAGCAGCGTCGAACGCTCCAATCAGCGCTGGCGGCGCGTCCTGCCCGGCGAGCTCGACGGCGAGCTTCCTGGGCGATATGGGACGCTCACCCAAGCGCTTGACGAGCTCGTCTGCCAGGCGCTCAGCCTCTGGGGTAGCTGTCGATGCCATGACCACACGGTAGCACAGTAGCGCAACCTACGCAACTTACGCAATGCTGGCAAGCCTACAGATCGAATCCATGAACGCGACAGTAAGGTCGGGCGTCGAGCGCTCCACCAGCGCTATGTGCTCCGGCCGCCTGCCGGCATAAATTCGTCGAGCCGGCGGGTCACTGTCCTTGGTTGTCTCTGCGAGCGCGATGTCGGCTTGGCCGGTGTGGAGATAGATCGCCTGGGCGCCGATGACCACCAGCGCGTCGCGGTGGGCGGCGAGTGCCTGGAGGGCGGCGAGCAGCACCCGGCGGGCGGCGACGAGCAGCTCAGCGTCGCCAGGCGGGCTCATTGGCCTGCATCCAGTCAAGTAGCGCGGTTGCCTCGCTGGGGTTACGTCCCGGCCCGGAGAGTAGATCGATGGCGACCTGCGAGGGGGCGGCGAACTGCAGGCCCTCGGCGGCTTCGCTGCGATCGAAGACGAAGCTGTCCCTGGCGGCGGCGAGGACGACGTTCGCGCCGCTCGTGGTCTCGCGCAGGGCCAGCGTCTCGCGCGCGCTGTCGGGATCGTCGACGTAGAGCATCGCCAGCCGCGCCGGCGCGTAGGCGACCAGACGCTCTGCGGCCAGCGAACCAGTCAGCACGTACGCCAGGTCGCCGGCGGTGCGCAGTCGCTGTGTGAGTGCGCGGAGTCCTCGTGGCTCCAGGTAGGTGGTCACCGGGTTTGATTGGGTCAGCCCGTAGTCCTCGCTCCAGCGCGTCAGCAGCGCCCGCCAGCGCACGTCGCTGATCGGGCCGTAGGCCTGGCGGGTCAGGAGGTCTTCGTTTTCCAGGAGCTCGACCACGCGGTAGGCGGTGCCGGTCGAGGCGCCCGAGCGCTCGACGAGCTGGGGTATGGAGTAGGGGGGCGCGAAGTCGATCAGCGCTCGCACGACGCGCGCGGCGGGTCCGCCGCGCAGACTGTCGCGGGGGCGGCCAGGTCCGCGCCATGGGTCGCGGTCTGCGCCGCGGTCAGCCACGAACAGGGCCGGCCGGTCGCTACGGAGGTGCATGTTCCCGGTCGCGTCGATGTAGCCCGCGCCGGCGGCGGCGATCCGATCTCGGGTTGCCGGTGCGAGGTAGCGGGCCACGATCAGCGGGATCGCCGGCTCCCCGCCGGTAGCCCTGGCGAGCGCGGATTGCAGGCGCTCGACGACGATCGGCACTTCGCGGGTGGCGAGCAGGCGTTTGGCCTCGACCGCCAGGGTGATCTGCTGCCCGCCGGGCGAGGCCACGCGCACGATCGCGTCGGGCCCGCGATCGGGGGCCTGTGGCCGCTCGTCGACCTGCATCTCCCACGATCCGGGCAGGCGCTCGCGCAGCAGTGTGACGGCGCGGCGCACGAGATCGGACTCCCGCTCAGGCGCAGCCATCCCACGAAAATCTGGTTCTCGGTTGGCAGCGGAGATCGCCATTGACACGCAAGAATAGCATATCTTTCTACGAAATCACTATTTTCCGCTGGCATCGGAATATCTGGGTTACATTGAAGGGCTAGGGGGGGGCCTGCTCGGTGGGCTGAAGGTCGAGTCGGTCGCAGCGAGCTCCAGGTAGCGCCCCCACCCGAGAACGGGGCCGCCAAATAAGCTCCCGGGCGGTGTCCGAGCTTGGTGATCGCATCCACGAGCGCGCCCGCCTCACGGGCGAGTTCCGGCTGCGCTCGGGCGCGACGAGCGGCGAATACTTCGATAAGTACCTGTTCGAGTCCGACCCTCGATTGCTGCGCGAGATTGCGAGCGCGCTGTCTGCGACCGAGCCGTGTCGCATAGGCTGCGATCGACCGTCGTGCAGCAGCCGCGCAGGAACATCGAGCTGAAGGCGAGCGACCCGGACCCGTCCGCGTCGCTTGAGATATGTCGGGCTCTCGGCGCCGAGGACTGCGGCAGGATCGCCAGCGCGACACCTACTTCGAGGTCCCCTACGGCGGGCTCAAGCTCCGCGAGGAGCAGCCCGGCCGTCCGCACTTGATTCAGTTCGAGCGCGCCAGCGAACCGCGGCAGCGCGAGAGCCGCTACCGGATCATCGAGGTAAGCGACGGCCCGGCGCTGCGTGCGGCGCTCGCCGCCGCGATCGGCATACGCGGAGTCGTCGCCAAGCGCCGCCATCTGCTGCTCGTCCAGGAGCCCCCAGATCGTCGGCAACGGGCGAGCAGAGGTAGTCTCAGCGGCAGGCAAGGCACACTCCTTTTCACGGGTGGTGTGCCTTGCCGCTTCGACCCAGCTCTACATGACTCCTCCCCGCCTGCCGGGAGTTTTCGGACGGTTTCTTAGGGTCAAGTGCGGCTCCGGCCCTCTACAGGATTGATGCAATTATGCTACATTTGATCCGTGTCGACTACTGCCCCCACGCATCCGCTGATCCGCGAGGCGGTCTATCTGCATGAGATTGCGAGACTGTCGGATGCGGATATCGCGCGGGCCACTGGGGTCGCTCGCAGCACCGCACGCGCGTGGCTGGCGCATACCCGCTCGCCTACGGGGGAGCGGGCGGAGCGGTTGATCGAGCTCTCGGCGCTGGTGGAGCGGCTGGCTCGGGTGATGGAGCCGTCTTACATCGCTGTGTGGTTGCGAAGGCCGGTGCCCGCGTTGCAGGAGCGCAAGCCGATCGACGTGATCGCGAGCGGCAACTATGTGCAGGTGGCCGAGTTGGTATCGGCGCTCGAAGAGGCCCCCTTCAGCTAGCGATCGTGGTCACCACGATCGAGCGAGTATCGGTTGCCGGTTCGTGGTGGCGGCAGATACCACATGGGTCCGATCCGCTGTGGCTTGCTACGCCGCCTTCGAGTGGGCGCTGGCAGCACGGGGGGACGGTCGCGGCGATCTACCTTGCAGACGATGAGCAAACCGCATGGGCCGAGTGGCATCGTGCGCTCGCGGAGATCGCGATGCCGCCGACCCACGGCATGCCACGCGACCTGTGGCGCTGGACAATCTCGGTGGGGGAGATCGCCGACCTCTCGACTCCGGAGAAGCTCGCCCGACTTGACCTACCGGTGCCCAGGCCAGGTCGACGAACGTGGGCGCCCTTCCAAGCCGCCGGCGAGCAGCTACATGGCGACGGCTACAGCGGGATTCTCTACCCGAGCGCCGCACGACCAGACCACAAGGCGCTTTGCCTGTTCCGCGAAGGCGCTCTGATCCCCGGCGCCGAGCCGCAACGACCGCCTGTGACCCACCGCGATCCACCGGCCCCTCCAACCGGCCTGCACACCTGAGCTCCGCGGCCACACATCCCGGCCTCGGCATCCATGTCGGGACCGCAGAGGAACGCAGCCTGCGACCCAAACCGCGCTGAAGCCGAGGCTGCTTGGGACGGGTCCGTGATTCAAGACCGCAAAACGACTGCAGAACCCCGAAAAACCGCATGGCAAAGCCAACCTGAACCGTTCGGGCATCGCGCATCGAGGCGGTATATAGGCTTGGCCGGTCGATGAGCGCAACCGTCGGGGAGATGCGCGGTGGCCGAGCGAGGCGCCTCGGGAGTGATGGGGCGGCTTTCGACGCGTAGGATGACCGGCGCCGTCGGGCTCGGCGTGGCGGTCCTGACCGCGGCTGGCAATGCGCTGTGGGCGCTTGACCAGCCGCAAGCCGGTGCGTCCGCTCGCCAGATCGTCGCCTTCTACACGAGCAACTCAGGTCGGATTATCGTTGGTGGAAGTATCAGCCTGCTCGCCGGCGCGCTGCTGGTGTTCTTCGCCAGTGGAGTCCGTGTGCTGCTGCGCGAGCACACACCCGATGACCTGCTGCCCTCCGCGGCGTTCGGCGGGCTGCTGCTCGTCGTCGCGACGGGACTCGCCGCGGAGACGATCAATATGGCCGGTGCGCTTCGCGCCGAGCACGGCCAGCTCTCCCCCGAGCTCGGCCGGGCGCTGTTCGAGGTCTCCTATGTCCTTGGCTACAACGCCGCCGGCGTCGGCATCGCGGTGCTCCTCGGCGCGATCGGCGCAGTCGCCTGGCGCTCAACCCCCCTGCTTCCGCCCTGGGCTGCCCTATTGGTGTTGCTGCTCGCCGTCGCGTTTCTTACACCGCTCTGTCGGTTCCTGCTCGCCCCCGCGGTCGTGCTGCTCGCCGTCGTCTCGATTCGACTGCTCCTGAAAGCTCCCGTCGAGCGCTCCGCCGCGTCGCGGCCCGCCGGCCCAGGGTGATCCCAATTGCTGCCGTCGCGCGAGATCCTCGCGCGGCCGAGACTCGCCGAGGCGAAGGAGCGGTGGCGCAGGCCCGCGGGATTACTACGGAGCGTTGACAAGGGTCGTGCCCGGTGTCGAGGTGACGATCCCGCCGCCGCAGGAGGCGAAGAGGGAGACGGTCACGATCACCCCGACCGCCGCCTGAACGCCCCGGGGAGACGCCAGCCGCGGCGCTCAGGCGCCGAGGCCGGCCCTGCGCAGCGGCAACCCCGCTCGAACGCCCGCGGCAGCCCCGCTCAAACGCGCAATCCACAGCCCAGCCCGGCTCTGCGCGGCGCTGACAGGTAGGTAGTTTTCCGCGCCAAGACAGCGGATCGCTACCGGCCTTCGCCAGCTGCGACATGAGATCGTTCATGCATGACCGCCTACACCTCACAACGGCAAACCCCGCTGGCTGAGTTGCTCGATCTCACCGGACGCACGGCCGTGGTCACCGGCGGCGCGATGGGCATCGGCCTCGGCATCGCGCGCCGGCTGCACGAGGCCGGCGCGAACGTGGCGGTCGCCGACCTCGATGAGGTGGCGGCGCAGAGTGCCGCCGCCGATCTCGTGGCTGCCCGCCCCGACAGTGCGTTGGCGATTGGCAGTGACGTCAGCGACGAGGAGGGCGTGCGGCAGATGGTGCGGGCAGCGGTGGAGAGCTTCGGCCGTATCGACATCCTCGTCAACAACGCCGGCATCTACCCGATGGTCCCCCTGGGGGACCTCGACGCGGCCACGTTTCGCCGTGTGCTGGATGTGAACCTCACGGGGCTGTTCCTCTGCACCAAGGCCGTCTCGGCGCATATGGTCGAGCAGGGACGGGGCGGGCGGATCGTCAACGTCACCTCGATCGACGCCCTGCATCCCTCGATGGTCGGGCTGGCTCACTACGACGCCTCCAAGCACGGCGCGTGGGGCTTTACCAAGAACGTCGCCCTGGACCTCGCGCCACACGGCATTTGGGTGAACGCGGTCGCGCCCGGCGGGATCAAGACGCCGGGCACCGGCGAGATGGACGAGGCGAGCATGAGTGCCTTCGAGGCGCTGATCCCGATGGGGCGCATGGGCGAGCCCGACGACATCGGCCGGGCCGTGCTGTTTCTCGCCAGCGAGCTCTCCAGCTACATGACCGGCAGCCAGATCGTCGTAGACGGCGGACGGCTGCTGGCCTGATGCAGCCGGGTTTGGCCGCTGCCGATGATCGACAGACACCAGTGTCCCGGGCTGGCCGGAGGCGATCCGGATGTCGTTCGCGCGCCGCGGCTCGTTGTTCTCGCGCTCCAGTTCCTTGATCCGCTTGCGCATCAGCGCGCCGGGATTCCCGCCACCACCGCGCGCGGGCACCAGGGAGCGTGCGGCGGGGTCGGGGATCGACCGATCCACGCAGGCGTCCCGGGTAGCGTCGGGCGGGTGTTGGGCCCAGCGATAACGGCAGCGACAGCGTCCGAGTCCTGATACCGTCCCGGCTCATGGGAGGAGCGCTCCGTCGAGGGGTTGGTCGCGTCGGGGCCGTTCAGTTCGTCTGTGCGGCTCTTCTGCTGGGCTGTGCGGCCCTCCTGCTCGGACTCGGCGCGCCCGCCGCGCTCGCCGCCGAATCCGACGGCACGCTGAGCGGCACCGTGACCTCGGCGGCCTCGTCCGCCGGGCTCGGCGGGATCGAGGTGCTCGTATTCGAAGCCAGCGGCGAGAAGCTGGTCGGTCGTGCCGTCACGAAAGGGACCGGGGAATACACCGTCGAAGGACTCCCCGCCGGCGACTACAAGGTCGAGTTCGCCCCGGGCTTCGAAGGGGGGAACTACATCGCCCAGTACTACGAAGACGCCGCCACCTTCGCCGACGCCAAGCTCGTCCCCGTCCAAAGCGGCTTCCCGACGAACGGTGTCGATGCCAAACTGCTCGCCGGCGCGGAGATAACGGGGACCGTCATCGAAGCCACGGCCTCCGAAGACATCGTCCCGCTGAAGAACATCCAGGTCGCCGTCTACGAAGCCGGTGGCCGCGGCGATCCCGTTGGCTTCGCCGAAACCGACGCCCAGGGCAGGTACACCGTCGAAGGTCTGCCCGGCGGCGCCTACAAGGTCGAATTCTCCGGCGGCTATGAAGAAGTCGCCGGCGGCGCCTTGGAATTCGAAGAAGAACTCTTCCTCGGAAACGCCCAGGACTTCGTCGCTCAGTTCTACAGCGACAAGCCGTCCCTGGTCACCGCCAACACCGTCGAAGTCGCCCAAGGCCAGACGCAGGCGGATGTCGACGCCGAAATGCAGCGCGGCGGTGAGATCGAAGGCATCGTCACCAGCGCCAGCACCCATGCCGCGGTGCCCGGCACGCTTGTCGCCGCGACCGGGCCCGAAGGCGTCACGAGCTACGCCACCACAGACTCCGCCGGCCACTACACGCTCGTCGGGCTCCCCAGCGGCGCCTACAGGGTCGAATTCTCGGCAGGCAAGTACATCACGCAGTACTACGCCGGCCAGCCCGCGCCGGCCGACGCCGACTCCGTCGTCGTCACCCAACCACTGACGACCACCGGAATCGACGCCTCCCTGGTGCTCAAAGCACCGACCAACACCGCCGCGCCCGCGGTTTCGGGAACCCCCGCCGTCGGACAGACGCTCTCCTGCTCGCCCGGCGCCTGGACCGGCAGCCCAGTGCCCGCTCTCCACTACACCTGGCTGCGCGACGACATCGCCATCCCCGGGGCCACGGCGAGCACCTACGCAGTGCAAAGCGCCGACGAAGGCAACGGCCTCACCTGCAAGGTCACCGCCACCAACAAGAACGGCAGCGCCGCCGCCATCAGCAACACCGTCATCGTTCCCGTGCCCAGCCCCCCGCCCGCGCCGAACCCCGAAGTCGAGGTCGTAAGCTCCAAGATCCAGGTCCTCCGTGGCCTCGCCCACATCTCGATCGCCTGCGCCAAGGCCGCCTGCGCCGGGAGCGTCGAGCTCACATACACCGCTCCCGCTCCCCGCCGTCATCACCACGGCGCCAAGCCCACCACGCTGCCGCTCGGCCGCGCCTCCTACAAGCTCGACCCGGGCGACCGTACGACTGTCCTCGTCCGCCTCAGCGCCGCCGGCCGGCGCCTCCTCGCCCACGCCCGGCACCACCGGCTCCCGGCCACCCTGCTCGTCACCGTCGGCGCCAGCACCATCAGGCTGTCTGTCGCGCTCGACCTCTCCTCGGCGTCCCACGGTCAGCGACACCGCGGGCGGCGACGCTAGGCCGCTCCCCTCACTCCCAGCGCATCGCCTTCGGCGCCTCGCGCATCCGCACCACCCGCGCCGGGATCCCCGCCACCACCGCGTTGGCCGGGACGTCGCGGGTGACGACTGCGCTGGTCCCCACGATGCTGTTCTCGCCCACCGTCACCCCGCGCAGCACGCACGCCCCGTAGCCCATCCACACGTTGTGCCCCACCCGCACGTCGCGCTTGTAGATCCCCTGCAGGCGGATCGGGCGCTCCACCTCGACCACGCCGTGGTCGAAGTCGATCAGCATCACCCTGTCCGCCACGATGCACTCCCGCCCGATCGACACGTGCTGGTAGGCCGAGATCGTGCACTCCTGGCCCATCACCGTCTTCGCCCCGATCTCCACCTCCCCCTCGTGCACCCGGATCTTGCTGCCGTGGCCGATCCACGCCCAGCGCCCGATCCGCAGCGTCGCCCGCGGGCCGACCTCCAGGTGCACCCCGGGGCAGATGAAGCACAGGCCGTCCGTCTGCAGGCGCCGTCCGAGGCGCAGCCTGAGCACGGCTAGGCGCAGCAGCATCCGCCCGTAGGCCGGCGAGAGCATGTTGTTCGCCCGCGCGAAGCGCCACAGCGCCAGCGGGCCGCCGCGCAGCGGGGCCGGCGGCGGGCGCAGGCCGTCGGGGGCCGGGCCCGGCTCGGGGGAGGGAGGCGATTGCGCGTCGGGCGCCGACCGAGCCTCCCCGGCCGCCGCCGCTCCGTTCGACGACACCCGCCGCTGCTCGCCCGGTGAGACGCGCTCCTGCTCCATCGTCGCCAGATCGTATTCGCCTGCGATGATTGCGCCCGCCATGGCATCCCAGGCCCCCGCCGACTCCCAGACCCTCGCCCAGCGACTGCTCGCCGGCGACCGCCGCGCCCTGGCCCGCGCGATCTCGCTCGTCGAGGACGACCGTCCCGAGGGCTGGGAGCTGGTCCGCCAGGTCTACCCCCACACCGGCCACGCCGCCGTCTGCGGCTTCACCGGGCCGCCCGGCGTGGGCAAGTCGACGCTCATCGGCGCCCTCACCCGCGCCCGCCGCGAGGCGGGGCGCACCGTCGGCGTCCTCTCCATCGACCCCTCCTCGCCCTTCACCCACGGCGCCCTGCTCGGCGACCGCATCCGCCTCGGCGAGCACTTCCTGGACTCCGGTGTCTTCATCCGCTCCATGGCCAACCGCGGGGCTCTGGGCGGGCTCTCCGAGGCCGCCCTGCAGGCCGTCCTGCTGCTCGACGCCGCCGGGCGCCAGGACGTCTTCGTCGAGACCGTCGGCGTCGGCCAGGCCGAGGTCGACATCATCGACCACGCCGACACCATCGTCCTCGTCCTCATGCCCGGCTCCGGCGACTCCATCCAGGCGCTCAAGGCCGGCGTCATGGAGATCCCCGACGTCATCGTCGTCAACAAGGCCGACCACCCCCTCACCGACACCATGGTCCGCGAGATCCGCGGCGTCCTCTCCCTCGCCAACCTCGACCGCCCCCAGGACGGCGCCCCGGGATGGCGGGTGCCGATCGTCAAGACCGAGGCCGCCACCGGGCACGGCGTCGCCGAGCTCGTCGACCGCCTCGACGAGCACCGAGCCCACATCGCCGCCGAGGGCACCCTGCAGGAGCGCCGACGGCGCAACCTGCGCAGCGAGGTCCTCGCCCTCGCCGGCGCCCGCATGCGACGGCGCCTGGAAGAGGAGCTGCGGGGAGACCCCGAGTTCCAGCGTCTGCTCGAGGAGGTCGTCCAGCGCCGCCTCGATCCCGCCAGCGCCGCGGTTGCGTTGCTGGAACGTTCGCTATAGTGTAGACAACTGTCTGCGGATGGTTTCGGCGTCTGCCCGACGCCAGTCTCGGTATCGACGTATATCTGCCCAAACGTGTTTCCAAGGGTTTAGACATCGGCCATCTTCGGGCATAATCCGAAAGAGCTGAGGGTCAAACGTTTAGTCATGAAAAAGCCACTCGATCCCGAAAACCCCGGACGATTCTCCTCCTCGCTATGCGCGGGGCTGGCGATGCTGAGCTGCTTCACGCCTGAGCATCCCGTGCGCGGCATCGCCGACATGGCCGAGGCGCTCAACCTCGGCCGCTCGACCACCCATCGCTACGCCACCACGCTGGTCACCCTCGGGTACCTCGAGCAGGGCCCCTCGCGCAAGTACCGCCTCGCCGCGCGCGTCTCGGACTTCGGGCTCGCCATGCTCGACTCCCTGGCGATCCGCGACGTCGCCCGCGAGCGGCTGCGCGAGCTGCGCGCCCAGACCGGGCGGACCGTGGCGCTCGCCATTCTCGACGGAGCCGAGGTCACCTACATCGATCGCTGGCAGGGGTCCCGCCGGGGGCAGTACGCGATCGACCTCGGCGTCGGGGTGGGCACCCGTCTGCCCGCCCACAGCTCGGCCGCGGGCAAGGCCCTCCTGGCGTGCCTCCCCGCCGCCGAGCAGCGCGAGCTGATCTCCGATCTGCGCCTCTCCAAACGGGCGCCGCGGAGCATCACGACCAAGGCCGCCCTGCGGGCCGAGCTCGAGCGCATCGCCGCCACCCACGGCGCACTCGCCGTCGAGGACGAGGAGCTGCTCGCCGGTCGCCGCGCCATCGCCGCACCGATCTTCGACGGCGACGGGTACCCCATCGCCGCGATCGAGCTCGCCGCTCCCACCGACGCCTTCACCCGCGAGCAGCTCGTCCAGCGCATCGGGCCTCAGGTGTTCGCCGCCGCCAGGCGCGTCACGGCCGAGCTCACCGCCGAGCCCGTCGAGGACTGAGCCCGGGACGCCGGGTGCGCGCGGCGCGTCCGACCCGCGTCTGCCTGCCCCGAGCGCCTCAGGCGCCCAGCGCCCGGGCGATCACCATCTGCTGCACCTCGTCGGTCCCCTCGCCGATCGTCAGGATCTTCGCGTCCCGGTAGAAGCGGCAGACCGGGTACTCCTCGATGTAGCCGTAGCCGCCGTGGATCTGCACCGCCTCCTCCGTGCACCGCACCGCCAGACGGCCCGTCTTCAGCTTCGCCTGGGCGGCGGTCAGCGTGAAGTTGCGGCCCGCGTCCTTCTCCCGCGCCGCCCGGTACACCAGCAGCCGCGCCGCCTCGATCTCCGTCGACATGTCCGCCAGCTTGCCCTGGATCGCCTGGAACTTCGAGATCGGCTGCCCGAACGCCCGGCGCTCCCGGGCGTAGGCCAGCGCCTCGTCGAGCGCCCCCTGGGCCAGCCCCAAGCCCATCGCCGCCACCCCGATCCGCCCGATGTCGAGGACGTGCAGGAACTGCCTGAAGCCCTCCCCGCGCGGGCCGAGCAGGCTCTCCTCCGGCACCCGGCAGTCGGCGAACGTCAGCGGCCGCGTGTCCGACGCGTTCCACCCCATCTTGCGATACGGCTCGCCGGGCTCGTAGCCCGGCGTCCCGTTGGGCACCAGGATGTTCGAGATCTCCCGCCCGTGGGTGGGATCTCCGTCGGTGCCCGTCACCGCCGTGATGCACACCACCCCGGAGATCTCCGTCCCGGCGTTGGTGATGAACTGCTTGGCCCCGTCGATCACCCACTCCCCGTCCTGCAGGCGCGCCCTGGTCCGCGTGTTCCCGGCGTCCGAGCCCGCCTCGGGCTCCGTCAGGCCGAACGCCCCCAGCCTCGCCCCCGAGCACAGCCGCGGCATCCACTCCCGTTTCTGCGCCTCGCTGCCGAACAGGTGGATCGGCTGGGTCCCCAGGGAGGTGTGCGCGCACAGCGTGATCGCCACCGACGAGTCCACCCGCGTCAGCTCCTCCACCGCCAGCACATACGCCAACGTGTCCCCGCCGCCGCCGCCGTACTCCTGCGGGAACGGGATACCCATCAACCCCAGCGCGCCCAGCTTCGCCACGATCTCATACGGGAACGACTTCGTCCGGTCCAGCTCCCCCGCCACCGGCGCAACCTCGCCCTGCGCGAATTCCCGCACCGTCCGGCGGATCAGCTCGTGGTCGGGGGAGAGGTCGAAGTCCATGCCGGGCGGGGGAGGGGTCGGGTCCGTGTGGGGGTGGGGGAGGGGTCGAGATCCGTCTGTGTCTGCGGCGGATGCCGAAATCCGTGTCCTCAGCCCTGGGCGCAGCTGCGCGCCAGCTCCACCAGCAGCCGCACCCCGTAGCCCGACGCCGACTTCGGCGCGTACGCCCGGCCCAGATCCCAGGCCGAGCCCGCGATGTCCAGGTGCGCCCACGGGGTCTCCCCGACGAAGTTCGACAGGAACGTCGCGCCGACGATCGTCCCCGCCTTGCGCTCCTCGGGGGCGTTGTTGAGGTCGCCGTAGCGGCCCTTGATCAGCTCGTCGTACTCGGCGTGCAGAGGCAGCCGCCAGACGATCTCGCCGCTGCGCCGCCCGGCGCCCTCGATCTGCGCCGCCAGCTCGTCGTCGTTTGACAGCAGCCCCGCGTAGGTCGAGCCCAGCGCCACGATCACCGCGCCCGTCAGCGTCGCCAGGTCCACCACCCGCTCCGCCCCCAGGGAGATCGCGTGGTGCAGGCAGTCCGCCAGCACCAGCCGGCCCTCGGCGTCGGTGTTGTTGACCTCGATCGTCTTCCCGTTCGCCGCCGTCACGATGTCGCCCGGCTTCACCGCCCGGCCGCTGGGGAGGTTCTCCGTCGCGCCCACCACGCCGATCACCTGCAGCGGCAGTCTCAGCCGCGCGATCGCCCCGATCGCCTCGATCACGGCCGCCCCGCCCGACATGTCGAACTTCATCTCCGACATCTTCGCCCCCGGCTTGAGCGAGATCCCGCCGCTGTCGAACGTCACCGCCTTGCCCACCAGGCCCAGCACCTCAGGATTGGATCGCCCGCCTCCCGAGCGCCCGTCCGCTGCGCCCTCGCCGGTCCCGTCGTAGCGCAGCGTGATCAGCGCCGGCTCCTGCTCGCTGCCCTGGGCCACCGCCGCGAACGCCCCCATCCCGCGGCTCACGATGCCCTCCCGGCCCTCCGTCTCCACGGTCAGGCCCGGCACCTGCTCGGCCAGGGCCTGGGCGTGGGCCGCCAGGGCGGTCGGCGTCAGGTCGTTGGCCGGGCGGTTCTGCAGGTCGCGCGCCGCGTTCGCCGCCTCCGTCACGACCGTCGCCTCGGCCACCCCCCGCTCGAGCCGCTGCGGGTCCGCCCGCGGAGCGGAGATCGTCAGGCTCTCCAGGTGCTTCGGGGCGGCGTCCGCCGACTCCGCCGACGCCGACCTGTGCCGGTCGAAGCGGTAGTCCGCCAGCAGCGTCCCCTCGACCAGCGCCGCCCATAGCGAGAGGCTCTCGGCGTCGGAGGTCTCGGCGTCGGAGGCGGCCGCCGCGGGCGCCGCCCAGCAGAGGTCGCGCGTCCCGATCTCCAGCGCCCGCGCCTGCGCCGCCGCCGCCGCGACCCGCAGACGCTCCGGGGTCAGCTCGGCGCGGTCGCCGAGGCCCACCAGCAGCCAGCGCCGCCCGTCGGCGTGGGCCAGCGCCAGCGCCTGCGGCGCCCCACGCGCCTCGCCCGAGGCCAGCAGCTCGGCTGCCGCCTGGGGGAGATCCTCCGCGGCGATCGCGGCGGACGGCGTCCCGTCCTGCCAGACGCCGACCGCGATCGTGTCTGCCGCGCCCTGCCCTGCCGGTTGCGTGGTGGCGGATACCTTCACGTCATCGGGCAGATTATCGGGAGCGTGGCGCAACCCGCCCTCAGGCGGGCGAGCCGGGCCCATCCTCGGCCCTTCCGGCGGAGCCACGCGCCCGGCGGCGCGGCCCGCGCGTGCGTTCCGTCCCAGGGTCCCCGCTAGCATTCCCCGCGTCCGGCCCACCCATGACCCAATTCTTCAGGAGGCTCCGCATCCGATGCCCAAGACCGTGATCCTCGGCGCCGCCCGCACACCCATCGGCAAGATGGGCGGCGGGCTCTCGACGCTGCAAGCCACCGAGCTCGGCGCCGTCGCGATCGAGGCCGCCCTGCAGCGCGCGGGCGTCGAGCCCGAGCAGGTCGAGCACGTCGTCATGGGCCAGGTCCTGCAGGCCGGCCAGGGACAGATCCCCTCCCGCCAGGCCCAGATCAAAGCCGGCATCCCCAAGGAGGTCTCCTCGGAGACGATCAACAAGGTCTGCGCCTCGGGCCTGCGCTCCTGCGTGATCCTCGACCAGGCGATTCGCGCCGGCGACGTCCAGGTCGGCGTCGGCGGCGGCATGGAGTCCATGTCGAAGGCGCCGTACCTCCTGCCCGGCGCCCGCTTCGGCTTTCGCATGGGCGACGTCAAGGCGCTCGACGCGATGGTCCACGACGGGCTCACCAACCCCTTCTCGGGCAAGCAGATGTTCGTCGAGGCCACCGAGGTCGGCGACGAGCTCGAGCTGACACGCGCCGACCTCGACCGCTGGGCGCTGCGCTCCCACGAGCTCGCCCTGAAGGCCACCGACGAGGGGCGCCTGCCCGAAGAGATCGTCTCCGTCACCGTCCCCAACGGCAAGAAGGGAGACATCGTCGTCGAGGTCGACGAGGGGCCGCGCCGCGACACCTCCCTGGAGAGGCTCGCCGCCCTGCCCGGCCTCGTCGGCAGGGAGGGCTCCCACACCGCCGGCAACTCCCCCGGCGTCAACGACGGCGGCGGCGCCCTCGTCGTCTCCTCCGAGGAGTGGGCCGCGAAGAACGGCAGGGAGGCCCTCGCCGAGATCGTCGCCCACGCCCAGAGCGCCAACGACTTCGCCTACCTCGCCACCACGCCCGCCAGCGCCGCCAAGAAGGCGCTGGAGAAGGCCGGCCTGCAGCCCGGCGACATCGACGTCTGGGAGATCAACGAGGCCTTCGCCTCCGTCACCCTGAACTCGATCCGCATGCTCGGCATCGACGAGGACCGCGTCAACGTCAACGGCGGCGCCGTCGCCCTCGGCCATCCCATCGGCGCCTCCGGCGCGCGCATCCTCGGCAGCCTCGTGCTCGAGCTCCGCCGGCGCGGCGGGGGCCTGGGCTGCGCCGCGATCTGCTCCGGTGGGGGACAGGGCGACGCGCTGATCGTGCGCGTCTAGGAGACCCGGGATCGGCCGGTCGCGCATGAGCGAGCCGCAGCCGGAGGATCCAGCCATGTCGCGGGAGGGGACGCCGTCCCGCGGCGCGGCCTTCTTCGACCTCGACCGCACGCTGATGGCGGGGTCGTCGGGGATCTTCTTCGCCCGCGCCGCCTACGAGGCGGGGATGATCTCGCGCCGCCAGCTCCTGCACGACCTCTACGAGAACCTCCGCTTCCGGCTGCGCGGCTCCACCGACAACTGGGCCGACGCCGTTCGCATCCGAGTCGGGGAGATGCTCGCCGGGGTCCCCGTCCGCGATCTCCAGCGGATGTCCCCCCGGGTGCTCGCCGGGGTGCTGCCGCGGCTCTACCCCGAGATGCTGCAGCGCGCCTACGCCCACCAGGACGCCGGGCGCCCCGTCTACATCGTCACCGCCGCCTCCCAGGAGATGGCCGACCTCCTCGCCCACGTCCTCGCCTTCGACGGCGGCGTCGGCTCCCGCCTGGAGGTCCGCGACGGGCGCTACACCGGGCGAGCCGCCGGACCCTTCAACTACCGCGACGGCAAGGTCCGCTCCCTGGAGGAGCTCGCCGAGCGCGAGGGCATCGAGCTCGCCGCCTCCTACGCCTACTCCGACTCCGAGTCGGACCTGCCGATGCTGCGCGCCGTCGGGCACGCGGTGGTCGTGAACCCCGACGCCGACCTTGCCCGGATCGCCGCTCGGGAGAGCTGGGAGGTGCTGCGGCTCGACCGGCTCGGGCGGCGGCTGAAGGTCGCCGTCGCCCTCAGCGCCGCCGCCACCCTCGGCGGGCTCGGCCGGGTCGTGCGCGAACGTGCCGGCGAGCGGGCGCGGGCGAGGTCATAATCTCCCACGCCATGACCGCAGCCGCCGCCCCGACCCAGAGCAAGATCCGCGTCGTCGTCGCCAAGCCCGGCCTCGACGGGCACGACCGCGGCGCCAAGATCATCGCCCGCGCCCTGCGCGACGCCGGCATGGAGGTCATCTACACCGGCCTGCACCAGACCCCGGAGCAGATCGTCGAGACCGTCATCCAGGAGGACGCCGACGCCGTCGGGCTCTCGATCCTGTCCGGCGCCCACATGACGCTCGTCCCGCGCGTCGTCGCGCTGCTGCGCGAGCAGGGCATCGACGACGTCCTCGTCACCGTCGGCGGCACCATTCCCGCCGAGGACATCCCCGAGCTCAAGCGGCTCGGCGTCGCCGAGGTCTTCACCCCCGGGGCGCCGACGCAGGCCATCGTCGAGTTCATCCGCGGCGCCGTCGCAGACCGCCCTGCCTGACTGACTCGTCAATCAACCGCCGGAAGAGGTACGATCCAGCGGTCCAGACATCAAGGAGATTGGCTTCAATGAAGATTTGCGTCCTGGTTAAGGAGGTCCCCGACGCCGCCGTCGAGAAGCGCCTCGACCCATCGACCGGCCGAATGGACCGCAGCGGGGAGAAGAACCTCAACCCCTACGACACCCACGCCATCGAGGCCGCCATGCAGATCAAGGAGGGCGGCGCCGTCCCCGTCGAGGAGATCGTCGCGGTGACGATGGGCCCCGAAAGCGCCGTCCGCGCCCTGCATAAGGCCGTCTCGCTCGGCGCCGACCGCTCGGTGCACCTGACAGACCCCGCCGTCGCCGGCTCCGACGTCGCCGCCACCGGCTACGCCCTCGCCAAGACCCTGCAGCGGGAGAGCCCCGACCTCGTCCTGCTCGGGCAGCAGTCAGACGACGGCGAGTGCTACACGATCGGCGCCGTCGTCGCCGAGCACCTCGGGATGCCATCGTTGACGCAGGTCATCAAGATGGACGTCGAAGCCACCGCCGTGCGCTGCGAGCGCCAGGCCGAGTACGGCTACGACACCGTCCAGGTCCAGTTCCCCGCGGTGATCTCCGTCGGCGACGCCATCAACGAGCCCCGCTACCCCTCGCTGAAGGCGATCATGGGCGCCAAGAAGAAGCCCCTGGACACCGTCGGCATCGGCGACGTCGGCATCGACGCCGCCAAAGTCGGGGGCGAGCACTCCGCCGCGCAATGGGTCAGCGCCAAGGCCCCGCCGGCGAAGGCCGCCGGGGAGATCATCGAGGACGAGGACACCGGCGAGACCGTCGAGAAGATCGTCGCCTGGCTCGACCAGCGCAAGCTCATCTAGGAAGGGACCGATCGATATGGCAAACATCCTGGTCTACGCGCTGCACTACGACGGCGCCATCAACAAGAACTCCCTCGGCGCCGTCTCCGAGGGCGCCAAGCTCGCCGCCGAGCTCGGCGGCGAGGCCCACGCGATCCTGCTCGGGCAGAACGTCCCGCAGGACCTCGCCGCGTCGCTGGGCAAATACGGCGCCAAGAAGGTCCTCGTCGCCGAGGGCCCCGAGGGGCTCGCCCAGCCGCTCGTCGACGCCATGGCCAAGGCCATCGCCGACGGCGGCTACAAGTACGCCCTGTTCGGCGGCGGCCTGCTCGGCTTCGAGATCGGCGCCGGTCTCGCCGCCCGCCTCGGCGCCGGCGTCGCGATGGAGGTCACCGGCGTCCGCGCCGAGGGCGGCGAGCTGATCGCCGAACGGCCGATCCTCGGCGACTCCGCGATCTCGGAGATCAAGTACCGCTCGCCGGTCGGCATCATCATCGGCCGCCTCAACGCCTTCGAGGCGAAGGCCGACGGCGCCGGCGACGCCCCCGTCGAGCAGCTCTCCTTCGAGCTCTCGCCCCAGTCGACCCAGGCGACGATGGTCACCCGCGGCGAACAGCGCGGCGCGGACGTCGACATCGAGGGCGCCTCGATTCTCGTCGCCGGCGGCCGCGGCCTGGGCAAGGCGGAGGGCTTCGAGCTCTGCGAGCAGCTCGCCCAGGCGTTCGGCTCGGGCGCCGCCGTGGCGGCCACCCGCGCCGTCGTCGACGCCGGCTGGTACCCCTACGCCGCCCAGATCGGGCAGACCGGCAAGACGGTCGCCCCGAAGCTGTACCTCGCCGCAGGCATCTCGGGGGCGATCCAGCACAAGGTCGGGATGCAGTCCTCGGAGAACATCGTCGCGATCAACAAGGACTCCAACGCGCCGATCTTCGAATTCTCCGATCTCGGCATCGTGGGGGACCTGAACAAGATCCTGCCCAAGCTCACCGAGGCGGTGAAGGCCAAGAAAGGCGGCTGAGATGTCCGGCGGCTCCAGCAACGGCAGGGTGACGCCGGCGGCCTATCCGCCGCCGGTGGACGCCCGCAGGGAATTCATCAAGCGCGGCCTCGACGCCGAGGACGAGCTGATCGAGGTCGGCGTCGCGATCGTCGGCGGCGGCACCGCCGGTCTGGCCTGCGCCAACCGGCTGCTGCAGCTGCTCGGCGACGACCCCGAGATGATGGAGCGCCTCGGCGAAGTCCCGGTCGCCGTCGTCGAGAAGGCCAAGACCTGCGGCGGCCACAACCTCTCCGGCGCCGTGATGCGGCCGGGGCCGTTGCAGGAGCTGTTCCCCGACGTCACCCGCGAGCAGTGGCGCGAGGCGGGCTTCGCCTTCGGCGAGGTCACCAAGGAGTCGGTGTACATGCTCACCGGCCCCAGGACCAAGCTGTCGGTGCCGATCCCCGCCGTGCCGAACTTCAAGAACCACGGCAACGAGGTCGTCTCCGTCTCCGCCCTGGCTCGCTTCCAGCAGCAGCAGGCCGAAGAGGCCGGCGCCTACATTCTGACAGAGACCTCCGCCACCCAGCTGATCGTGGAGGACGGCACCGTCGTCGGCGTGCGCTCCGGCGACAAGGGCCGCGGCAAGGACGGCGAGCCGCTTGGCAACTTCGAGCCCGGCACCGACATCAAGGCCAGGGCCACCGTCCTCGCCGAGGGCTGCTGGGGCCACCTGACGGGCGCCGCCATCCAGGAGTTCGACCTCGGCGCCGGCCGCGAGCCCCAGGTCTGGGAGCTGGGCGTCAAGGAGGTCTGGAAGGTCCAGAAGCCGCTGGACCGCGTCATCCACACCTTCGTCCAGCCCTGGCCGCTGAAGGTCTCCGCCAGGTACGGCCAGCTCGGGGGCACCTGGATCTACCCGATGAAGAACGCCAAGGGCGAGGACCTCGTCTCGATCGGCTTCGTCGTCGACCTCAACTACCGCGACGCCACGACCTCCGCCCACGACCTGCTGCAGACCTTCAAGCTCCACCCCCTCGTCAAAGGCATCCTGGAGGGCGGCGAACGCATCGCCTGGGGCGCCAAGGCGCTGCCCGGCGGCGGCTACTTCTCGATGCCCAAGCTATCGATGCCCGGCGCCGTCCTCGTCGGCGACGCCGGCGGGATGGTCGACACGGCGGCGCTGAAGGGCGTCCACCACTGCATCCGCTCGGGGATGCTCGCCGCGGAGTCGATCTACGCGGCGCTCAAGCGCGGCAGCAGCGACCTCTCCGACTACGAGGAGGCCGTCGAGAAGTCCACCATCGGCAAAGAGCTCTACCAGGTCCGCAACGCCCGCCAGGCCTTCCAGAAAGGCTTCCTCACCGGCAGCCTGCTCGCCGGGCCGGCGATCATGTCCAAGGGCAGGGTCCCGCTCGGCCGCCAGCACTGGCACCGCGACGACGACGAGCCGGTCTTCGTCGGCGACACCAAGGACCGCTACCCCAAGCCCGACGGGAAGTACACCTTCGACAAGCTCTCCTCGGTCTTCATCACCGGCAACGCCACCCGCGACGACGCGCCCAACCACATCCGCGTGCAGAAGCACGTCCCCCGCGAGGTCGCCGAGACCTGGCGCTGGATGTGCCCGGCCGGGGTCTACGAGATCCCCGAGGACGCTCCGGAGCAGGGGCCGGTGGACGTCATCGTCAACTACACCAACTGCGTCCAGTGCGGCGCCATCACCGCCAAGGGCGGGCGCCTGACGACACCCGAGGGCGGCGACGGACCGCTTTACCAGATTGTCTAGCCCGACTCCCCGCTGGCTGCGCAACCGGCGCCGGTGTTCGGTGTTAGAGGGCATGTGCGTCGATCCGTGTCAGCGGGCGTCCCTTCGCGCCTTCAGGCGGCCCGCCTGCGCGTCCCCCCGCGCGGGCGTCTGTGCGGGGCTCTCGGCGTGCTCGCCGGGACGCTCGCGTGCCTGCTGGCACCCGGCGCGCTAGCCCAGGGCGCGCTGGCCCAGGGCGGCGCCGCCGTCAGCGGCTCGTCGGTCCGGGTCGGCGGCGGGGGCAGCGTCCCATCCGCCTCCGAAGGCGCGGGCAGCGGCACGACCGGCCCCGCGCCCGAGGTCAGTGCGACCGTCGATCAGTGCATCGCCGCCGACACCGCGGCCGGCCGCTCGGTGACGTTCACGGGCCAGATGGAAACAGTGGCCGGCGCCACCCGCATGGACATGCAGATAGTGCTGCTCGAGCACACCCACGGGGCAACGGGCTTCCACGTCCCCACCGGCGGCATCGGCGCCTGGCAGCGCTCGGAAGCGGGCGTCAAGATCTACAAGTACGTCCGCCAGGTCACGAACCTGCCCGCCCCGGCGGTGTTTCGCGCCGTGATCCGCTACCGCTGGCTCGACGAAACCGGCCGCGTCATGCGCAGCGAGGAGCGCCGCACGCCGATCTGCCACCAGCCCGGCCCGAGCTCGCCGTCGAGCCCCGCCCAGAGCCCGCCATCGACCCCGGCCCCGAGCCCGGCCTCGACCCCGGCCGCTACAATCCCCGAAGCATGAAGACAGAGATCCACCCAGACTACGTAGAGGCCCACGTCCGCTGCACCTGCGGCAACGAGTTCACCACGCGCGCCACCCAGGCCGAGATCCACGTCGAGGTGTGCTCCAACTGCCACCCCTTCTACACCGGCCGCCAGAAGCTCGTCGACACCGGCGGCCGCGTGGAGCGCTTCCAGCGCCGCATGGCCAAGGGCCGCGCGGCACGCGCGCAATCCGGCCAGAGCCAGACGCAGACACAGACACAGCCGGAGTAGCCGATGGCCGTGCGCGCCGTCGTTGAAGACGCGGCGGCCGCCCCCGCGGAGCTCGACGAGCACGGGCAGCTCGTCGCCCAGCGCGACGCGCCGCTCGGCGGCCAGGCGGTGCTGGAGGGCGTGATGATGCGCGGCATCCGCCACTGGGCGGTGGCGGTGCGCAAGCCCAGCGCCGAGCAGCTCGGGCACGGCGGCCTGGAGCGCGAGGAGGCCGCGCTCGGCGAGATCGAGCTCCAGACGTTCCCGCTGGACTCCGCGCTGCGCCGCCACCGGCTGCTGCGGCTGCCGATCGTCCGCGGTGTGGTCGCCCTGTGGGAGTCGATGGCGATCGGCTTCCGCGCCCTCGGGGTCGCCGCCAACGCCCAGCTGCCGCCGGGCGAGGAGGAGCAGAAGCAGGAGATCTCGGGGGGGCTCTGGGCCGGCACGATCGTCGTCGCGCTGGTCTTCGCGATCGGGCTGTTCTTCCTGATCCCCGTCGGGCTGACGAGCCTGGTCAAGGGGCAGCTGCACTCCTCGATTCTCTTCTGGGTCGTCGAGGGGCTGGTGAGGACGGCGATCTTCCTCGGCTACATGCTCCTCCTCTCCCGCCTGCGCGACCTGCGGCGGGTCTTCGAGTACCACGGGGCCGAGCACAAGACGATCTCCTGCTACGAGGCCGGGCTGCCGCTGACCCCGGAGAACGCCCAGCGCTTCTCGCGGCTGCACCCCCGCTGCGGGACGAGCTTCCTGCTGGTCGTCATGATCGTCGCGATCTTCGTCTTCGCCCCGATCGGGCTGCCGGCGTGGTACTGGCTCGTGCTGACGCGCATCCTCGGGGTGCCGATCATCGCGGGGATCTCCTTCGAGCTGATCAAGTTCGCCGGGCGCAACCGCAGCCGGGGGTGGGTCAGGGCGCTGATGTGGCCGGGGCTGAAGCTGCAGCTGCTGACCACGCGCGAGCCCGACCTGGAGGAGCTGGCGGTGGCGATCGCCGCGCTGGAGGGGGTGCTCGCACTGGAGACCCCGGGGGAGAGCACCGCCGAGGATCTGCTCGGGGTCGAGGTCGTGGCGTAGGTCAGGCAGAGCGCGCGTCGATTAGCGGCCGCCCGCAGTCGAGCGTCTGTGCCAGAAGCTCGGCATAGCCGGCGGCCCGCCGACAATATTGGCCGGTGGAGGCGTCACCGTTTAGGTATTGACAAGCATAAGCAGCTAGTGTACGGTTGCCACTGACGGTTGTCCACGGTGGCGACCGGATTGACATAGGTTCTGTTTGAGGTTTCCGTGCCTCGCAGTTAACTGCAATGCGCACGCGAGGCAACGGCAGGAGAGGGACTGGGTCGCAGCACATGAGGGAGTCGATTTAGCGTGGTTTCGCAAGAGAGTTACGTGGTGGGTGCGGCTGCCGTCGCAGACGGCGCCATGGCTAGATGCGTCAGCAGCCTGACGCATCTCTCTCTCTCTCTCTCTCTCTTGCGCTAGGGAGCTGAGGCGCTCACCGACCCGGAGGGGTCGGATGCATCACCTGGCGCCGCTCGCGAACGCGGGTTTGAGCCCTCGTGCGCCACAGGCGGATCTCCTTCTCGCGATTTCGCAGCCGCGTCTTTGCGAGCGGACGACGCTGGCGAGCCACGCGGTCGTTCCGGCGAGCCTGGGTGCGCCGCGGTGAGCACTGCGGCCATCACCTCCGGCGGGCGCACCAGCGGCAGGGACGGCGCACATGCCTCGACGAGCGCGCAGCTGGCGGAGATTCAGCGTATGCGCTTGATCACAGGAGCCATCAAGGCGATCGACGAGCTGGGCTACGCGCATACCACAGTCGAGCACATCACCGCTCGTTCGCGCGTGTCGCGACGCACCTTCTATGAGCTGTTCGCCAACCGCGAAGCATGTCTGGTTGCCGTGCTCGAGCACGCCGTCGAGCAGGTGCGCCAGGATCTGGGCGCGCTCGAGCTGGGGCAGCGGGACTGGCGCGAGCGCGTGCGGCTGGGGCTGGGGGCGCTGCTCGGCTTCTTCGACAGCGAGCCGGCGCTCGCCCGCGTGTGCGTCGTGCAGGCGCTATCCGGCGGCCGGCGTGTGCTGGAGCGTCGTGAGCAGATCGCCGCTCAACTCGCGCGCGTGCTCGACGAAGGTCGTCAACGTGGCCCACGCGGTCTGGAGCACACGCCGCTGCTCGCCGAGGGCCTGGTCGGGGCCGCGTCGTCGATCGTCTACGCGCGACTGCTGCGAGGAGATCGCCAGCCGCTCAGCGGTCTGCAGGGCGAGCTGATGGCGATGATCGTGCTGCCCTATCTCGGCGTTGCGGTCGCGCGTCGCGAACAGCGCCGCGCCGCGGCGCCGGCAGCCAGATCGCGGCAACCGCGGACCATCGCCCCGGAGCTCGGCGCCGAGGATCCCCTGCACGGCGTGCCGATGCGCCTCACCTATCGCACCGCCCGCGTCCTGGAGGGCGTCGCCGAGCATCCCGGGGCCAGCAATCGCGCGATCGCCGCCCACGCCGGCATCGCCGACCAGGGCCAGATCTCCAAGCTGCTAGCGCGCCTGGAGCGCGTCGGACTGCTCGTCAACGGCGGCGCCGGGCACAGCAAAGGCGAGGCCAACGCCTGGCGGCTGAGCACACGCGGCGAGCTGGTCGCGCAGAGCATTCACGTTCACAGCCCCGCGCAGCGGAGGGTCGCGTAGATGCGATCGAAGCGCGACATCGTCATACACAACCGAGGGTTCTTCCCTCTGGCTCGGAGGAGAGAAAATCGATGAACGCTCGTAGGTTGATTCTGGCGCTCTTGGTGGCCGCGGTGGCTGTGTCGTGCCAAGTCGATGCGGCGCTGGCCGCTCCTCCCGAAGCGCCTGGAACCCTCTACCCGGAACACATCAGTGGAACCCATGCGCTCTTGGCTGGGGTCATCGACCCCGGCCTGACCGGCGGTCCTGGCACGTTCGAATTCGGCTCCTACAAGTTCCTCTACAAGGCCTCGGCGACCGAATGTGAAGGCGGCGCGGCGACGATCGAAGGGTTGTCCTGGGGCGAAGGTCAGCAGCACGTCGCCCAAGAAGTGGCCGGTCTAGAACCCGAAACCAAGTACTCGGTCTGCCTGGTGGCCAAAAACGGCAGTGAAGAAACCGTAGGGTCGCCCATCACTTTTTTCACCAGTCCCTCAGAAGCTCCCGAAACGGGGGCGGCAACCGAAGTCGGTGGCATGACGGCCAAGCTCACCGGGGTGCTCTTTCCACATCACGCAGGGAAAGGACCTGTCAGCTATTGGTTCCAGTACTGGCAGTCGGCCACCGAATGCGAACACGAAGCGGAATTCTATGGCAGTATTTACCACCTCTACGAAACGGTCGGTGAAGGAGAAGGAACCGGCAAACAGGGTGAAGTTGTGACCGCAACCGCCGCCGGTCTGTTGCCACATGCCACCTATACGTTCTGTCTGGTCGCATCGGAGCCAGGGGAAGGGAGGGGCGACGCGGTCCAAGGGGTACCAGTGACCTTCACGACCGAAACCATCGCTCCCATCGTGAGCGGGGAGGAATCACCGTCGATCGGCTCCGTCGAAGCCACTGTGGCTGGTGATATCGACGCGGGCGGGCTGCCCACGAGCTACCGAGTGGAATACGGCACAACCGGCGCCTATGGCTCGAGCAGCGAAACGGCCAGCGCCGGCTCGGGCAACGTGCCTGTGAACGCACGCGTGCGCCTGAGCGGTCTACGGCCCTCGACCGAATACCACTATCGCTTCGTCTCGCAAAACGAACGCGGCACGGCGACGGGCCCGGACCAAACCCTCATCACGACGGCGGCGGCTGGCGCCACCGTCTCCGTGCTGCCGGACAACAGGGCCTACGAGCTGGTTTCCTCGCCGCAGGAAGATGTCACTGTCGACAGCCTGTCGGGCAGCGATCACGGCATCCCCAGGAACGAAAGCGACGAAAACTCCTATCAACCCGACCGGGCGGCGGCCGATGGCAATGCGATCGCCTACCCCGGCAATCCCTCACTGGAAAGCGGCAGCGGAGCGTTCGCCGATGATCAGAGCAACGAGTGGGTGGCGACACGAAGCTCAACGGGTTGGACCACCAGTGACATCACGCCGGCTGGAGCGGATGCCTACGCTGAGTACTCGTACTTCTCAAACGATCTCTCCCTTGGCATCCTTTTCGCCGACAGTGGTGTGGAGATACCGGCGTCACCATTGGCGCCGGTCGGTTGTCATTGGAATATCTACTCACGCACCGCCGATAGTGTTTTGCATTCGCTCATACCACAGGCACTCGGCGCCGAATGTGGAAATCCGTCAGCCGCCTATCCCTCCGCTGATGGATCGCATGTGCTGTTCCAGGATGAAGCCGCTCTGACGACAGGAGCCAATCGCGGCAGGCTCAACCTTTACGACGCGGCGGGCGGAGCGCTGTATCAGGTGAACATCCTGCCCGACGGGCAGCCCGAATCCTCGCCGTATGCGTGGCTGGGAGGAGCGCCGGTACAGGACGAAGGCTATCAGGCGCCGAACTTCAGCAACGCGGTGTCGAGCGACGGCGCGCGCATCTTCTGGACCAGCACCGAAGCCCTGGCGGGCGAAGTGACGGTCGCCAAGGGTCTCTACGTGCGCGAGAACGACACGCAGCCGCAGAGCCCGATCGGGCCAGGAGGCGAATGCACGGACGCCGCCGACGCCTGCACTGTGCAGATCGACCGGGCGGAAGCGAAATGCCTCGGCGAAGGCAAGTGCAGCAGCGGCGGGGGGGTGTTCCAGACCGCGACTCCAGATGGGTCGAAGGTGTTCTTTACCGACGCCCACAGGCTCACCGCCGACGCGACCGCCGAACCGGAAGAACCCGACCTCTACGAATACGATGTTGAAACCGGAGCGCTCACCGATCTCACCGTCGACGCGGCCGGGCACGCAAATGTGCAGGGTCTGATCGGAGCGAGCGAAAACGGCGAATACGTCTACTTCGCGGCCGAGGGCGTGCTCGCCGCGAACACGGCCGCGGACGGCGAAACCGCTCAGAAGGCCAACGAAGCGGGGGAACCTAGCATCTACGTGCGTCATGGCGGCGTGACGACCTTCATCGCCAGTGGAAACGTCAGCTATCTCGCTCTTTGGAATGAACGTTTCACGGATTGGGCTCATTCGATAAGCAACCGCACGGCGGAGGTCACGCCGGACGGGCAGAACATGGTGTTCGAGTCGAACAAGGAATTGACCGGCTACGACAACCGGGAAGGCGGGTCGGGCGAAAGCGAAGCCGAGGTGTTCGTCTACGACGCGTCCACCGGCCGGCTTTCGTGCTCCTCCTGCAACCCGACCGGCGGGTCGCCGAGCCAGGGTGTCTCGAGTCTCTCCAAACTGCCGGTCCCCGGCAGCGGGCCGAAGCGGGTCGAGACCTACCAGGAGCGCCTGATCTCCGAGAGCGGCAGCCGGGTGTTCTTCGAGACGGGGCAGCCGCTGGTGCCGCAGGACACCAACGGCCTGGAGGACGTGTACGAGTGGGAGCGCCCAGCCGACGCCTCGGAAGCGAACAACTCCTGCACGACTTCCTCGCCGAGCTACAGCGCCGTGAACGGCGGCTGCGTGTACCTGATATCCGGGGGACAGGACGCCGACGGCTCGTACATAGCCGACGCGGATGCCGAAGGGAACAACCTCTTCTTCACCAGCCGGGAAGACCTCACCCCGTCGGCCGGCGACAACGAAGCCGTCGCCATGTACGACGCGCGAGTGGACGGCGGGTTCCCTGAACTGAAGACGGCCTGCACAGGCACCGGCTGCCAGGGCGTGCCGCCGGCTCCGCCGATATTCGCGACACCAGCGAGCGTCACCTACGCCGGCGTGGGGAACTTCGAACCGCAGCCGGCCACGTCCCGGCAAGCCGTCAAGCCCAAGCAGGCCAAGTGCAAGCGCGGCGAGGTGCGCAAAGCGAGCCGGTGCGTCAAGCAGAAGAAAAAGAAGCGATCCAAGCAGGCAAAGCGATCGAGCAAGCGCTCCAAGAGGAGGAAGAAGTGATGTCACGCAGGTTCCAAGCTTCGCTGCGCGCGGCGATCGTGCTGGCCGTGGGCGTGAGCGCCTGCGGGATGCTCAGCTCCTCCGCGCTCGCCGAAACCTCCTCGACTCCGCGGCCGGGCTGGATGCTGACAGCGGGGTCCTACCCGACCGCGCTGCACCCCGGTGGCAGCGGGACCATCGTCGTCAACGTCATCAACGACGGCGCGGCCGCGAGCTCGGGGCAGATCACCGTCACCGACACCCTGCCGGCCGGCGTGACCGCCGAAGAAGCCGGCGAACCGGGAAGCTTCAACCCCTTCGGCGGACAGGAAGAAGTGAGCATCGCAAACAACGACTGGGAATGCACAGGAAACGGGCCGGGGGGCGTGGTCGCGGGCGCAAGCACTGTCACCTGCACCAACAAGGAAGCGCTCTCCAGCATCCCCGGGGGCGGAGGCAGCCCTGCCACTAGCGTAAAAAGCCCTTGCCGGGTGGCCGTCAAAGTCCACCTGCCGGCTGGTGAAACGACGGAGACCAACCATGTGACGATCGCCGGTGGAGGCGCGCTCGCTCCGGCCAGCACGTCTGACCAGCTGCTGGTCAGCTCCAAGGAACTGCCGTTCGGGTTCGAAGGATGGCGTGTGTGGGCCAGCAACGCGAACGGAACCCTCGACACCCAGGCGGGCTCTCACCCCTACGAGGTCACCTTCGCCTACAAGCTCAACAATTACTACAACGAATCCTTCAGCTTCGGTTGGTCGCCCAGCGGCAACGGGACGGAACGCTCGCCGCTGCAGACGAAGAACATCGAAGTACGGCTGCCCCCCGGCTTCGCGGGGGAACCCAACGCGATCCCGCGCTGCACTCGCCAGCAACTCGATGCGGCCGAGTGTCCGGCGGGCAGTCAGCTGGGCCTGCTGACAGTGATCGCGCTCGGCGGTCTGCAGTTCGTGTCGCCCATCTACAACATGGTTCCGCCCACCGGCTACCCGGACGAGATCGGCTACATCTACGGGAGCTACGGCGAACAGGTCGAGACCAGGTTCGACACGACCGTGCGCTCTGGCAGCGACTACGGTCTGACCACCCATGTCTTCAATGTGCCGGAAAAGAACATCACGGAAAGCGTGCTCACGATCTGGGGGGTCCCCGGCGACCCCAGTCACGAAGCGTGGCGTACGAAGGGCGGTGTCAGCGGCGAGAGCAAACCGTTCTTCACGCTGCCGACCTCCTGCGGCGCCCCCCCGACCTTCTCGATCAAGGCGAACGCATGGCAGGACCCGGGTCTCACGGGTGAAAAGAGCACACAGCTCGAAGACAACAACGGCGCGCCGACCGGGTTCACGGGTTGTGAACACCTCGCGTTCGGGCCGACCGTGTCGACCGAGCCAGACACCGCCAAGGCCGACACCCCCGCGGGGTTGACGGTGGAAGTGAAAGCGCCGGTCGACGGCTTGACCAACGCCGAAGGCCTCTCCGGCGGCGACATCGAGAACACGACCGTCGCGCTCCCGCGCGGCGTCGTCATCAACCCCGGCCAGGCGGCCGGCCTGCAGGACTGCGCGCCCTCCGAAGATGGTCTGGAACCGTTCCCGAACGGCGAAGAAGACAACGGCCCTCCGTCCTGCCCCAACGCCTCGAAAGTGGGCACCGATGAAATCGTCACGCCGCTGCTCACCAAACCGCTGCAGGGCAACGTCTACCTGCTGGAATCCAACCCGCCCGAACTGAAGCTGCTCGTCGCGGCCTCGGCCGAAGGCGTGAACATCAAGATCGTCGGGGTCGTGCACCTCAACGAAACGACCGGCCAGCTCGTGACCACGTTCGAGCACACGCCCGAGCTGCCGTTCACGAACTTCCGACTGTCGTTCTCCGGCGGCGCGCAGGCGGCGCTGGCGACGCCGACCAAGTGCGGCATCTACGGCCCCGCGCAGGGCTTCAGCGCCGACTTCACCCCGTGGAGCACCCCGTTCGGCGGGGACGCCTTCCCGACCGCGGAATTCGCGATAACCAGCGGCACCGATGGCGCCCCGTGCCCGCCCTCGCCGCTGCCGTACACGCCGCAGATGATCGCCGGCGCGACCACCGACCAGGCGGGCGGCTACACGACGTTCTCGCTGCTGCTGCAGGTGCCCGACGATCAGCAGCGCACCACGCGGCTGCAGTTCAAGACGCCCGAGGGCCTGCTGGGCATGATCTCCAGGGTCCCGCTGTGCACGAACGCGCAGGCCGAAGCGAACGCCTGCCCGGCGGCCTCGGAGATCGGGCACACCGTCGTGGCCTCCGGTCCGGGGCCCTATCCGCTGGTGATCCCCGAACCCGGCCAGCCGCCGGCGCCGATCTACCTGACCGAAGGCTATGAAGGCGCGCCGTACGGCCTGTCGATCGTCGTGCCGATCCACGTCGGGCCGTTCACGCTGCCCACCCAGCGCGTGCGCGCCAAGATCGAAGTCGACGAGCTCACCTCGCAGCTGACGGTCACGACCAAGGAACTGCCACAAGTGGTGGCGGGCGTGCCGACCGATCTGCGCTCTATCAACGCGGTGATCGACAAGCCGGGGTTCATGTTCAACCCGACGAGCTGCGAGCCGCAGGCGTTCAGCGGCACCGCCTACGGCACCGAAGGCGCGCAGGCGCCGATCTCCAGCCACTTCCAGATGGGCTCCTGCCGGGCGCTGCTGTTCAAGCCGAACTTCAAAGCATCCACATCCGGGAAGACCTCGCGCGCGAACGGCGCGAGCCTGGGCGTGAAGATCGTCTACCCGACCGGCGAACTGGGCGCCAACCAGGCCAGCAGCCAGGCGAACATCAGGAGCGTGAAGGTCGAACTGCCCAAGAAGCTGCCGTCGCGGTTGACGACGCTGCAGAAGGCATGCACGGCGGCGCAGTTCGACAGCAACCCCGCGGGGTGCCCGGCGGCGTCGGTGGTCGGACACGCGAAGGCCGTGACGCCGGTGCTGCCGGTGGCGCTGGAAGGGCCGGCGTACTTCGTCTCCAACGGCAACGAAGCGTTCCCGAACCTGATCATCGTGCTCCAGGGGTATGGCGTCACGATCCACCTGGTGGGGGACACGTTCATCAGCGGCAGGGGCATCACGAGCAGCACGTTCAAGCAGGTCCCCGACGTCCCGATCGCGTCCTTCGAACTGAACCTGCCGGAGGGTCCGTACTCGGCGCTCGCCGCGAACGGGAGCCTGTGCAAGAGCAAGCTCACGATGCCGACCCACTTCGTCGCGCAGAACGGCGCCGAACTGCAGCAGAAGACGCCGATCGCGGTGACCGGGTGCGCGAAGGCCAAGCGGGCGACCCACAAGAAGAAGAGACACAAGCGGGGCGGCAAGCGGGCAAAGCGGGCGCGGGAGACCCAATGAAGACATAGGCAACGGCCCTCCGGCAGGAGCGCTCCATCGACGGAGGACGCTCGATCTAGACTTCACCGCCATGATCGAAGACCTGGTCGAGCAGATCGAGAAGCGCTTTGGCGAGCTGGGGGCGCAGATGACGGACCCGGCGGTGATCGGCGACCGCGCGCGCTACGCCGAGGTGGGGCGCGCCTACCGGCAGCTGGAGCCGGCGGCGAAGCTCGCCGAGGAGTGGCGCCGGGCCCAGGACGACGCGGCCGGCGCCGAGGAGCTGCTGGCGGAGGGCGCCGGCGGGGGGGAGGAGGCCGAGCTGCACGAGCTGCTGCACGCGGCGCGCGAGCGGATCGAGCAGCTGGAGGAGGAGATCCGCCTGGCGATGGTCGAGCCCGACCCCAACGACGAGAAGAACGTGATCGTCGAAATCCAGGGCGGCGCCGGGGGCGACGAGGCGGGGCTGTGGGCGGGCGACGTCTACCGGATGCTGACCCGCTACGCCGAGCGGCGCGGGCTGGGGGTGGAAGCGCTGGAGTCCGGCGAGGGGAAGTACACGTTCGCCGTCAAGGGCAAGGGCAGCGCGGCGGGTGGGGACGGGGCGTACTCGATCTTCAAGTTCGAGGGCGGCACCCACCGGGTCCAGCGGATCCCCCAGACCGAGTCACAGGGGCGGATCCACACCTCGACGGCGACCGTGGCGGTGCTGCCGGAAGCCGAGGACGTGGAGATCGAGGTCGATCCTGGGGACCTCCAGATCGACGTCTACCGCTCGACGGGGCCCGGGGGGCAGTCCGTCAACACGACGGACTCCGCCGTGCGCATCACCCACAGGCCGTCGGGCATCGTGGTGGCGATGCAGGACGAGAAGTCCCAGCTGCAGAACCGGGAAAAGGCGCTGCGGGTGCTGCGGGCGCGGCTGTACGAGCGGGCGCTGGCCGAACAGCAGGCCGAGCTCGCCGCCGACCGCCGCGCCCAGGTCGGCACCGGGGACCGGGCGGAGAAGATCCGCACCTACAACTACGGGGAGCGGCGGGTGACGGACCACCGGATCAAGCTCACCACGCACAACCTCGACCAGGTCCTGGAAGGCGAGCTCGGCGAGTTCACGGCGGCGCTGCAGGCCGATGAGAAGCGGCGGCTGCTGGAGGCGCAGGCGGCGGCGTGAGGTGAGCGTCCCCACGAGCGCGCCGCTGGGCACGGGCACGCCAATCCGAGAGGCTGTGCGGAGCGAGGTTCGGCAGAGCGCGACCGCCGTGATCCCGGCAAGTGCTACCTTGATGTACATGAGTGACACGGTCGGCGTCGCCGAGCTGCGACAGAACCTCAGCCGATATCTGCGGCGGGTGGAGCATGGTGAGCGCCTCGTCGTGACCGACCGCAACCGGCCCGTGGCAGAGATCGGCCCGCCGCCTGCCGGCGCCGGCGCCGCGCTGGATCGTCTGATCGCGGAAGGCCGTGTGTCACGGCCGCGGCGGCGGGGGCTGCCCGGGCCGCTGCCTCTTGCCGGGGATCCGCGCGCGCTGAGCCGGGCGCTCGACGAGATCCGCGGCGAGCGCTGAGGGTGGCGCTCTTCTATCTCGACGCCTCCGCGCTCGTCAAGCTCGTACGCGAAGAGTCAGAGAGCCAGGCCCTGGTCTCCTTTCTCGAGGACGCCGACGCCGTCTCCTGCGAGCTGGTGCTGACGGAGGTCCCGCGCGCGATCCGCCGTGCGGCGACGCTCGACCCCGAGCTGGCCCTGGATGCGCTCGAAGCCCAGGCGGGCGAGGTGCTGGAGGCGCTCGCGATGCTGCCGCTCGACCGTCCGCTGCTGGTCGCCGCGGGCGCGCTGCAGGAGCCCGGCCTGCGCGCGCTCGACGCGATACACGTGACCGCGGCGCTGGAGCTTTCGCCGATCGACGCCTTCGTGTCCTACGACGAACGCCAGTGCGCCGCCGCTCGCCTCGCCGGACTGCGTACGGTGGCGCCGGCTGCGCCCGACAGCTCCGGCGAGCCGCGGTCGGGCACCTCGATCCGCGACGCCCTGCAGAGCGCGACCACGGCGATCGCGGCGGCCGGCTGCGAGACGCCGCGGCTGGATGCCGAAGTCCTGCTGGCGGACGTCCTGGAGGTGGACCGGGCGCGGCTGCTCTGCGACCGCGAGTTGACGGTGGCGGGCCCGGCGGTGCGGGCCTACCAGGACGCGGTGCGCCGGCGGGCGTTCGAGCGGGAGCCCGTGGCCTACATCACGGGCCGCCGCGGGTTTCGCCGGATCGAGCTCGCCGTGGATCGCCGCGCCCTGATCCCGCGCCCGGAGACGGAGCTGCTGGTCGAGGTCGGCCTGACGCTGCCCGGCGGGGCGCGGGTGCTCGACGTGGGCACCGGCAGCGGCGCGGTGGCGCTCGCCCTCGCCGACGAGCGGCCCGATCTCGCGGTGGCCGGCAGCGACGTCAGCGACGACGCCCTGGCTCTCGCCCGGGCCAACGGCGAGCGGCTCGGGCTGGCCGTGCGCTGGCTGCGGGCCGACCTCCTGCAGGGGGTGGACGAGGACTTCGACGCCGTTCTCAGCAACCCGCCGTACGTCGCCGAGCGGGAGCGGGCGACGCTGGCCCCGGAGATCCTGCGCCACGAGCCCGCCCGGGCGCTGTTCGCGGGGGAGGACGGCCTCGACGCGATCCGCGAGTTGCTCGCCCAGCTCGCCGCGCCGCCCCGGCGCGGGGTGCGCCTGGTGGCGCTCGAGGTCGGCGCCGGCCAGGCCGAGGCGGTCGCCGAGCTGGTGCGCGCCGCCGGGTTCCCGGCGACCCGGGTGCAGCGCGACCTGGCGGGGATCGAGCGCGTCGTCGTCGGAGAGCGGGGTTTTTGATGGGGGAGGGGGAGGGGGGTCCGATCGCAGCCCCGCCGCCGGGCCCGAGGCCCGATGCGGCGGGGCTCGACGAACGGGCGGCGCATGATTTCGCGCGCTGCATCGCCGCCGGCGGCGTGGCGCTGTTCCCGGCCGACACCGTCTACGGGCTGGCCTGCGACCCGGACGACGCGGATGCGGTGCGCAGGCTGTACGAGCTCAAGGGTCGCCCGCCGAGGCAGCCGGCGGCGGTGATGTTCTTCGCGCTCGCCCCCGCCCTGGCCGCGCTGCCCGAGCTCGGGCCGCGCACGCGCGGCGCGCTGGAGCGGCTGCTGCCGGGGCCGCTGACGCTGCTGCTGCCCAACCCCGGCGACCGCTGGCCGCTGGCGTGCCGGCCGGCGGCCGTGGTGGAGCCGAGCGACGCGGCGGGGCTGGGCGAGGCACCGGCGCCGGGCAACGCGGCGGGGCTCGGCGCGGCGCCGGCGCTCGGGCTGCGTGTGCCCGCGCTGCCGGCGTCCTTGGCGGCGCTGGCCGCGGTCGGGCGGCCTGTGCTGCAGTCGAGCGCCAACATCTCCGGCGAGGGCGAGGCACGCCGGCTCGCGGACGTCGATGCGGGGCTGCGCGCGGGTGTCGACCTGGTGCTCGACGGCGGCGAGCTGCCGGGGATCGCCTCGACGGTGCTCGACCTGCGTGGCTACGAGGAGGGGCGGGGCTGGACGGTGGTGCGCAGGGGGCCGGTGGGGGAGGAGGAGATCGCGTTGTGCCTCACGATCGCCTCGAGCCGCTGATCCCCGCTGAGGGTCTCATCCCGATCCAGGTCGTCATTGGGAGGAGGCGGTGCCCGGTGAGAGCACGGGCAAGCCGGCCGCGCTCGCCCGCTGGGCAAGCTCCCCGTCGTAGGTGACGATCTCATCCGCGCCGACCCTGAGTGCGACAGCGAGGTGGATGGCGTCGTTGGATCGCAGCGGCGCGTGGGTGCCGGCCGCGAGCAGGTCCCCGCGTGTGAGGTCGATCAGGTTCACGGAATCAAGCACGGCCCGCACCGTGTCGAGAGCGACGTCTTGAGGGTGGCGCCCCGCGGCGCAGTGCATCTCCGCGTGCAGCAGCCATGAGGAGACGAGCTGCCGGTCGTCCCGCGCGGCCAGCTCCGCGGTCAGCGCGTCGGATTGCGGCTCGTCGAGGACGAGCTTCATGGCGGCTGAGGTGTCCAGGTAGGCGATCGTCACCAGCGGCCGCGGGCGTCGGCCAGGATCGCCTGGCTCGAGGTGGTGCTCTTGCGTCGGAGCACCGATCGCAAGCTGGAGGGCGGCTGTCGCGCCACTCGCACCTGCCCTCGCGATACGAGGTCCGCGAGCGTGTCGGCGCCCGGTGGAACGATCAGCGCGGTGACCCGGCCACGGTTGGTGACCTGGATCGTCTCCCCATCGGCGACCTCGCGCAGGATCGCGCCGCTCTGGTTTCGCATCTCACGGTGTGTGACGGTTCGCATGTCGCACAGCGTAGCACGCCAGTCCGGGGAATCGCTTCCACGTCAAAGCGAGCGCGGCGGCGATCAGGTCGCACGCCCCCTTTGGGCGAAAAGCAGGCTCCCGCGACGCGCTCAAATCGGTCCATCCGCGCCGCGGGCGGCCGCGCGCGAGCGCAGCAGCTCGCGCTCGCGCTCGTTCTCGCAGAGGGTGGCCGCGCGCTCGAACTCCTCGCGCGCCTCGGCAAGCCGGCCCAGACGCTCGAGGATGTCGCCGCGCACGGCGGGCAGCAGGTGGTAGCCGCGCAGCGCGGGCTCGCCGGCGAGGGAGTCGACGAGCTCCAGTCCGGCCTCGGGGCCGAAGGCCATCGTCACCGCCACCGCGCGGTTGAGCTCCACGACGGGGGAGCCCGTCAGGGCCGCGAGGGCGTCGTAGAGCGCGACGATTCGCGGCCAGTCGGTGCTCTCCATATCCGAGGCCCGCGCGTGGCAGGCGGCGATGGCGGCCTGCAGCGTGTACGGGCCCAGCGCGCCGCCGAGCGCTTCGGCCCGTCGCAGCCCGGCGAGACCGCGCTGGACGAGCAGGTGGTCCCAGCGCGCCCGGCTCTGGTCGGGGAGCGGTACCGGCTCGCCGTGGGGCCCGACCCGCGCCCGCAGCCGCGAGGCCTGCAGCTCCATCAGCGCCAGCAGGCCGTGCGCCTCGGCCTCGCGCGGCATCAGCCCCGCCAGGATCCTTCCCAGGCGCAGGGCGTCGGCGCACAGCGCCGGGCGGATCCAGTGCTCGCCGGCGCTCGCCGCGTAGCCCTCGTTGAACACCAGGTAGATCACCTCCAGCACCGCCGACAGGCGCTCGGCGAGCTCGTCGCGGGCGGGGACCTCGAACGGCACCCGCGCCTCGGCCAGGGTGCGCTTGGCGCGGACGATGCGCTGCGCGACCGTCCCCTCGGAGACCAGGAACGCCCGCGCGATTTCCGGCGTCGACAGGCCGCCGAGCAGGCGCAGCGTCAGCGCCACCCGCGCCTCCCGGGACAGGGCCGGATGGCAGGTCATGAAGATCAGGCGCAGCACGTCGTCCCGCACGTCGTCCACCTGCGCCGCCGGGTCGGGGCTGTCGAGCCGCTGCAGGATCTCCAGCTCGCGCCCGATCAGCTCCCGCTTGCGCTCCAGCGTGAGGCGCCGGCGCAGCTCGTCGATGCCCCGGCGCCTGGCGGTCGCCATCAACCATGCTCCCGGGTTGTCCGGGATCCCCGACCGAGGCCACTGCTCGAGCGCGGCGACGAGCGCGTCCTGGGCCAGGTCCTCGGCCACCGCCACGTCGCGCACCGAGCGAGTCAGCCCGGCTATCAGCTGGGCCGACTCGATCCGCCAGACGGCGTCGATCGCGCGATGGGTCGCCGACGGGCTCACGCCGTCAATTGCCGGCGGCCCGCTCGCGCAGCCGCGCGTTGGCCTCGCGCAGCTCCGGCGTCAGCTGCTCGCCGAAGTCCTCGGCCTCGAAGATCTGGCGCAGCTCGATCTCGATGCCGCCGCCGAACGGCGCCCGCTTGAGCCACTCGATCGCCTCCTCCCGCGAGGAGCACTCCCAGACCCAGTAGCCCGCCACGATCTCCTTGGCCTCCGTGAACGGGCCGTCGGTGACCGTGCGCTCGCCGCCGCTGAAGCGGACCCTCGCGCCCCTGGAGGTCGGGTGCAGGCCCTCCCCGGCGAGCATCACGCCCGCCCTGACGAGCTCTTCGTTGTACTTCGTCATCGCCCCCAGAGCCTCGGTGCTGGGCATCTCGCCCGCCTCGGACTCGGGGCTCCCGGGAACCAGAACCATGAAACGCATTTGTGTCTCCCTGTCGTGGGTGGTTGTCTCTACTGGCACGTCGAACGAGGCTCGTCGAAATCGACATCGCCCCGAATCTTTCTCCACGTCCGCCGCGAGGGCCGCGCCGGGGCGGGGTGCGCCTGAGCCGCGCCGAGCCCATTAAGCTGCGCCCCTCCGCCCAGCGACGACAGGAGCCGAGAACGATGACAGGCCAGACAGTCGACATCGAGACCCCCGACGGCGTCGCCGACGCCTATCTCGCCGAGCCCCCGGGGCAGGGCGGGGGCCGGCCCGGCGTGCTGTTCCTGATCGACGCCTTCGGCCTGCGTCCGCGGATCGAGGCGATGGTCGACCGCATCTCCGACCGCGGGTTCGTCGTGCTCGCCCCCAACGTCCTCTATCGCGCCGGCCGCTCCACGAACGCCGAGATCCCCGATCTCCAGGACCCCGCCCAGCGCGATCCGTTCTTCGCCCGGATCAGGCCGGCGATGGAAGAGCTCACCCCGGAGCGGATCGCCAGCGACGGGGCCGCCTACCTCGACCACCTCGCGACCCTCGCCAGCCCGCCGTTCGCCATCACCGGCTACTGCCTCGGCGGGCGCCTGGGCTGGCGCATCGCCGCCGCCTACCCCGAGCGCGTCGCCGCGCTCGCCGCCTTCCACGCCGGGGGGCTCGTCAGCGAGGAGCCCGACAGCCCCCACCTCAGCGCCGCCGCCATCTCCGCCGAGGTCTACCTCGGCCATGCCGACAACGACCAGAGCATGACCCCCGAGCAGATCGCGGCCCTGGAGCGCGCACTCGACGACGCCGGGGTGCGCTATCGCTCGGAGCTCTACCAGGGAGCCGCCCACGGCTACACCATGAGCGACACCGCCGCCTACGACGAGGCCGCCGCCGAGCGGCACTTCACCGAGCTCTTCGCCCTGCTCGATCGGGTCGAGCTGCCTGCCCGCATGTGACCTCCGCCACGTGCTAGCCTCGAAGCCGGCCCCGCGACTGGCGTTGGATTAGGTGGAGCACCACCGGGGAGCGACGGCCGCAGCACCCGCCGCGCGCCTGGGCACCCCTCCAGTCTTCGCCGTCCAAGGAGCGCGCCATGTCCGAGTCCAGCACCGCCGTATCCCCGTCCGCTGAGCCGGCCGCCGCCGCCGCGGACCTGCCCCTCGACTACTTCGACCGGCCCCTCGCCGAGGTCGACCCCGAGGTCGCCGCCGCCCTGCGCGGCGAGCTCGCCCGCCAGCAGGACACCCTGGAGATGATCGCCTCCGAGAACTTCGTCCCCCGGGCCGTCCTGGAATGCCAGGGGTCCGTGCTCACCAACAAGTACGCCGAGGGCTACCCCGGGCGGCGCTACTACGGCGGCTGCGAGTGGGTCGACGTCTCCGAGCAGCTCGCCATCGACCGCGCCAAGGCCCTCTTCGGCGCCGAGCACGCCAACGTCCAGCCCCACTCCGGCGCCCAGGCCAACACCGCCGTCTACCACGCCCTGCTGACGCCCGGCGACACCATCATGGGGCTCTCCCTCGCCCACGGCGGCCATTTGACGCACGGCATGAAGATCAACGTCTCCGGGCGGCTCTATGACATCGCCGCCTACGAGGTCGACCGCGAGAGCAGCCTCATCGATATGGACGAGGTCGCCCGCATCGCCCGCGAGCGGCGCCCCAAGCTGCTGTTGGCCGGCTGGTCCGCCTATCCGCGACAGCTCGACTTTGCGCGCTTCCGCGAGATCGCCGACGAAGTCGGCGCCCTTTTGATGGTCGACATGGCCCACTTCGCCGGGCTCGTCGCCGCCGGGCTGCACCCCAACCCCGTCGAGTACGCCGACGTCGTCACCACCACCACCCACAAGACCATCGGCGGCCCCCGCGCCGGGCTCATCCTCTGCCGCGCAGACTACGCCAAGAAGATCGACTCCGCCGTCTTCCCCGGCCAGCAGGGCGGGCCCCTGGAGCACGTCATCGCCGCCAAGGCCGTCGCCCTGCGCATCGCCAAAAGCCAGCTCTTCCGCGAGCGCCAGCAGCGCACCCTCGAGGGCGCCCGCATCCTCGCCGAGCAGCTCCTGCTCGCCGGGCACGGCGTCAAGGTCCTCAGCGGCGGGACCGACGTCCATCTCGTGCTTGTCGACCTCCGCGACGCCCGGCCCGAGTGCAGCGGGCGCGAAGCCGAGGACCGCCTCCACGACATCGGCATCACCGTCAACCGCAACGCCGTCCCCTTCGACCCCCGCCCGCCCATGGAAGCCTCCGGGCTGCGCATCGGCACCCCCGCGTTGGCAACCCGCGGGCTGCAGATCGAGGACTTCCGCGAGGTCGGCGAGATCATCGCCGCCGCCCTCACCCCCGGGTTCGCCGAGCGCGCCGGCGAGCTGCGCGAGCGCGTGGGGGAGATAGTGCGGCGCCACCCGCTTTACGCGGGGCTTGGGGCCGGATAGCTGCTCCGGTAACTCGGAATAGAGGCTCCGGCAACTCGGAATAAGGCGTCCGCCAGCGGATTGCGATGCGCCGCCAACGCCGCCATCCGACGCCGGCGCCTGCGATGCTTTGGGCGCCCCGATGCACCCCACCGAGCTAGACGCGCTGTACGCCTTCCTCGCGGCCGCCGTCGTGACCGCCCTGCTGACGCCGCTCACGATGCGGCTCGCCCGGGCGCTCGGCGCCGTCGACCAGCCGCGCCAGCGCGGGCTCGCCGAGCGGCCCACCCCCCTGCTCGGCGGGCTCGCCATCTTCGCCGGCGCCCTCGTCGCCGGGCTCCTCTGGCTGCCCGACGAACGCGCCTGGCACGGGGTGCTCATCGCCGCCGCCGTCATCGTCCTCGTCGGGGCGCTCGACGACCGCCTCGAGCTGCCCCCGCTGGCCAAGCTCGCCGGGCAGGTCCTCGCCGCGCTCATCGTCGTCCACTACGGCGTCGAAGTCGAACGGATCCGGCTGCCCTTCGTCGGGCTCCTCTCCTTCCCCAACGCCGGCGGCGCCATCACCGTCGTCGGGCTCGTCGCCATCATGAACGTCGTCAACTTCTCCGACGGCGTCGACGGGCTCGCCGCCGGGGTCTGCGCCATCATCGCCGCCGCGCTGGCCGTCATCGCCTTCAGCCTCCAGCGCGACGCCCCCGGGGTGCTCGCCGCGCTCATCGCCGGCGCCTCGCTGGGCTTCCTCGTCCACAACTTCCCGCCCGCCCGCAGCTTCATGGGCGACTGCGGCGCCAACCTCCTCGGGCTGCTCATGGGCTGCCTCGCCGTCGAGGGCGCCGTCAAGACCGAAGTCGTCCTCTCCTTCGTCATCCCCCTCATCCTCCTCGCCGTGCCCTTCCTCGACACCACCTTCGTCGTCCTCAAGCGGCTGAAGTACCGGCGGCCCATCTACGCCTCCGACAGCGAGCACTTCCACCACCGCATGGCCCGCATCGGCTTCTCCCGGCGGCGCACCATCGCCTACCTCTACGCCTGGACCATCATGCTCGCCGGCCTCGCCCTCGCCCTGCGCTTCGTCCCCTACAGCGACCACAAAGGCCACTACTACCTCGGCTGGAGCCTGCTCGTCGCCGGCATCGGGCTGCTCGTCCTCGCCGCCAGCGTATACCTTGTCTACGTGCTCGAGATCCTCAAGTTCCGGCGCCTGGACGCCATCCGCCTGCGCCGCCTGCGCCCCGAGGCCACCCCCGTCGAGATCGAGCAGGACGTCACCAGCGACCTCGAGACAGGCGAGTTCCAGACCGTCTCGTGAGGGGGCCCAAGACCCGTCCGGCGAGGAGGCTCGCCCTCGTCCTCGCCCTGCTCGTCGCCGTGGCCTTCCCCGCATCCGCCGGCGCCCTGATCGTGGGAGTCGGCGACCAGCAGCCCTACATGTTCCAGGACGCCCGCTTCCAGGCCCTCGGCATCCACTACTCCCGGCTCAGCATCGGCTGGAACATCCTCCAGAGCCGTCCCGAAGCCCGCGCCCTGGGTCGCTGGCTGGCCTCCGCCCGCGCCGCCGGCGTCCATCCCCTGATCGCCTTCGAACACTCCTGGATGCGCGGCCGCCACCGCCAGCTCCCCAGCCCCGCCCAGTTCGCCGCCCAGTTTCGCAGGCTCCACGCCCGCTACCCATGGGTCAGCGAATTCGCCGCCTGGAACGAGGCCAACTACTGCGGCCAGCCCACCTGCCGCCACGCGCCTACCGTCGCCGCCTACTACCGCCAGATCCGCGCCGCCTGCCCCACCTGCACCGTCCTCGGCGCCGAGCTCCTCGACGAACCCAGCATGGTCGGCTGGCTGCGCAGCTTCCGCCACGCCCTGCGCCGCGAACCCCAGGTCTGGGGCCTGCACAACTACCTCGGCGCCAACCGCCTCCGGGCCGGCTCCACCGAGGCCCTCCTGCGCGCCACCTCCGCCCCCGTCTGGTTCACCGAGACCGGCGGCGTCGTCGCCCGCCACGGCCCCCACCGCCATCACGGCTTCCCCGAAAGCCCCAGCCACGCCGCCAAGGTCACCGAATTCATCTTCCACCGCCTCGCCCGGCTCAGCGGCCGCATCGCCCGCGTCTACCTCTACCAGTGGCAGGCCGGCAGCTTCCCCCGCGAGCCCTGGGACTCCGCCCTGATCGCCCTCGACGGCAAGCCCCGTCCCGCCTTCTCCGTGCTCGTCCGCGAGCTGCACCAGCTCGGGCAGCTGCCGGAAACGGCCGCCGCCAGGGCCCTGCTCGCCTCCGCCACCCGAGTGTTGCGATCGCGTTAGCGCGCCCGCCCCGCGTGCAGCCGTCCCGCCTGCCCAATACGCTATGCACGCCATGTCAGAGGGGGCGGACGCAGGGTTGCGTGCCCCGCCCCCGAACGTGAACGAAGCCGCGCCGCTCCCGTTCTGTCTGTGACGGGCCCCCAGCGACATGCGACTCCCCAGCTTCCGCAAATCCCCACCGGCCGCCGCGCCAGCGGCGTTCGACGCCGCCCAGCTCGACGGCCGACGGGTGCTGATCCTCTCCGCCGACGTCGGCGAGGGCCACGCCGCAGCTGCACGCGCCCTGGCCGAGCAGCTCGGGGTCACCGCCCCCGACGCCGAGGTCGCCGTCATCGACGGCCTCGCCGCCATGGGCCGCGTCCTGCGCCAGGTCGTCCAGGACGGCTACCGCGTCCAGCTGCGCTTCCTCCCCTGGAGCTACAGCATCGTCTACTGGCTGCTCGAGCACGTCGCCCCCGTCCGCTGGCTGACACGCCTCCAGCTCTGGGCGTTCGGCTCCCGCCCGCTCGCTCGGCGCATCGCCGAATACGACCCCGACGTCGTCGTCTCCACCTACCCCGCCGTCACCGTCGTCCTCAGCCGCCTCCGCCGCCGCGGGATCGTCACCTGCCCCACCGTCGCCACCATCACCGACCTCACCGGCCTCTTCTTCTGGGCCCAGCCCGGCATCGACATGCACCTCGTCATGTACGGCGAGTCCCTGAAGCCCGTCGAGCGGATCGCGGGGGCGGGCAGCGCGCGGCTCGTCCGGCCCCTCATCTCCGCCGAGTTCCTGCGCCCCCGCTGCCCCCTGCAGACCCGCGCCGCCCTCGGGCTGCCCCAGGACGGCCGCATGGTCGTCGTCTCCGGCGGCGGCTGGGGAGTCGGCGACATCGAGGGCGCCGTCAGCGAGCTCTCCCGCGTGCCCGACATCTCCAGCATCGTCTGCCTCGCCGGCTACAACGACCAGCTCCGCGACCGGCTCACCCACGCCTTCGCCGGCGAGCCCCGCGTCCACGTCTACGGGTTCACCGACAAGATGCCCCAGCTCCTCGCCGCCGCCGACGCCCTCGTCCACTCCACCGGCGGCGTCACCTGCCTCGAGGCCAAGGCCACCGGCACCCCCGTCGTCTCCTACGGCCTGCCCGTCGGCCACGCCCGCCTGAACACCCGCGCCATGGCCGACCTCGAGCTCCTGCGCCTCGCCAACGACACCCGCGAGCTCTGCGACCACGTCCAGGCCAGCTTCCACGAACGGGCCGCCGCTCGCATGCCCCCCGCCGCCCACGCCGCGAACGACGGGGGAGGGGCGACCATCGCCGCCGCGCCTCCCGCCGCCGCGCCTCCCGCCGCCGCGCCTCCCGCTGCCGCGCCTCCCGCCGCCGGGCACATCGACGCAGAGCACCCCGACGCCGCCGACATCGTGCTCGGGACGCCCCGGCGCGTGCGGCCAATCCCCGCCTGGCGCCTGAAGCTCATCGCCCTCTCCGCCCAGCTGCTGCTGCTGCTCGGCGTCGGCACCTGGACGCTCTCCACCGACGAGGTCGCCGCCCTCGCCAAGGACGTCCTCAACGTCCACGCCCTCGAACGCCTGCCCACCACCCGGCCCGACGTCGCCCTCGTCGTCCGCGCCGCCGGCGCCCACCAGGCGCTGCTCCTCGCCGACGAGCTCTCCGCCAAGGGAATTCACGCCTCCTTCGCCGACGGCGGCGGCCACACCCAGGCGACCATCCTCGCCCTGCGCTCCCACGGAGACACGTTGCTGCCCGAAGAGCCCACCGACAAAAGCTTCCTGCGCTGGCTGCACACCCGCGGCGTCCTCAGCGGCCAGGCCCACGCCCTCGGGCTGCACCACCACTTCTACTTCCTCGAACCCCGCGGCGGGCCCACCGTCGGCCAGATGCTGCTCGCCGCCACCACCGGCGCCGTCCCCGTCCACGGGGCCCTGCGGCTCAGCGCCACCGCCCAGCTGCCTCAGCGGCGAGCCCCGCGCGCCGGCGACGTCCTCGTCCTCGAAGCCTCCGGCTCCTGCACCGCCTCCGTGCGAGGCATAGAGCGCACCGTCGCCCGCCTCGGCGCCGACCGGCTCTCGGCCGAGCCGCTCTCCGCGCTGGCCGGCGCCCCCTCCTCCGGCGCGTCCTCCTCCGGCTCCGGCTCCGCCTGATCCGCCCCCGCCGGCCCGTGCTCGGCTTCCAGCAGCGCCACCAGCAGCGGCGACCGCGCCAGGACGACCGCCCCCACGATCAGCACCGCCAGCGACAGCGCCAGCGGCGCGCCGCTCAGCGGCGTGTCCGTGAAGCGCTCCCCGAGCAGCACCGGGGCCAGGATCACCGGGATCGCCGTCTGGATCACGAACACCACCGGCGCCACCTGGATCGCAGGGCGCGACTGCAGCGCGCTCATCTCGCTCGTCGCCGCGATCACCGACGCGATCCCCGTCGCGATCGCCCACGCCACCGCGAAGCCGATCCGACCGTTTGCCAGGTCGTCGACCACCAGCTTCGTCGCCACCCCGCTCCAGCCGAACGCCAGCCCCGCGCCCACCATCGTCACGCCCGTCGAGGGACGGTGGAACAGCGTCAGCATTATGTACGGCAGCAGGCTCGCCACCGCCAGGCCGCCCAGCACCAGCGTCAACACCGCATAGTCGGCGTGCGACGTCGTGTTCGGCGGCGCGCACAACGCCGCCCCGATCACCCCCGCCACGATCGCGCCGACCGCCACATGCTCCGTGCGGCCCGCCCGCTCCCCGAGCAGCCGCTCGCCGACCGCCAGCAGCACCAGCAGGCCCGACGCCATCGCCGGCTGCACCAGGATCAGCGGCGCCAGCGACAGAGCCAGCAGCTGCAGCGGCCAGCCCAGCATCGACAGGCCCGTCCCGAACAGCCACCGCGACTGTTTGACCAGACGCCGCATCAGCCCCGGCCGCAGATATTCGTCACTGTGCGTCTGGCGCGCGTCCAGCGCCTGCAGCGCGACCCCCAGGCTGTAGAACGTCGCCGCGCCCGTCGCGGCCAGAACTCCGAGGATCGTTTCGAACATGCCCGCCCCCGATGATCGCAGCCTCGCCGCCGTCCGGCTGGCCGGCGGGTCGCTCGTTGGTGCCGCGATCCTTCACGCCCTGCCGGCTTTGGCGTTCTACTCGCGCCACCTGCGCCATCGGCTTGGGGTGGAGACGGAGGTCAGCTGGGGCGGCCTCGCGGCGAGTGGGGCCGAGGGAGGCGGCGCCTGGGGGGGCGGCGCCTGGGGGGGCGGTGCCGGGGATGACCGCGCCGGGGAGGACCGTGCCGGGGATGACCGCGCCGGCCCCCGAGCTGGCTGCGCCCTGACATTCGACGACGGGCCCCATCCCCGGGGCACCCCCGCCGTGCTCGACGCCCTCGCCGCCGCCGGCGCCCACGCCACCTTCTTCCTCGTCGGCGAGCAGGTCCAGCGCAATCCCGGGCTCGCCGCCGAGATCGCCGCCGCCGGGCACGGCATCGCCCTGCACTGCCACCGCCACCGCAACCTCCTGCGGCTCGGCCCCCGCCAGACACGCGCCGACATCCTGCGCGCCCAGGCCATCGTCGAGGACGCCACCGGGCGCCCCATCGCCCTCTACCGGCCGCCCTACGGGATCCTCAACGCCACCGCCCTCGCCTGCGCCCGCCGGCGCGGCTGGCGCACCCTGCTCTGGAGCCACTGGGGACGCGACTGGGAGGCCCGCGCCACACCCGACTCGATCGCCGCCCAGGTCACCTCCGGCGTCCGGCCCGGGGCGGTGCTGCTGCTCCACGACGCCGACGACTACAGCGCGCCCGGCTCCTGGCGGCGCACCGTCGCCGCCCTGCCCCGCGTCCTCGACGTCCTCGCCGAGCAGGGGCTGGCGACGATCTCGCCGTGAGTTTCCCCGCCCGCCACGACGTCGCGTCCTGGGCGGCGATCTGCGCCGCCCTCCACTCCCCCGGTTAACATCGCTCGCTTGGCCGTTTCCTCCACGACACCCGAGCCCGCCGCGCTCGCGCCGGGGCTGCCCGCCGGGGCCGCCGCGGCCGTGCCGGCCGCCGGGACCTCATCCGCCGCCCAGGTGTCCTCCGCCGCCGCCGCCGTCCGTCCGCGCTGGTGGGGAGAGCTGCTCATCATCGCCTGGCTCGCCTGGCTGTATGACATCATCAACGACTTCGCCCCCGTCCGCGTCCAGGCCGCGCTCGCCCACGGACGCGGCATCCTGCGCCTCGAGCACAGCCTCGGCATCTCGCCCGAGCTCGCGCTCAACCGCTGGCTCAGCGCCCACCAGACGCTCGGCGCCGTCCTCTCCTACTACTACGACAACGCCCACTTCGCCGTCACCTTCGGCCTGCTCGGGTGGCTCTGGCTCAAGCGCGCCGACATCTACCGGCCGCTGCGCAACTCGCTCGTCGCCGTCAACCTCGTCGGGATGCTCGTCTTCTGGCGCTACCCCGTCGCCCCGCCCCGGCTGCTGGCGTCGAGCGGCTTCACCGACGTCGTCGCCGCCTCCCACACCCTCGGGTCATGGCACACCGGCAGCCTCGCCGCCGACGCCGACCAGTACGGCGCCATGCCCTCCCTGCACATCGCCTGGGCCGTCTGGTGCACCCTCGTCGTCTGGCGCCTCACCGAGAACGTCCCCGCCCGGGTGGTGGCCGTGCTCTACCCCTGCCTCACGGCGTTCGCCGTCCTGGCCACCGGGAACCACTATCTGCTCGACCTCCTCGGGGGTCTCGCGACCCTCGCCCTCGCGCTCCTGCTCGCCCGGGCATGGTCCGTGGCCGATGTCACAAACTTGTTACGAAGTCGCCGAGCCTGTACACTTCCCGGCGGCCGCCACAGACCGTAATCGAGGGGATTGACGAGTCTGCCGCGTGAACGCGCGCGGGCCTGCCTATCTGTAGGGTGGCCAGCCCAACCCGACATGCCCGATCAACCAGCGAGAATCGCCAGCCGGCCCGTGCCCGGCCAACCCAGCATCGCGGTCCAGGCCTCACCGCCAGGGTACTCCTCCACAGGAGCCCGTGGCGCAGGTCTGCCTGCGCTGCTGCGCCACCTCGACGTTCTCATCGTCGTCATCGCCGCGCCCCTCGCCATCGTCCTCGGTGCGCCCGCCCTGGGCTGCCTGCTCGGCGCCGTCGCCTGGGTCCTGCAGACGGTGCTCGCCAAGACCGACAAGCGTCTCATCCGCCGGGCGAGCGAGCCCCGCACCCAGCTCGGGCTGAACATCGCCGAGGCCTTCGGACGCATCTGGCTGCTCGCCGGCGCCATCATCCTCGCCGCCGTCGTCGGCGGGCGCTCCGACGGCCTGGCCTGCGCGCTGATCGTCTTCGCCGCCTACACCGTCGCCTTCGTCATCCGCGTCCTCTCCGGCCCGCCCGCGCGTCCCGCCGGCGCATCCGCGCGAGGAGCCCTGCGATGAGCCGCCCAGCACGATCGAAGGACCGTCGGTGAGTGCCGCCGCGGCAGTCGCCGGGCGCGAGCCGATCGCCCCCGGGGGACCGATCCCGCCGGGCGAGCCCAGGCGCGGCCTCGCGGGGATGAGCAAGAAACGCAAGATCCTCTGGGGGATCCTGGCGGTCTACATCCTCGGCTTCGTCGTCTTCGGCCTCGCCTTCGGCGTCAAGGCCCACCGCAACGAAAGCTTCGACGTCGTCGGCGGCTTCCACCTGGAAACCTGGGTTCACCTGTTCGGGCCGATCAACTTCGACAAGGGCGTCCTCTTCCTCCTGATGGCCGCCGCCATCACGGTCGGCGTCGTTGTCTGGACCTCGCGCAACATGAGCCTCAAGCCCGGCCGCCTGCAGACCGTCGTCGAATGGATCTACACCCTGGCCCTGAGCATGACGCGCGACAACATGGACGAGGAGATGACACAGCGCTGGTTCCCGCTGGTCTTCACCCTGTTCGTCTTCATCCTCGTCACCAACCTCATCGGCTACATCCCGCTGCCGGTGGACAGCGCCGAGACGTTCAACCTCTTCGGCGTCCACGTCCCCGCCTTCCAGATCTACGCCGCCGACACCAACCTCGCCATCCCGCTGCTGCTCGCCCTCGGCGTCTTCATCGCCTACAACGTCGAAGGCGTCCGCCACCACGGCTTCTTCGGCTACATCAAAAGCCTCGTCCCCGCCGGCCTCAGCGGCGGGATGCTCATCTTCATGTACCCCCTGGAGATCCTCTCCAACTTCCTGCGCCTCATCTCGTTGACCGTCAGGCTCTGGGCCAACCTGCTCGCCGGGCACCTCCTGATCGACTTCATGGGCGGCCTGCTCGCCGTCGTCATCGGCCTGCAGATACTCGGCTGGTTCACCCTGCCCATCGGCATCGCCATCTACATGTTCGAGGCCGTCCTCATCGCCGGCCTGCAGGCATTCATCTTCGCCATCCTCACCGCCATCTATCTCGGCGGGGCCACCTCGAGCCACTAGCAAAGAAGACACCAGGAGAAACCCATGCCCCAATGGCAACCGACAAGGAGACCTACCTTATGCTGACACATCTTGCCTCGGCGCTCGCCGGCATCAACCCGCTGCTGGCGACGGCCAACGCCGAAGTCGCCAAGGAAGGTCTGCGCTCGGTCGCCCTCGGCGTCGGAGCGGCCGGTGGTGCCGCCGGCGCTGGCGCCGGCATCGGCATGCTGTTCGGCAAGGTCATCGAGGCCGTCACCCGCCAGCCCGAGATGCGCGACGAAATCACCTCCATCCAGTGGCTCGGCTTCGCCTTGACCGAGGCCACCTTCTTCTACGGCCTCGTCGGCGGCCTGATCGCCTTCTTCCTCTAGGTCGCCGAGCGGCTCCGTTTACGCTATGAGCATCACCACACTCGCATCGAGCAGCAACTCATGGTTGATCACCCCCAACGTCGGTCTCACGATCTGGACGCTCGTGGTCTTCCTCGTCTCGATGTACATCCTCAACAAGGTCGCCTTCCCGCGCATCCGCGCCGCGCTCGACCAGCGCCGCGCCACGATCGAGGAGTCGATCGACGCGGCCGCCCGCTCCCGCGCCGACGCCGAGCAGCTGCTGGCCGAATACCGCGAACGCCTCCACGAGGCCCGGGCACAGGCCGACGAGATCGTCCAGCGCGCCCGCCAGAGCGCCGAGTCGCACGAGCACGAGGGCCGCGAGCGCGGCAAGGAGATCATCGAGGAAGCCGCCAAACGCGCCGAGCGCGAGATCGACGCCGCCACCAAGCGGGCGCTCGACGACATCCGCCGCGAGGTCGCCGATTTGACGGTCATGGCGACCGAGAAGGTCACCCGCAAGACGCTCACCGAGGCCGACCAGCGCCGGCTCGTCGAGGAGGCCCTCGGCGAACTCGACTTCTCCACGCTCTCCTCGCGGAATTGAGATCGAGATGGAGGAGCTCGCCCAGGTATACGCCCGCTCGCTGTTCCAGGTCGCCCGCGAACAGGGCAAGCTCGACGTCCTGCGCGAGCAGCTGCGGCAGTTCGCCGGGGCCCTGGCCGAGAACCGCCAGCTCGCCCTCTTCTACTTCTCCCCCTATCTCTCGACCAAGGAGAAGCAGGAGTCGCTGGGCAAGCTGCTCGACGGGGCCGACGAGGTCTTCCTCAACTTCCTCTC
>Ga0335072_10000993_pt1 | contig 48738 bp, 52 predicted proteins | sample Lox_Sample_21_FD_206725 | JGI IMG/M metagenome (GOLD analysis project Ga0335072, IMG submission 206725) | Soil microbial communities from Loxahatchee National Wildlife Refuge, Florida, United States - Lox_Sample_2.1 | ecosystem: Environmental > Terrestrial > Soil > Wetlands | place: USA...
TAGGTTCGGTGTTGGAGACGGCGGGATGGGAATTGGAGGCGTCGAAGATGCCCATCTTCTGGAACGCCACCTGGATGGCGAGCGCAAGTTGGCCCACGCGGCGCTTATCAACCTGCGAGGAAGAATACAGGACAACGAAAAAAGCAAAAAGCAGCGTGATGAAATCGGCGTAGGAAACAAGCCAGCGTTCGTGGTTCGCGTGTTCGCCCTTTTTCTTACGAGGCATCGACCACCCTTTGGTGCTCCTGGCGGTCTTCGGCAAGGAAGCCAAGAAGCTTGGTTTCGAGCATGCGGGGGTTCATACCTTCGAGGATGGAAATGACGCCTTCGAGAATAATCTGGTGGCGCAACTCCTCCTGCGAATTGCGAATTTTGAGTTTTCCGGCGGCAGGGAGAAAAAAAAGATTGGCAGCACCGACGCCATAGATCGTGGCGACGAAAGCGACGGCGATGCCCCGGCCGACTTCGGAGATGTTGTCGAGGTGCTGCATCACTTGGATGAGGCCGAGAACGGCACCGATGATGCCGATGGTGGGAGAAAAACCGCCAGCGGACTCAAAAACGCGGGGCAGATTTTCGGAATGCTCGGCGCGGTTGTCGAGTTCGAGCTGCATGATGCTGCGCAGTTCGGCGGGCTCAGTGCCATCGACAGCGAGCATCAGCGATTTGCGAAGAAAAGGATCGTGGATGCTTTGCAATTCTTTGTCGAGGGAAACGATTCCCTCTTTGCGAGCCTTCTGCGCGTAGCCAACCATTTCGTGGACGGTTTCAAGAGGATTCTGATGACTCTCGAAGAAGACGCGGGCGAGGCTGGCGAAGGCGGCGAGGACGATCGGCAGCGGGAACTGCAACATGATTGCGCCGAGCGTGCCACCGAAGACGATCAGCGCAGCCGTGGGCTGAAGAATCTGCCCGACGCTGCCGCCTTCCATCGTGAGTCCGAGCAGGATGCCCCCGATAGCGACAATGATCCCGCCGATGCTCCCTTTGTCCACGCTCCCGCTCCTTAACCGATCCCGCCGCCGGATTTTTCGGGTGGACGCGGGATTTTTGCACCTGCGGTGAAATCGAAATCCGCCGCCGGACCAATCCTCCGATAAAACCGGCGCTGGAATTCAGCCACGCGGTCCAAAACTTCCTCCACCGACTCGCGGACAACCAGCTTTTCGCCAGTGAGAAGTGTGATGACTGTGTCGGGAGAAGTTTCGATGAACTTGATCAGGTCGGCGTTGACGACGAGCGGCTGGTTGTTGAGGCGCGTGAGATGAATCATTTCTTAACCGTCCTGTGAGGCCGTGTGTGCCGGGTTGGCACAGGGCGGCGCGAAGTGGCCTCGGAGGACATATCGGCACGGCGATTGGTGGGCTTTTGTCGCATGTGTTCAAGGGTGCACTTTTCTTGCCAGAAAGATCCGGAGTCGCGACAAAACAAATTTTCAATTTCTTTGGCAATAGCATTGCCCGATTTGCCGCTGCAACTATCGACAGGCGGTTTTGAAGCGCTGAAGACGGCAAGAATTGCTGGGCGGAATGAGGAACTTGCCAGGAGAAGAGTGAGGCGAAGTGAAACGTGCGAAGCCAATTTGGGAAAAGTATTCAGAACGGAACAGAGGGAAAAATGAATCGAGACATCGCTTTTGAGGTGAGCCCGGGCGAAGCGGGCATTGGCGAAGAATTGCAGGTGTTGGGCAAAGCGGTGGAGCAGCTGATTCAAAACGTCACGACGCAGGGAAAAATCAACGACGCGATTGTGGGACGGTTGCTGGAGCTGGAAAAGCGCGTGGAGGAATTGACGGCGGGGGGAAGCAGGGAGGCACGACGAGACCGGCAAGAGGACACAGCGCGTTCCGGGGAGTGCGATAGTGCACCCACAGCCGCAGGGCCAAACGCAACGGCGCGGCAGGACTGCCTGCCGATGTATTTGGGCGACGCAACGGCGCTATGCCGCATGATGAAGAGTTTTCTGATGTACGTTGACACGCGCGATACGTACATCACGCCAGCGCTGCTGCTTGCGGGCGTTTGGGAACCAGCGGAGACGCGTCTCCTAATGCAGAGAGTGAAGGCGGGGATGACGGTGGTGGATGTGGACGCGAATTGCGGGTACTACACGCTGTTGATGGGCGCGGCGGTGGGGCCGAAAGGGCTGGTCTACGCGTTCGAGCCGGACCCGAGGAATCTCGATCTGCTCGACCGGAACTTGCAGGTGAACGGAATGACGGAGCGAGTGAATGTGATTCCGAGAGCGGCGCTGGACAGAAGGACGACCGCGGAACTGCACCAGAACACGCGCAACCGAGGCGCACACACTCTGTTCATCGCGGATTCCGAGCATTCGAAGCACGCCAAGATTCAGGTGGATTGCGTGCCGCTCGATGATGTGGTCGAGGGCGCCGTCGATTTCGTGAAGATCGATGCGGAAGGAAGCGAGGCGCTCATTTTGCGAGGCATGAAGAAAATTATGGAGAGAAGCCCGCGCCTGGAGGTCTTGATGGAGTTCAACCAGAGCGCACTCGGGAACAGCGGAACTTCACCGCGCGAGTTTCTGGGCGAGTTGCGCGGAGCGGGATTTGCGATTCACACCGTCACACCGCAATCAACCCTTGCCGCCGCGAGCGATACGCAATTGCTGGCGGCGCCACTTTCGACACTGCTGCTGACACGGACGAACACGTGAACAGTACGTCTCGAGGCAGCGTTCACGGAAGCTCCAGCGCAATTGCCAATGGCTCGGGGAAAACAGGAGTTGTGGTTCGCGGCGTGGTCTATGGCGGAAGCGGTTATGCGGACGACACGCGGGGGATCATCTTTGGATTGCAGAGCGCAGGGGTGGCGGTGCAGGTAGAGCCGGTGGAATTTCAATTCGACGTGCAGGAACTGCTGACAATTGACGAGCGGGAGGCGCTTGAAGTGGCAAAGCACACGCGGGTGGACATCGCGAAAAGCATCCTGCTCCAGAATTTCCCAGCGCACGATTTTTCGCTCTCGATGCACGCGCACAAGCGGGTGGGCCGGACGATGTACGAGACCGATTCGATCCCGGACGGGTGGACAGAGTCCTGCGAGGCAATGGACGAAATCTGGGTGCCGAGCACGTTCAACTGCGAGACGTTTGCGCGCGCGGGAGTGACACCCGAGAAGCTGCACGCGCTGCCCGAAGGCGTTGATACGACGGCCTATCACCCCGACGTCGAGCCGCTGCCGATTCCCGAGAGAAAGGGATTCAATTTTCTTTCCGTCTTCGAATGGATACAGCGGAAGGGGCCGGACGCGCTGCTGCGGGCGTACCTGAGCGAGTTCAGCCCAGAGGAAGACGTGGCGCTGGTTCTGAAGGCGTACGGGCGGCCGGACCCGAGCGTCGACATGCTGCCGCGGATCCTTTATTTCATCGAGAGAGAGATGGGGATGCGAATCGAAGACGCGCCGTCGATCGTGCTACTGGCTCCGGGATTCCTGAGGACCGAGGACATGCCGCGGCTCTATGCGGCCGCGGACGCATTCGTCCTGCCAACGCGCGGCGAAGGATGGGGGCGGCCGTTCATGGAAGCGCTGGCGTGCGAACGCCCAGTGATCGCAACGCGCTGGAGCGGGCACATGGATTTCCTGCACGACGGAATTTGCGAGCTGGTGGCGTGCGACGTCATGCCGGTGCCGTGGAACATCGACGTGGAATTGAGCGCGGGGCATCGCGCCGCCGAGCCACAGGTGGAAGACCTGCGGCGGTGCATGCGGCGAGTGTTTGAAAAACGCGCGGAGGCCAAAGCGAAAGCAGTGAAAGGTCGCGAGGAAATGCAGGCGAAATGGGACTGGAACACAGTGGTGCGGGAACGATGGGCGCCGGAAATTGAGCGGCTGCTGGCGTGAGCCGGACGGAGGTTGAGGGGAAGAGGGCGCGGGCGGAGATTGCTCGATGGAACTGAGGGAGTTGCAAAGAAATTGGGACGAGTTCGGAAGGCGCGACCCTTTCTGGGCGGTGCTGACAAATCCGCAGCGCAAGAATAACCGCTGGGACCCGGCGGAATTTTTCGCGACGGGCGAAGCTGACATCCAAGCGGTGATCGAGGCGCTCGATTCACTGGGAATTCGGATGGCGCGGTGGAGAGCGCTCGATTTCGGCTGCGCGATGGGGCGGCTAACGCAGGCAATGTGCCGCCATTTCCATTATTGCGTCGGCGTGGACATCGCGCCGTCGATGATCCGCCTCGCCGAGCAGTACAACAATTTTCCCCTACGCTGCTTTTACTCTCTGAATGCGGCGAACAACCTGTCGTTTCTTGAATCCAACAGTTTCGATTTCGTGTTTACGCGGATTGTGTTGCAGCACATCCGGCCTCCCTACAACCGGCAATTCGTTGCGGAACTGGCGCGCGTGCTGGACCGCGGCGGAGCGCTGGTATTTCAAGTGCCGAGCCGTCCGGCGAAACCTGCTGCAAGCGCCGCCGCCGGAAGAGGTCCGCTGCCGTGGACGGCGTACAAGGCGGAGATTCAAGTCGAGCTCCCTCCGGCGAATGTTCCGGCAGGACAAGAGATGACACTCGAAGTTCGCGTACGGAATGCGAGTCCGATTCCGTGGCCGAAGGAAGGCGGCGCGGACGGCTCCTATTTTGTGCAGCTCGGAAATCACTGGCTGAAAGAGAACGAAGAGATGGCGGTAGCGGACGACGGTCGGGCGACGCTGCCAAACGATCTGGCGGGCGGCGAGAAGGCCGTGTTGCAACTATCGCTGAATTCGCCGGTAAAACCCGGACGCTACTGGCTGGAGCTGGACATGGTTGAAGAGGGAGTGACCTGGTTCGCAAATCGCGGGTCGAAGACATATCGAACGCGCGTCGTGGCGGTCCCTTCGGCGAAAGCCGGCGAAGGGCGAATTCATCCCGTCATGGAAATGCACGGAATCTCGAAAGACGAAGTGGTCGAAATCGTCCGGAGCGCAGGAGCAAAGATCGTCGAGGTCCGCGAAGATCATTCGGCGGGCGGCTGGGAAAGTTTTCTGTACATCGCAACGAAAGACTGAGGCGAAGTGCATTGCTGGCAAACCGAATCCAAACAGCGTTGAGGCTGGCACAAGGCCCCGTCTGCAACGACTGCTTGCAGGCCGTGTGCCTGATCGGCGATCCGGGCGTACTGACGTCCTTGCAGAAGGCGCTCGAAGAAGAGGGGTTGGTGGAGCACGCACCGGGAAAATGCGCGATATGCCATCAGGAGCAAAGGACAAGCTGGATGGCAAACGGGGCTGGCAAGCAGCCGGCAAACGGCACAGATGGTCCGGCGAGCGCGGCGGCATCGCGCGGGTTGGCGCAGGCGGTGAATGACGGAAATGAGACAAGTGGAGCGCTCGAAGCGGTTGCGGAAAGAATGGGGAAACAAGCGATCGCAACGCGTGAAATTCTGGCGCGGCTTGCCTCGCTGGAGACAACGGTGCAGAGACTCGGAGAGGCGGTTCAAATATTTGTCGCTTCGAATCCTCCCGGCGGGCGCTTTGCGGTGTATCAGGGGGACCATCTGGCGCTGACACGCGTGCTGAACCTTTTCAAAATGTATGTCGATACGACGGAGGTGAGCCTTGCGCCGCATCTGATGATGGACGGGCGCTGGGAGCCGGACATCACGCGCGTGTTCGAGCGGGAAATACGCAAAGGTATGACGGTCGCGGACGTGGGCGCGAACTGGGTTTTTTTTTACGCTGCTGGCGGGAGTGCTGGCAGGACCGGAGGGGCGCGTGTTTGCGGTGGAGGCGGAACCGCGGAACTGCACGATCTTGCGGAAAAACATTGCAGTAAACGGATTCAAGGACCGCGTGACGGTGATTCCCAAGGCGGCGCTCGAAACGCGGCGAAAAGTGACGCTGCACAGAAATCTGGAATATTTCGGCGGGCACGCGGTGTTTGAGGACACGGAATCGGACGCTCCGAGCGATTGCATCGAGATCGAAGCGGTGCCGCTCGATGACATGCTGCCCGCCAAAGTGGATTTCGTGAAGATCGACACGGAGGGCAGCGAACCCTACATCCTGCGCGGGATGCGGCGGGTGCTGCGGGAAAACCCGCAGATCAAGATCGTGATGGAGATCAATCCTCCGGCGCTCGAACGCGGCGGCGTTTCCACGACGGATTTTTTTAGCCGAGGTCCGAGAGTTCGGTTTTCATGCGGAGATGGTTGATGAAGAAGGAGTGCTGCGGCCAGTCGATATCGGCCGGATATTGAAGAGCCCCATTTCAACGGTCTTTCTGCGGCGGCACGCATGAAGGCTGAAAACAGCGCGAGACAAACAGGACACGCGCGGAGAAGCGGATGACAGTTTGCGTTGTGACTTCGAAGACAGGCCGCGTGCTGGCACGTGCAAGCGCGAGCCGGCGCGTCATGGTTGTGACCGACGCACAGTCGGCAAACGAGCTGCCGGAGGCGGTGCAGCTGGCCGGCGACCTGATATCCACTGAGGACCTGGGGACTTTTCGCGGCGCGCCGGTGCATGAGACGGCGGACGGAGCGCTGGTGTGGGTGAAGGGAGACCGGCTGACGCACGGAGATGCAGGCACGGTGCGGCGAGCATTTTATCAGGAAAAACCTCGAACGACGCTTGTGCCCGTACACCTGCCCTGCCTGGGCGAGGTGGACTTGATCGGCCTGCAACCGAGAATCGTCAATGCAAATGCAGCCGGTGAAACGGTGAATAGCGATATACGCGTGGCCGGAACGCGCGCGCCGTCGGGGATAGCGCGAAACGCGTGGAGCGAGTCCAGGCAGCCTTGGGCGCTGCTCTACTTGGCGCTCTTGCACGAGATGCAGCCGGGCGAAGGAATCGAGCCGCTGCGCCGATTGTGGCAATCACGCGGGCTGCCGCCCGTGGTGAAAACGCTGGTCCTGCGGAACTTGATTATGGCGCTCCTGCGGCAGAGGCAGATGGAAAAATGCGAAGAGCTATTGCGCGCGGGAATCGAGGCGTTTCCCGGATACGCGGAGCTGCATTTTCTTTCTGCGCTGCTTTGGCTTTACCGGCAGAAGCCGAAGAGCGCGTTTGCGGAGCTCGAAAAGGCGGCGAAAACGGCGGGGCGGGGATTTGTGGGCAGCGGCGGAGAGGCGTCGTACCGCGCATCCTGGCTGCGGGGAACGATCTGCGAAGAGATGGGCGATCAGGAGAAAGCGATCCTGCATTTCCTTCCCGGCGTGCACCAAAAGCCGGCTTTTGCGCCAGCGGTCGAGGGAATCTTGCGGCAGCGAGTGTCGCGGCACCGCGCGGGCGAGCTGCACCAAGTGCTGTGCGAGCTGGTGCGGCGCGAGCCGCCGTATCTGGAAGCGGTATTCGATTTCTACGTCACGCACCGGTCGCTCGACACGCCGCAGCGGCTGCTGCGCACGCTACCGCTATCAGAAGAGGTCCGCGAGACCTTGCAGGAACGGCTCGGACGGGTCGAGCGAATATTTCGCCTGTCGACGCGGCGAGCCGGCGAAGATAAACCGGGCGTGATTCTGAAAGGACCGTTCCTGGCGCATTCCGGGCACGCGCGGATCAACCGCGCGCTCGGCGGATATCTGCTGGGCCGCAAGGATTGGGATGCAGCGCTCGAACCAAGCGAATGCGGAAGCGTTGCGGCAAGGTTGCTGCGAGATGGCGGCCGGATCGCGCAAGGACTGCGGCAGCATCCGGCGCGGCTCGATTTGACGATCCGCCACCAGTGGCCTCCAGACTTTCGAAAGCCTATGACGGGAAAACTGGCATGCATTTTGCCGTGGGAATACGGCGCCGTCCCGCGGGCGTGGGTGAGGGAAATCGAAGGCGGGGTGGATGAGTTGTGGGTTCCTTCGCAATATACGGGAGACGCTTTTGCAGGGGGAGGAGTGAGCCGCGAGCGAATTCGCGTGATTCCGAACGGAGTCGACACGTGCATTTTCCACCCGCAAGCGCCGGTGTGGCGCCCGGCGGGATGCCGCAGCTGCGTGTTTTTATTCGTCGGAGGAACAATCCGACGGAAGGGCGCGGACCTGCTGCTCGAAGCATACGCGGACGCGTTTTTGGCGGACGACGATGTGACGCTGGTGATCAAAGACACGGGCTCGGCGAGCTACTACGCGCACAACCACATGCTCGCGCGCATCCAGAAATTCACGCGGAACCTGAAGGCGGCGCCGGCATGCCTGCTGACCGAGGAGATGGACGACACGCAACTGGCCTCGCTGTACCGCGGTTGCGATGCGCTGGTGCTGCCATACCGCGGCGAAGGATTCGGAATGCCGCTCGCGGAAGCGATGGCCTGCGGCAAAGCTGTGGTGACGACAGCAGCCGGGCCAGCGCTCGAATTTTGCTCCGCGGACGCGACATATTTTGTGAAGGCGCGCGAAGTTGCGGTGAGCGAGCCGCCACCACCGCTCGGCGAAATGACGGGCGAGTGGACGTGGTTCGAGCCGGACGCTGCGGAACTGGCACAGGCGATGCGCGACATTTATGAGAACCGGGAAGATGCCGCGCGAAGAGGAGCGATCGCTGGAGAGCGAGTGGCGCGAATGCTTTCGTGGAGCGTCGTGCTCGAACAGTACGCAGGCGCCATCGCGCGATTGACGGAAGACGTGGGCGCGCGCGCGGCGAACGAGTTGGCCGCCGCAAGGAGGTGAAGCGATGCCGAAGCTGGCGCTATCGATGATCGTGAAAAATGCCGCGGCGGATTTGCGCGACTGCCTGGAGAGCATTCGCGGAGTTGCGGAGGAAATCGTGGTGGCCGATACGGGGTCACACGACGAAACGATGGCGATTGCGAAAGCGGAAGGCGCGCGCGTGATTTCCATTCCGTGGGAAGACGACTTTGCGGCGGCGAGAAACAAGTGCCTGGCGGAAGTGCAAGCGGACTGGGCGCTGATGCTGGACGCCGACGAGAGATTGGACCCTGCCGCGAAGGAGGAGTTCCCGGCCTTGCTCACGCAAGAGCGCATTTCAGGGTTCCAGGTGACGATTCGAAATTATGTATTCGACGCATCGAAGAAAATCTGGGACCGCCCCGCGGTGGCGAACGACGGAAGCTACGCGCCTGCGAGGGAATTTCCCGCATACATCGAGCACGAAAACGTGCGCTTGTTTCGACGGGAGCCCAAGATTTATTTCACCGGGCGCGTGCATGAGAGTGTCGGATGGCGGCTGCGCGAGACCGGACGAAAGATTGGGGCAGCAGCATCGCGCATCCACCACTTCGGGATGGTGCGTGAGACAGCCGAAACGAAGGCGTCGAAGCTCGCGTATTACCGGAAGCTCGGCAGGCTGAAAGCGGCGGAGGAGCCGCAGAACGCACAAGCGCATCTGGAGCTGGGGCTTGTGGAACTCGAAAACGGCGGGGCAGCACTCGATGCGCTCGGGAGTTTCCGCCGCGCATGCGAGCTGAATCCAGGACTGGGAGTCGCCTGGTATTTTGCCGGGGCGATCCATTTTCAACGGAACGATTTTCCGAGCGCGCGGAGCTGCCTGCGGCGCGCGGAAGAGGCAGGGCATACGACGTTCGCGGTCGCGGAGCTGGCGGGAGACGCGTGCTACCACCTGAAGTATTTCGAAGAGGCGCGAACCTGGTACCGCCGCGCGCAGCAAAGAAGGCCGGAGGACGCGGCAATCGAAAGCAAGCTCGGGATGGCGGAGGCTCGGACGGGCGATTCGACGTCGGGGCTTCGCCGGATCCGCCACGCGATTGCGATGGAGCCGTCGAATCCGCAGATGCACGACCGGCTGATCGTGCTGCACGTGTGGTTGGGAAACGCCCGGGAAGCGGGAAAGGCCGCGGAAGAAAAGCTGAATGCGCTCGATCCCAAGCCGGAGGACTTTCTACGTGCTGCGTCGATCTGGCCGCAGGCAAACGAGTGGGAGAGGGCGGAGCAAGTGCTGACGCGAGGACGGGCCATGTTTCCCGAATCAGAAGCGATTCGGAAGGCCCTGCACCAGATTGAAACAACGCATACCAGGAGCAAATCGAGAAACGATGCAAGAGTCGGGACTTAACGGATTAAGCGGCGGCGGAGATTAAAGCTTTCTGACCAAGCGTCGATGAGGGGAGAGAGTAGAAAAAGAGCCGTTCAGGAATCGAGAGGCCTTCGGCGCGGGGGAGTGTCCAGCCGGTGCGAAAGGCTCCGAACGACGGGCGGCAACCCAAGCAGTCTGAAGGAACACTTCCATGGCAATCGGAGTTCTTAACAACATTCCCTCGCTGGTTGCAGAAAACCAGTTGGACATCACCAACTCGAGTTTGCAGAACACGCTGTACCAGTTGTCGTCGGGCTCGCGCATCAACAGCGGCGCGGACGACGCGGCGGGCTTGGCGATCGCGAACGGTTTGCAGGCAAACATCACGGCGCTGACGCAATCGGTGTCGAACGCGAATGACGGCGTGGGTGCGCTGCAAGTGGCGGACGGCGCGCTCGGCCAAGTGACAAACCTGCTCGACCGCGCGGTAACGCTCGGCACGGAAGCCGCGACGGGCACCGTCTCCTCTCAACAAAGAGAGGCGCTCGACGCGGAGTACCAGTCGATCAAAGCGGAAATCGACAGCATCGGCACGAACACGACGTTCAACGGAACGGCGGTGTTCAGCGCGGCAACGACTTCCGTCTTCCTGAGCGACTCCTCCTCGGCGGGGACCTCGACCATCTCCGTCAGCACCGGAACGCTGTCCGCGGCAGGTCTCGGCTTGACGGGTGATTTGCTTTCCGCAACGGACGCCCAGACCGAGCTGACAAACATCAACACAGCGATCAACACGGTGGCAAGCACGCGCGGCACGATCGGCGCGGGCATCAACCGGTTGCAGGCGGCCAGCAACGTGTTGAACAACGAAATTCAAAATCTGACGTCGGCGGAGGACCAGATTACGGCCGCCGACATCCCCACCACGGTTGCAAACCTGTCGAAATACTCGATTCTCGAGCAGACAGGCATTGCGGCGCTGGCGCAAGCCAACTCGCAACAGCAAACTGTGCTGAACCTGCTCCACTAATCTGACGGGGACGGGAGCGCTTTGGATGGACGGGGCGCTCCCGCACCCTTCGACGCCTCGGCCTGAGAAGGCGCCTTCCCTCCCGTCTTTTGTGCGGACGAGCGGACAGGCAAAGGCATCGCGGGCAGTTCGGACATCAGGAGACTAGCTATGAGCACCACGAACATTGGCGCATCCGTGCTGGCGGGGGCGCAATCGACATCGTCGAGTGGCGGGCTGGGATCAGGGATTGATGTTTCGGAGCTCGTGTCCGCGGCGCTTGCCAATCAGACGGCGGAATTGAACTTGCTGCAAGGCCAGCAGCAGACGCTTTCGACGGAAAGCTCCGCGCTGAGCCAGATCAATACCGACCTTCAGAATTTGCAAAATGCAGCGCTCGATTTGACGGATCCCGCAGGCGTGCTGACGGATCTGACGGCCACATCGTCGAACAATTCCGTGCTGACGGCAAGCGCGGCGAGCGGCGCAACGGAAGGAATCTACAACGTCGAAGTCAACAACCTGGCGACAACTTCGTCCTACTACTCCGATGCGGTGGCCACGGCGGACACACCGATCGCTACGGGCTCGTTGACGATTCAAGTGGGCAGCAGCACCCCGACGACGATCACGATCGACGACGCGAACAACACGCTCAACGGCCTCGCTGCCGCGATCAACGGCGCGAACATCGGCCTGACGGCAAGTGTAATCAACGACGCGAGCGGCGCGCGCCTGGCAATTTTGAGCAACACAAGCGGCGCGCCGGGTGATTTGACGGTGACGCCCTCAAGCGACGAAATCAATTTTACGAAGGCCGTGACGGGCACAAACGCTTCGCTGACCGTCGATGGGATTCCGATTTCCAGCAGCACGAACACGGTAACTTCGGCCATCCCCGGCGTGACGCTGAACCTGGCCACTGCTTCCCCGGGCACGCCCGTTTCGCTGACAGTGGGCGCGGACACGACGGACGCGGCCAATGCAATTAACAGCTTCGTGACAGCTTACAATCAACTGGTCACCGACGTGGACGCGCAATATGCCGTCGATCCCACGACGAACACCGCCGGGCCGCTGATCGGCGATAGCACGCTGCAACTGGTGCAGACAAGCGTGCTTTCCGCCATCGCCTACTCCACGGCGGGCAACGGCAGCGTGAACAGCCTGGCGGATCTGGGCATCACAGTGAATGACGATGGGACGCTCGCGGTGGATAACGGCCAGCTGACCGCGGCGCTGCAGAACGATCCCGCAAGCGTGCAGTCGTTCTTTCAAACGACGAACAGCTCGAGCTTTGGAAGCAATCTGGATCAGTTGCTCAGCAATCTCGCGGATCCCGCGACCGGAGCTGTGGCCGTCGATGCGACGGGCTTGCAGCAGCAGCAAACCGACCTGGGACAACAGATCAGCGATTTCGAAGATCAGATCAACACACAACAGCAGCAACTGACGCAGCAATTCGATCAAGTCGACGTGACCTTGCAGGAACTTCCTGTGTTGCTGAGCCAAACACAAAGCCAACTGGCAAGCTTGGGGTGAGATTATGAAAGACGTTTCGCGAGCTTACCGGGAATCGGCCGTACGCGGCGCAAGTCCCGTGGGACTTATCGTGATCCTGTACGAAGAGGTCGCGCGGTCGGTCCGCCGGGCGCAGCGCGCCTTCGAGGAGCACGACATCGAGCGGCGGACACTGGCCCTGACGCATGCGCTCGACGTGATCGGACACCTGCAGGCAACGCTCGATTTCGAGCGCGGCGGCGAGGTGGCGCACCGCCTTTCGCAGTTCTATACGCTGATGCGCGCGCGAATCCTTGAGACAAACGTGCGCGCGGACAAGGAATCGCTCGAATCGCTGGCACAGGAGTTCACGAGCTTCGCGCAGGTATGGCGGCAGGTGGAGCAGGCCGTCCCCCAGCCTCAGAATTCACGCGCAGGCGCGCAGGCACGGCCAGACGAATTCAGACTTCGCGGTGCTCTGGTGGAGACCTAGGTGCGCCATCCGGCCATCGAGGTCCTGGAAGCAACCAGGAACGAATACGAATCCTGGATGGCGCGGCTCGACAAAGCGGCCGATCCCGCGGCCATCTCTCCGGAGTCGATCCGAAAGCTCTCTGCAATGGTTCAGAAAGCCGGTGAAGCGCTCGAACAGCGACCGCAGGAAAACGGTGCTGGCGAGGAATGGCACACCACTGTGGGAGCCTACAGCGAGTCGCTGGCGCGGCTGCACAAGAAACTGGAGCACCTGGGAATCAGCCTTCGCGTGCGCCGCATGCAGCTCTCCGGCGCACGGGTCCATCAGCAGGCCGTACGATCGTGGGCGGAGCTGACGCAAAACCTTCGGTAGAGCATAAGTGTTCGTTTGTAGTTCCCTTCTCCAGAGCGTCTGAAGGAAATCCAACTCTGTCGATATCCTCTCGAAGATCCTGCTGCGAGATGTCCGCCGTTCCGGCACGGAGATTCCTCGTCGTCGCAAATACGCTCGCTTTTCGCGCAATCCCAGAATGTCGGCGCGAAAATCGGCCCACTCCTCCTCGGAATGACAGTCTTTTGATCGGCGGAAGAGTCAGGATGTCAACAGCGCCAAGAAATCCATCGCTTGAAAAGCCGACGCAGGCAATTCCCAGCGCATCCGTGAACATCTTCCTTGCGCGAGACTACTGAAGGAAGCTCAGAAGATTGGGAAGATTCAGAACTTTTCCTTCGGCTTCGAGCAAAGAAGTATAGGCGATCTCCGACTGGCTGAAATTGGTGACGGCGGTCGGCAGGTCAGCGGCAGAGATATTGGATTGCTGGCTCGCCAACTGGACCTGCTCGCTCGCAAGCAGATTCCCAGTGGATTGGAGCTGGTTGAGCGCAGTTCCGTAGGACTGTCGCTGGGAATTGAACTCCTGAAGAGCCTGCCCGAGATTGGTGACGGCCGTGCTGATGCCGGAGTTGTTCTGAATCGCCAGAATCAACTGATTGATGGACTGGAAGACGTTGCCCGAAGGATTCAAGAACAACTGGCTGCCGGGAAGATTGGTGGCGAGGCTCTGGCCGCTGGAAAGCTGGACCGAAGTGACGCCGGAGTTGCCCGAATAGGTGACGCCGCTGGGAGACGCGGAATCGAGCGCGAACGGCTGCGTCTCTACCAGCGTTCCGGAAAAGAGATAGGTGCCACCGGAGGTGGTGTTCGCCAGGCTGACAAGCTGTTGCTGGATGCCGGCAACCTGATTGGCAATCGCGTCGCGATTGTCCGTCGAGAGGTCGGAGTTGCCCGCTTCGACCCCGGCGGAGATGGCGGACGTGATGGCGGTGACGGCCGAGCCCAGAACGGAATCGGCGGTCTGCAGTCGCGTTTGCAGATCGGCGGCGTTCGCCTGATAGGTGTCGGTTTGGCTTTGCTCCGCAAGATTGATGACCAGCGCCGCGGCGCCTCCGGGATTGTCGGACGGCGTGTTGATGGATTTTCCTGAAGCGATTTCGAGGTCGGATTGATTCAGCTCCTCACGGACGGTGTTGATGCCGGCGAGAAGGTCGGAGGCCAGATTCGGATTTACGCGGACCGAAGACATGTCAGCTTGTGCTCCCTACATTGATGGCCACCTGGAACAGCGAAGCCACGACGCTGGCGACACGAGCGGCGGCATCGTAAGCGTTCTGATACTGGATCAGGTTGGCACCTTCCTCGTCGAGCGAAACGCCGGACACTGAGCCGACCTGGTCCTGAATCTGTTGCACCAGAAGATTCTGGCTGGTGAGGGCGCTTGAGGCGTTTGACGTGTCGTTGCCGACCTGCGAGACGATGGCGGAATAGAAATTGACGGGTGTTTCTCCGTTCACGACCGTCTGGTCCGCAAGGTTGGCGAGGGCCGTGGCGTTGTCGCTGTTGCCGGGAGTGCCATCACTGCTTGCGGCGATGAGGTTCGGATCGGAAACGGAGACGGAAAGATCGAGGGCTGCGGTCGAAAGGCTGGCGGGCGGAGTAAAGAAATTGCCGCCGGGATTTCCATTTAGGTCGTATCCAACGGCGCTTTGCGAATTCACGGAGTTGGCGACGTCGTAGGCCAGCGTATTGAGATTGTTCAAGATCGAGGGGATTTCCTGATCGCGAAGCTGGAGATCGCCACCGAGGCTCCCGGACTGGATGGTGGAAGTGATGTCCGCGCCCTGCGAATTGACGTCCTGAAAGCCGGTGGCGAGATTGATCTGCGTGGTCAACTGAAAACTCTGGTTGCCGACCACGAGGGCCGCGCCTCCAGCGGTGGTCAGGGTGAGCGAACCCTGATCGGCGGAAATCGTGCGTACGTCGATGATCTGGGAAAGCTGGTTGATCAGCTCGTTGCGCTGGTCGATGAGCGTGTTAGGCGTCTGGCCGCCGCCCTGAAGCGAGGAAATCTGCTGGTTGAGCGAGGCGATCTGGCCGGTGAGAGAATTGACTTGCGCGACAGCTTGGGTGACGGACTGGTCGGCATCCTGCTGCTGGGTGAGCAACCCGTTCGCGGCTTGATTGACAGCTGACGCCAGGTTTTGCCCCGCTTCGATGACGCCCTGGCGGTAGCCTGCGTTCGTGGGGTCGCTCGAGAGTTGAAGAAAGCTATTGAAGAACTGGCTCAAATAGCTTTCAAGGCCGCCTCCGTTAGAATCGTTGAAAAGCGGCTGGATCTGGTTCAGGCCGTTTACGAAGGTATTGAGCTGCGATTGCGTTTGCGTCTCCTGGTTCAAGCGAAGGAGGAGAACGTTGTCGCGAACACCCTGGATGCTGGACAGGTTCGTGCCGGTTCCGAATTGCAGATTGTCGTAGCTGACAGGCGGCGCTTCATCGAGATTGGCGATTTCGCGCGAGTAGCCGGGCGTGTTGACGTTGGAAATGTTGTTGCTGACCACAGCCAGCGCCCCTTGATCCGCTTGGAGGGCGGAAAGAGCCGCATACAGACCGGAAGTGAGGCTCACGACCGCACTTCCAAGGCCGCAGGCGGAGGGGCTGCAGGAATAGAATAGCTGGGGGAAAGAGAGGCAAGAGCGTTGGCGAGAATCACGAGCGTTCGGCGCGTGCCGTCGATGAGCAGCGCGTGCACGCGATTCTGCTGGCGGAGTTCGCCTTCGGCGAGAGCGAGATCGGTGTGAATCCGGCGAAGGCGCCGGCCGAGGTCAGCGTCCAGATTTTCGATGATGGCTATACCCTCGCCGGGATTTGCGGGGAATCCGAGATAGGAGGCAGCCTGCTTCCAAGCGGAAGCTTCGTTTCCCCGGACATCTTCGAGGCGCCGGCAGAGGCTGGTCTGGCGGGCGATGTGAGCGTAGATGGCATCAACGTTCATGGAGGTGATGGCAGGGCGCGCGCCGATCAACTCTGCGGTCAAATCCCTGACGAGCCCCAGGCGGCGCTCGGACAACTCCCGAAGTTGTGCCAGTTCCGGTTGCATGGTCAGGCGACCGTGTCCAGTTCGTGCTTTTCCTGCTCGTCCGGCTCGCCCGCTTCGAGACCGGCAAGCTCCGGCCTTTCAGAAGGTCCCTGTCGCGGCTTGTCCTTCAGCTTCGGGCGAGGAAGGGCGCCCTGCTGATCGCGGGAATCGGTAGGTAATCCGATGCGTGCGGCCGGTTCCGCCATTTCATTGTCCATTCAGGTTATTTTCCCGAAGCCGTCGCAGGGCCCGCGTCTCTCTGTAGAGCAGTGGCAATCTGCTGGTTGCTGACGGAGTAGGCGCCGCTTTGAATGGCCTGCTGCAGCGAGGCGACGCGGTTCGCACGGACGTCAGGAACGTTGGAAATTCCGGAGCGGAGCTTGGAATACTGAACCGCATCCGCCGATAGACTCGCCTGGTCCAGCTCCGGGCCGCCACCGGATTGTTGCGTCCGAGCAGCTGTAGACGGCGCGGCCCCGCCGACACGGTCTGCAGCAGCTCCTTGCGAGCCCGCGAGCCCTTGATTTGGATCAATCCTCACTCTCGATCTCCCTTGCCAATTCTGCCGGCCGTGCCGGGTGGTTTCGGCTCGACGTATGTTTCATCGGCAAACATTAGGAACTCTTTAGATTCGGTCCCCATTGCCACTTCTAGCCGTTACATCGGCAGGTCAGGCGGCTGTCTTTAAGCCGGCTTGTGCTTGCCTTTTCTAATGCATCGACTCGGAACAGTGGCTATCTCTAGTCGTTCTAACCAGTTACCTTTTGACTCGATTTTTCCGCTTCACGCTGTTCCTGGGCCTGCAGTCTCTTAAGCAAGCCTTGCACCAAGAGCTTGGCGATTCCGAAGCCTCCTCCTTTGGCTACGGCCTGCGATACGGCCTGGATGCCCAACTGGTCGAACGTGTCTTTGGCAGGGTCGCCGTCGCCATCATCGTCGGCCCAACCACTTTCCTTCATAGTGCGCCACCAATTGGAAAGGAGCAGGCCTTCAAATTCTGAAGCGGCTTTGTGGAGCTTATGAATTCTGGCGGTTTCGGAACCTGAGAAGTTGGTGATGGCAACTTGACCGGCTGCCGTGCCGCCTGCAGGCGCTGTGTTCAATCTCTTTTCGCCCCAAGGGTTCGGAAATTGCGCAGGCGGTCTCTTCAACGAAAGTGCACCCTGCGGAATATGTGCAGCGATGCCACCGAGCACGGAAGATCCCATCAAATCACCTCCAAATCCGCTTGCAGCGCGCCAGCGGCCTTGATTGCCTGGAGGACCGCGACAATATCTTTTGCAGTTGCACCGATCGACTGGAGCCCGCGAACCAAATCATCGACTGTGGCGCCTTGATTCAATTGGACGGCTTTGGCGGGCTCTTCCTGCGCCTCTACATTTGTTTGGGGAACGACGGTGGTTTGACCCTTCGAGAAAGGCTCTGGCTGCGAAACTTCATACTTGGTTGAAATCTGGACTTCGAGACTGCCCTGAATGATGGAGCAAGGACCAAGGCTTACATCGGCGCCAAGAACAATTGTGCCAGTGCGCTCGTTGATGACCACTTTGGCGGGAGGAGACACGACGAGCGTTGCATCGCTGATTTCTCCAACAAAACCGGGGATGGCATCGGGAGCGAGCCCGGCGAGGCTGACGTTGATGCGCGTGGCGTCGACGGCATGAGCGACGTCGCGATGCACAATTTCGTTGATGGCGCTGGCGGCGCCGGCGGCGGCATCGAAATCCGGGTTGTCCAAAAGAAAGGAAATGTGGTCCATGTGGGAGAGATCGATCGCATCATCCCTCTCGACGATCCCGCCATTGGGGATGCGGCCGACCGTCGGATGGTTCACTTGCGTCAGATTGCCGTGAGAGCCGGCGGTGTAACCCGCGATCGCAAGCGGCCCTTCGGCAGTGGCGTACACTTGCCCATCGCTTGAATGAAGCGGAGTGAGCAGCAGGACGCCACCCTGCAGACTTTTCGCGTCTCCAACCGAGCTCGCTGTCACGTCGATTTTCATACCAGGGCGCGCAAAGGGGGGAAGAACGGCAGTGACGAAAACACCCGCAACGTTGCGCACTTGCACGGATGCGACGGGAATTTGCAGGCCCATTCGCTGGAGGGCGTTCGCAAGCGTCTGTGTGGCAAAGAAGGTCTGCTGTGTATCGCCGGTTCGGTTAAGTCCAACGACGAGCCCATATCCAATGAGCAGGTTGTCGCGGACTCCTTGAATCGTCGCGACATCCTTCAGGCGGACGCGGCGCGGAGGAGTCTTGCCGGCGTCTGCTTGGGCGGCAACGGGCAGGACAGCAGCGAGCAAGAGGATGGAAAGCAGGACGGGGAGGAATTTTCGCGACATAGGCAGTCCCTTCAGAAACCAAGAATCCGGAGCATGAAGCGGACGAGCACGTTGGGTTGGCGCGTGCCGTCGCTGATTACGCCTTTGCCCTTCATCGACACCTCCAACTGGCTGATGGAGCTCGACAGCACGACGTTGGCGGGCGAAATATCTTCACGGCGAATTATGCCCCGCAGGACGAGTGTCTGCCTCTGGTCACTGATGTTCACATCACGCGTCGCTTCGACGACCATGTAGCCGTTCGGAAGGGCTTCGACAATATTTCCGGAAAGCGACGTTGTGAGCGATGTTTGCAACGTGGTTTGCCCTTTGCCGTTGAGCGCCTGGCTGGAGTTCGGAGAGAAAATATTCTGCATGGCAGAGCGCGAGCCGGGAACGCCAAAAAACGCGGAGATATTCGAGGACGCGGCCAGAGTTCGTTGTGTTTGCACAGTTCCCTGCTGGGAGGAGTTGGTAGCCTCGACTAGTTGAATTGTCACCTCATCTCCGCGGACGCGTGCCTTCGTGTCGGAACTCACATCGGCCAGACGCCCATCCGGGTTCCACAGGCTGCCTGCCGAAGGAGAATAGTTGTCGACCCACTGACGCGCGCGGGCCAAGTATTCGTCGAGACCGTCCGAAGCGCCGTCCGAATGGAGAGACTTCTTCGATTTCGAGGTAATGGTCTGGAACGGCGATTGCGCCGAGGCAATAGGCGGCGGGAGGGAAACGAAGATTGATGAGATCAGGGCTAGAAATAGGAAGCTGCGGTGTGAGCAAAAACGCCGAAGAATGTGACAAAGACGATGAGAGGTTTCTTGCTCAGCCATTACGAGCTCTCCTATTGAAATTCGACCTGCACCTCATGAGGCCCGAGAACTGTCCCGACAAAAATGCGTCCATTGTCGATGGACCTGACACGCACTCGGTCTCCCCGATGGCCATTGCCAAGTGGAGTGCCTGCGGTGGTAAGGCGCATTCCGGAAGAACTGGCAACGACCTGCACGGTCTGTCCGGCGCGCACAAGAATCTCCGGCTGGATTGAATCGTCCGGGACTGTCTGGCCGGGACGAAACGCTCGCCGACTGACTCCGCCGAAGAGCGGCCGCATAAACTTGTGCTCTGTCCAATCAGGAGATTGGACAGAGCGAAATTCCGTGCGAATCAGGCTTGAAGTGACGGGCACTCCCGGAAGAATGGGTGTGAGCGCAATCGTGACTCGTTCTTCAATCACGCCGTCTACATCGACCCAGAACGAAGGGAGTTGCGGTTCCGACGAAATTGACAACCGGATGTGGGTGATCCCTGGGCCTAGGTCAGCCTCGATGGACTCGATCTTCAGCGTCGGCGAATCCGTCCCTACAAGAACCGGAGCGTAAAAGTGAATGTCTGAATCCGCGAGAGGATGCGAGACGCGAAGATTCTTGCCATCCACGACGGCATCAACGGCCAAGAGAACTTCCGCGCGCGTGAGCACACGCGACCAGCGGAGGACATTGGCTCCGCCCAGAATACTCAATCGAGTCGCCAACAGCGGATACGGTTTTATCGCCTCTTCGATTTCCTGGCTGGAAACGCGTCGAACGCGCCCGGGAGGTGGAGCGCTGCCAACGACTATGTTTGAGGCTTGCTTTCGAAGATTCTCCGCTGCAGATTCGTCGAGGAGATCGGAGAGGAAAATATCATCGTGACGGACTTCGATGGATTGGCGCAGGGGAACCGCGGTGGCTCCCTCTTGATCGAAGCACCGCTTCGAAGGCAGCGAACATGTTCCACGATGGTCCCCTGCAGTGGTCGCGCCTGGAAGGAGGAGACCGCCCGCCATCACGCCTGACAATAGAACCATTTTCAAATCGCGCACGTCATAGCTCCTATTACGTCGTCAGGCCATTCAACGTCTGGAACATTTCATCTGCGGCGTGAACGACGCGCGAGTTTGATTCGTAGGAGCGCTGCGCGAGAATCAGGTTGACGAACTCGGTGACAATGTCGACGTTGGATTCTTCGAGCGCCCCCTGCTGGATCGTGCCGAGCCCTTCGGCCCCGCCGGGTGTTCCGAGGATGGGATCACCGGAGGCACCGGTGGATTCGAGCAGGTTCTGACCGACGCTATTGAGCCCGCCGGGATTTTGAAACAGAGCAAGCTGAATAGTGCCAATCTGTGCGGGTTGCTGCTGGTTGGGCTGCGTCACGCTGACGGTTCCATCGGTTCCGACGGTTATCGTCAATGCGTCGGGAGGAACCGTGATGGCGGGCTGCAGCGGATTGCCGTCGGAAGTAACGATGTTGCCGACGTTGTCAAGATGGAAGCTGCCGTCGCGAGTGTAGGCAATCTGTCCGTTCGGGAGAAGGACCTGAAAAAATCCCTGGCCCTGAATTGCCAAATCGAGAGGATTGCCTGTCATATCGAAATTTCCCTGCGTGGGAATGATTTCGGAGGAGGCGGAACGCGCGCCAAGGCCCACTTGCAATCCAGCGGGAATGATCGTCTGCTGTGTCGATGGGGCTCCGGGAGTGACGATATTTTGGTAAAGGAGATCCTGAAATTGCAGCCGCCGTTCCCTGAATCCGGCCGTGTTTGCGTTCGCCAGGTTGTTTGCGATGTTGTCAAGCGAGAGGTCCTGGGCCTCCATCCCGCTCGCGGCCGTATAAAGCGATCGAAACATGGTGTCATTCCCTCCTGTGGCTAATCGCGCGCGAGATCAGTCTCGGCGGTTTTGTCAAAATCATTCTGGAAAATCGAAAGTGTGCGTTCGAGAAGCTCGGAATGCCTTTGCAGCGCCATCATCGTCACGGTCTGCTCGATGGGATTGAGGTTCGACGATTCGAGCATGTCCTGTGACACCGTCGACGATTTCGCGGGTGCGGCCGCATCCGGAGGAGCGATGAAGTTGCTGCTTCCTTCGGGAACGAGATTCGTGTCCGGAGAGAACTCCGCCAATTGCATTTGACCCACCGTGGCGCCGGCGACAGATACGGTTCCGTCCGAGGCGATTTCAACTTTTCCGGGAGGAATCTGGATCGGAAGGTTCTTCGGCCCGAGCACCGGGTCTCCCGCTTGTGTGACGATTTGACGCGCCGCGCTAAGGTGAAAATCTCCGTTGCGGGTGTAGCGGATTCCGTTCGGCGTCTGCACCACAAAGAATGCCGGCCCGGAAATGGCGACATCCGTGGGGTTGCCGGTTTTTTCAAGATTGCCCTGGCGAAGGTCCACTTCGGCGCCTCCCAGCACGCCATAATCGTTGATCACCTGGTTGAGCGGGCTCAGAGGAATGCTTGCGAGGTTGGCTGTGACGGAGCGATAGAACTCGCGCTCGCTGCGAAAACCGGTGGTGTTGATATTGGCCAGGTTGTTGGCGATTACATCCAGAGCCTGAATGCGAGCGACGAGCCCAGTGAAAGCTGCATAGTAGCCGCTGTCCATAGCCAGTTCCCGGCGCTGCACGTTGCAACGCTCTGGCCAAAGCTCGGCGCAAATGCAGACTGGCGCAATCGTATGAAAAGAGAAGTGATCGAAACAGGCGGCAAACGTATGGCCGGCAAAAACCACGATGAGAAGGAATCACTTGCCGGATCAAAGATCCCTTCTAGGCAAGAAATGCCTCACTATTCAGAACACATCGATCAAACGCTCGATGCGAATCAGCCGCTCAATTCAAGCGTGATGCTGATCGGCTTGCCTTCGTAGAGGAAATACACCTTGATCTGGTGTCCTCCGGAGTGGGGATAGACGTCGTAATTCTCTCCTGTGATCACAGTGGGAACAGAAAGAGCGCATCCGTCGGAGAGCCCGGAGATTTTTCCCTTAAAGTTTCCCGCCAGCATATTGGCCACTTCGCCGAGCGCGTCATAGACCGCCGATTCATCGCCAGGGTTCTGCCCTCCCAGCATCTTAGTGGCGATACTGTGGGCGCTTTCCTTCGAGCAACGAATCCGGAAGACGGCTGTCAGCGAGCCGGCCATGCCTACCATGGCGCACACCTGCCCGGGGCGCTCCCCGGAGGGAGCTTGCGCCGCATCGATATTTGCATTGAGCATAAGCTGAAAAACTTCCGTGGCAGACTGGACGATGATGGCAGGCCACGTCGAATCGGGCTGGACGCGCGCGGGGCGATCGGACAAGATCGGATTCATTGCGCGGCCGCCAGCAGAGGTGTCACGCGCTCTTTCACCTGGTCGGGCGTGAACGGCTTGCGAATGTAACCCCGGGCGCCTGCTGAAAGCGCTTCGACGACACGCGATTCACTGCCTTCCGTGGTGATCATCACCACCGGTGTGCCCTTTGCGTTTTCAACAGCCTGCAATCCATGCAGGAATTCCAATCCGTCCATGGCCGGCATGTTGATGTCGCTCAGAATCAAATCCACCCTTCGTCCCTGCAGCGCAGCGAGCCCTTCCAGGCCGTTATTGGCCTCAAGGACTTCGGTCAGGTCGATGCCCGCCTGCCGCAGGCACCGCTCGACAATTTTGCGCATCACTGCAGAATCGTCCACGATCAGGACGCGAATCGGCTTCATTGCCTTTCCTCCCTCACTTCGCGGGTGATCCTGCCGCGGAGGGGAGCGTCGGCGGCGTCCATTGGTTTGAATCGAGAAACGGGATGAGGCTCAGAAAATCGCGCATGAGCACGTCCGCCAGGTCCGCTCGCTGCTCGCTTTCGGGGAAGGCAAGAAAAGACCGCTGGCCAGTCGCTCCCCCAGCATTGCGATGTGATTGGCTGAACGAGCGGAAGAGGGCCGCTAGATAAATTGCCTCCGGTGGCTTTGGGCTTGCGGGAGGTTGCCCCGCGGCCTCGCCAGCAAGAGTCCCCTCGGACCAGAGTGTCGCCAGAATGCGCAGCCTATCGACGCCCAACTGAATGGCAGCCTCCTCGACTGTCGTACTCCCAGCATCCGGAGAGAGCGCAAGAGAATTGGTCATGCGGACCACGAGCGCTTCGAAAGCGGGGTGGGAACGAATCTCATCGCAGATGGAGCCAAGCTCGACCGGGTTGGTGAGAAGAAGGTCCGTCAAACGCTGCAGTCTTTCCGACGCCGGCGCTGCTCCTTCTTCGTCAAGAAAGGTCGAAAACACTCGCGCCAACTGTGGCTTGGAACTCGCCGTTTCAGTGTTCGATGGGGGCTCTTCTCTTGCGACCAGCATATGCACTCCCGTTTGGCAAAGGCCTGTCTGGAGTTCTGTATCGGCCATCGATAAGGTGGCTTTAGGAGCTAAAGATTTTGCCTGAGGGGCACGCGGACGCTTGCAACACCGAGGAACTACGCGATTGGTGAGTGCCAGTCTGAACCAGAGAGAATTTGTCAGGCGCCGTAATGGGCGGGAGGAAGGCGAAAGAGGAGGTCCCATGGGCGTCCCGCAGCAAGGAGGCGCGCCCATAAGTAGCGCCTGGGCCGGACAAGACGCAACTCCTCGGCACCGAGCTTGAGGGCGTAGTCTCGAATCGTGCGGGCCATCTCGGATGGCTCCCAATGTTTGTCGAACACGATTTCTGTCCTGCGTTCCGAGCTCCGCAATTCTTCCATGGCCCGCTCCATGGCCTGCTCGGTCACAACGCAGGGGTGCGTCCGACCGCCGAGTAACCGCTCAATCGAATAAACCGCCGTGTGATCGATGTCGTGCGAAAAAGCAAGAAAGAGATCGTGGTTTTCCCGCAAATAGTGGACCGGCAACATATTGCAGGACTCGAGAAGAATCCGCGGCAGAAGGTGCATGCACTGCCGATAGCCTGAATCCTTCTCCAATGGAAAAAAGGCGCAGCCCCACTGAGCGGCAAGCGCCGCAGAAATATCTTCCGCCGAAGCGATGCCAAGGCGGATTAGCAAACGCCCCAGACGGTCGGGGGCTTCCTCCTTCTGCGCGCGGAGCGCCAGCTTCAGATCTGCCTCCGTGATGACCCCGCGGCCCAGCAACAGCAGGCCGATCGGGACGCGGCTGGACCGCGTAAGGGGCTCGTCCGGCGACCGAAGCAATCCCCGGAAAACGTCCGTAATCGCGACTTCAAAGCAATCTAAACTGCAATACCAGCGCCCCTGCAGAAACACGCCGTCCTGCGAGCCGCGCATCAAGCGGCGGAAAAACCCGCGGAACTCGCAACGGGGGTTCTCGCAGGTCAAGGCTATCGTCGCCGCGCGGCTGTAACGCGTGGCAAGTTCTCCGCCCAGCATTGTGCGGCCGTCCTTTCCTCCCAGGCTTACGTCTCGATAGATTCGAGCCTTTGCCGGGGGTGCTCAATTTCCGTGATGCGCAGGCCGTAGCTTCCATCAACAATCACCACATCCCCGCGAGCAATCACGCGGCCGCCCACGAGCAGTTCGGCCGGCTCGGAAACACTTCGATTGAGCTCGATCACCGAACCGGGCCGCAATTCCAGAATGTCCCGAAGCACCATTTCTCGCTGGCCGAAACGCAGAATTGCCTCAAGCTCCACATCGAGCAACATGTCGAGGTTCGTGGGAGCCAGGGCGGCGCCATCCGGAGGGACCGTGGCGGATGAGCCAAGGTTCGCGGCGGATTGTGACGCACCCGCCGACGCAGCGGCTACTTTTCCGGCTGGTGCGGGGGCAGCGCCCGCCACTGCAGGAGGCCGAGGCTCCGGAACCTGGGGCGTCGCGGAAGAAATCGACGCCGCGAGTGAGGAGTCGAGACATGCAAGCCAGTGGATGGGCGTGAGCTGCGGTGACGAGAGGACCCAGGATTGCTGAAACGATGGGGCCCATTGCGGTTTTTCACTCCCCCCGCCAAGCTCAAATGCAACTTCATGCCCGTACTTGGATTTGCAGGCGCTTGCCGCCAGTCCGGCAAACTGCCGCAAGAGTTCCTTGAAGGCATCGGCGCAGGCTCCGTCGAGCGGAACCGTCGGGTCAACCGGCTCCTGCATGAGCATTTGAGCCAGCCGCACGGCGTCGGACGTGGGCAATTGAAAGGCCTGCTCCCCCGAAAGTTTTCCAGAAGTTTTCCAGGAGACCCAAATCGGCAAGTCGATGGATTCCGGCGACGCACTGGAATCCGGCAAAGGGGTGGCCATGACTGCGGAGCCGTGCAACTGTTCGAGAACCTTGGAAGCTGCTTCCGCCCAGAGACGCAGATATTCCTGCTCCGGCCTCGGAGAACTCAGGGATGAATCCTGGCTCATGCCTTTTCCTTTGCCGTTTCCTTGGCGCGAATCCACTCTTGAATCAGCCCGCCGCGAACCGGCCCGCAACTGACCGGCAATCCAGTGAAGACGGGCCGGCCGTTTACCGCGACGAACATTGGGTCGTTCAACGAATGCCGCAAGCGAATCACCTGGCCGGGTTGCATGTCCACAATGTCGCCGATGCGCAATGCGACGTTGCAAAGGTCTAGATCGATCGTAAAGGCGCATTCCATCAGCCGCCGCTTCAAGCGTTCGCTTTGCCCGGCCGAGGGTTTGCGCCTTTGCACCATGCCTGCCGCAAGCTTGCGCAACAGCGCATTGGAAACCACGGCAGGAAAGGCCAGGTTCAGCAACCCTCGCACATCGTTGAGGCTGATCTCGAAGCTGAGGTTCAACACGCGCTCGCCGGGAGACATTAGCCCGACGATCTGCGACTGTTTCTGCCGCTGTCCTACGTTGAAAACCACAGGAAGCACCGGTTGCCAAGTGGTCTGCAATTCACGGCATACAATCGCGACCACGATCTCCATGATTTGCTCTTCGATTTCCGTAAGGTCGCGAGGCTCGGCCATCGGCTGCCCGGGACCTCCCAGAAGCAAATCGATCATCGGAAACACGATGGCCAAATCGAGCTGAATCACAGCCAGTTCCTCCATCGGATTCAGTTGCACGGTGGTGAAATAGGTCTGCTCGGGCAGGCGGCTGAGAAACTCGCTGTAGTTGATCTGCTCGACGGCCACCAGGCTGGCCTGAAATCCAACGCGCAGATAGGCGCCGAGGGAATTCGCGACGCTGGGGGCAAACGACTCGTGCAGCATCGTCACCTGGCGAACCTGTTCCTTGCCGAGTTCTCCCGCTTGGTGAAAATCGCAGGGGCGGATCTGGCGATGTTGTTCCGGCGCCTGTTTTGAGGCCGTTCCTTGCGCCGCCTTGAAAAGAAGATCGATCTCTTCCTGGTTCAGGATTTTTTCCACGTTGTATCCTCGGAAAGAACCTTGCACATCCCCCCGTTTGGACCTGGTGGTGGACCGCCCGGAGCAAGCGATTGGGAAGATTTGGCCGTGCTGTCTTTCTTGATTGCCGACTCGCTACCGCCGGAACCCTTTCCATGGCTTTCCGAATCCGCCGAGCTCCTGCCCAAGAGCCCCTGCAACCGCACTCGCAAACGGAGCAGAGCCGTGGTGTGAATCTGCGAAACCCGCGATTCTCCGATCCCAAGGACGACGCCCACTTCCTTCATGGTGAGTTCCTCGAAGTGGTAGAGCGCCAACACCTCTCGCTCGCGTTCCGGAAGCTCTCCAATCGCCTTCGAAAGCAGTTCCGTCATTTCCGAGCGCAGAGTGCGATGAAATGGATCGTCCTCCGCCGATCGCACCTTGGATTGCAGCGACTCGTCCGGCCCGCCCGTTTCCGGCGACTCGCTGGGCAAACTCCCAATGTCGAGCCCGCGTAAATCTCCGAGCAAATGATGCAGTGCGTCGAGGGAGACGCCCAACTCTTCGGCGATTTCCGGCTCGCTCGGGTCGCGTCCCAGGCGCGCCTTGCAAGCGGCGATGGCCTGTTCGAGGCGACGCGCCTGGCGGCGGAGAGCGCGGGGGCTCCAGTCGATCTGCCGGAGGCTGTCGAGAATCGCGCCGCGGATGCGGAATTCGGCGTAGTGCTTTAGTTGCACGTTTTTTGCCGGATCGTACTTGCGCACTGCGTCCATCAGCCCGAGGATTCCCGCATGCACCAGGTCCTCGAGCAACACTTGCGGCGGTAAGCGGTCGTGAATTCGCCGCGCGATATACTGGACCTGCGGCAAATGCTCGAGGAGCAGGCGGTCGCGTTCGGGCTCCGACAGCTCCGAATAAGGCCGCGCGAGACGCTCTTCGGTCTGCATTACTCCGCCGCTCCTTTCACGGTTGCCCGCCGCTGCACTCTGGTCATTGCACCATTCCCATCGACTGCACTTGAACTACCGCTGGAATCTCGGCTGGCGAGAGCACCGTAATCCGCGGGACAAACGGCTCAAGCATGCGCCGCAGATGAAACCGCGCGGGGCTTCCGCAAAGCAGGACTGGGGCGGCAATCGTCACCTGATCTCCGGCCACGCGCCGCAGCCCTTCGAGAACCCTCCGCAAGAAGCTGGTTTGCAACGCCGGAGCCCGCGCAGCAGTAGCTTGGGAGTCAAATGCGCGATTTAGCTCTTCTTCAAGTGACGGGTCTACCGAGAGAACCTTTAGTTTGCCGTCCTCCTGTAGGAGCGGCTGGACCACGGCGCGGCCAAGCGACTGCCGCACGGCTTCGACCAGCGAGACGATCCCTCGGTTCACGGCCGCCGCGTCAATTAGCGTTTCAAGGATGGACGCCAGATCACGGATAGACACCTGCTCGCGCAAAAGCTGCTGCAGAATTTTTTCCGTCTCACCCAAGCTGAGGACGCGGGGGACCAGTTCTTCGACCAGCTTCGGATGCGTCTCGCCAATTGCGTCGAGCAGCCGTTTCGTCTCCTGCCTCGTCAGAACTTCGTGGGCGTGGCGGCGCACGACTTCCGCCAAGTGTGTCGCGATCACCGAGGTTTGATCGACCACCGCGTAACCAGCACTCAGCGCAATTTCCCGCATCTCCTGCGGAATCCAGCGTGCGGGCACTCCAAACGCGGGTTCGCGGGTTTCAATTCCCTGCAGTGGAGGCGGCGTCGACTCCGAGCTGATGGCCAGCAACCAGTCTTGATACGTCTCGCCGCGCGCAATCTCGGCGCCTCGCAACCGGAAAACGTACTCGCGCGGCTTGAGCCGCATGTTGTCCGTAATGTGGATGGCAGGGACGATGAACCCGAGTTCGGTGGCCAAGTGTCGACGCAACGCGCGAATCCGCGGCAGCATCTGCCCGCCCTGTTTCTGATCCACCAGCGGAATCAGGCCGTAGCCGACTTCGACGCTTAGTTCGTCAAGCTTCAACAAACCTTCGAGCTGCTCCTGCGCCGAAGGCTTGCGCTCGATTTCCGCTTCCTTGGCCGGTCCGGCAGGTACTTCCTGAACGCGCGAGGCGAGAACGGCAAGGCCTGATGAGAGAACCAGAAAGGAAATTTTCGGCAATCCCGGAATCAGCATGAGCGTGGCCATAACTCCGGAAGCGATATAGAGCGGACGGCGCCGGGACAGAAGCTGCCGTCCGAGTTCCGCGCCAATCGTCTGATCTGAAGTCGCGCGCGTCACTACGATCCCTCCCGCCACGGACACCAAGAGCGAGGGAATCAAAGTCACGAGGCCGTCACCGACTGTGAGAATCGTGTAGGTGGTAAGCGCTTCGCGAAACGGCATACCGAGCTGGAAGACGCCGATCAGAAAGCCGGCAATGATATTGATCGCCGTGATGAGAATTGTCGCCAGAGCGTCGCGCTGGCTGAATCGTGCTGCACCATCCATCGCGCCGTAAAACTCCGCTTCGCGCGTAATCTGTTCCCGCCGGGCGCGCGCAGCCCGTTCGTCAATCGCCCCGGCGTTCAGATCGGCGTCGATCGCCATCTGCTTGCCCGGCAGGGCATCGAGCGTGAAACGTGCGGACACTTCTGCTGTCCTCACTGCGCCGTGGTTGATGACGAGATACTGGATGGCGACCAAGGCGAGAAACACGACAAAGCCAACGACGTAGTTCCCTCCCACAACAAATTGACCAAAGGACTCGATCACGCGGCCGGCCGCCGCCGTCCCTTCATTGCCGTGCAAAAGAATTCTCCGCGTGCTCGCCAGGTTCAGAGCCAAACGGAACAGAGTCAACAGGAGCAGCATCGTGGGAAATACGGAAAATTCGACGGGGCGAAGGATATGCAGCGCCGCGAGCAGCACGAGCACGGCGAGTGTAATGCTCGCAGCGAGGAGCAGATCGAGAAGAAATGCAGGGATCGGCACCACCATGACGAAGACGAGCGCCACCGCGGCAACAGGCAATAACCAGTCGCGCGTCACACCGGACGCGGCGGGCAACGATTTTGCGGCGCTAGCCATTTACCCTCATGATGATTTCTCCGGTTTGTCCGTTCGGCCGCCGGGAGCAGGCCCTGCTGCGGTTCCGGACTTTGCCTCCACTCCCGGCGAGCGCTTGCCACGCGCGGACGTTTCTTCCTGCATCTTCTGCTGCGCGCGATAGATGAAGGCCAGCACTTCCGCCACGGCGGTATAGAGCTTCGTGGGAATCGTTCCGCCGATTTCGACGGCCCGATACAGAGCCTGTGCTAGCGGCGGGTTTTCGACGATGGGGATTTCGTGCCAGCGCGCTTCCCGCTTGATGGTCTCCGCGATTTCGCCACGGCCCTTGGCAACACAGACCGGCGCAGGCATTTTTTCGGGGACGTATTCGAGGGCCACGGCAAAATGGTCCGGATTCGTAATCACCACGGTCGCGCGCTTCACCTGCCGCAGCAGGAACCGCCCGCGCATTTCGCGCCTGCGCCGGCGAATGCGGCCGCGCGTTTGCGGATTGCCTTCGACGTCCTTGAACTCGTCCTTGAGTTCCTGCCGCGACATCCGCAGCGACCGCTCGTAATTCCATTTCTGCAGCGCATAGTCCACGCCCGCCCAAGTCAGCAGAATCAGTCCCGCTTTCCAGGTGAATTCGTAGAGAGTGCTGTACATCCAGCCGAGCTCTTCGCGCAAACCAAACGCGGAGGAGTGAACGAGGGTGCCCCACTCGCGCATGACGAGAGCAAAGGCCAGATAGAGAAGCGCGAAGGCGGGCAAGAGAGACTTCAGCATTGGGCTGAGCCCTGCGACGGAAAAAATTCGCGAAACATTGTTCGCTGGGTTGAAACGGTCGAGCTTCGGCTGCAGCGCCTCGGGAGCAATCACGAATCCGCCCTGCATAAAAAGCAAACTGGCGGAGACGAGCCAAGCGAGAATCAGTGGCGGTGCCGCCCAGCGAGCCGCTCCTGCCGCCGTCCATTCGAGCAGCGGCCAGACGCTGCTCAGATCGGTTCGCGTCGATGCCTCCAAAAGACGCCGAAAGAGATCTCCCCACGGAGCGGCCCAGCCACCCTGATACCAGCGAAACAGCAGCGCGATGCCCAGCAGCGTAAAGGCCGAGGGAAGGTCGCGGCTGCGGACCAGTTGGCCTTGCTCCCGCGCCTTTTGCCGCCGCCGGGGAGTCGCTCGTTCTGTCTTCTGCTCGTCGGCCATCGATCAGCCTCGGGCCCGCGCCACCAACAGCAGCCCTTCGACTGTCTTGAGTGCGTGCACGAAATCGCGTTCGAGGAGCCGCGGCCAGAACGTTACCGTCGCCGCCAGCATAGCGATGCCGAGCAGCGCCTTTGCCGAAATGCCGAAAAACAGAGCAGGAAACTGTGGCGATGCCTTGGTGAGAAATCCAACGGTAAAATCCGTCAGCATCGTGACAACGAGAATCGGAAACGCGATCTCCGTTCCGATCAGCCACAGCGCCGTTCCGGCCTTCAGAAAATCTGCTGCGGGAAGTGTTCCCGATACGAGTGCGCCCGGAGGCAAGATGCGGAAACTCTCGCCGAGCACGCGCAGCAACCAGCGATGCGCTCCCAATTCCAGAAACATGAGCAGACCAACCAGCTCGTAAAGAGTTGCGACGACCGTGATTTCCACCTGGGTGTTGGGGTCGATAATGTTTTCGAGCGAGAAGCCGAACTGGAAACTGACGATCTGGCCCGCGAGAATCATTCCTTCGATCACGAACTGAACGCAGAAACCGATCAATAATCCCAACGCCGCTTCGCTCAAAACAACGGCGACAATCTCTCCCGGGCCAGCCGGCAACACAGGCAGCGCAGCGTAGGCCGGAAAAAGCAAGTAGGCGATGAAAAAGGTGAGACCCGCTTTCACCAGCGGAGGAATCGAGACGTTTCCAAAAAACGGTGCGAACGTCATCAGGCCACCCACACGAAGCCCGACCAGAAAAAAACGCGTCACCCAGGTTTCGAGCACGGCTCACCCGTCAGCCTCACCGCGCGTATTGCGCGAAGTTTTCAAACAGAGAAATCGTGAATTCCACCAGCTTGCGCATCATCCAGGGGCTCAGCCAAAACGCAAACACGCCGACGGCGGCGATACGCGGCACGGTCGAAAGCGTTGCATCCTGCATCGACGTCAGCACCTGCCCGAGGCTGATCAGCGCGCTCACTATCATCGCCGCCGCGAGAATCGGCCCACTCACCAGGAACGTAATCTCGAGCGTTCGCCGCGTCAGCTCGATCACCTGCGTCATCGGCATCGACTTTTCTCCTCCCCTGCCTGCGACCGCTCAATGAAAGCTTTTCAGCAGCGATCCCACGACGAGATTCCAGCCGTCCGCTACCACGAACAGCAGTATCTTCAGCGGCGTCGAGATGATCACCGGCGGCAGTTGGAACATTCCGACCGACGTCGTCACCGCCGCCACCACCATGTCCACCACCATGAACGGCAGATAGAGCACAGCGCCGATCTGAAATCCCACTTTCAGCTCGGACAAAATATATGCAGGAATCACGACGCGCATTGGCAGGTCCTGCGGATCGCGCGGGCGCGGCAGACGGGCCATCTCGATGAAGAGCGCCAAATCCTTCTCGCGCGTGAATTTCAGCATGAATTCCCGCACCGGCACGGCTCCTCGGTCGAGCGCTTCCGCCGGCGTAATCTCGCGCCGCTCGAGCGGCACAATGGCCGATTGTTGGATTTGCGCCCCAACCGGCTGCATCAGGAAGTAGGTGAGAAACAGCGCCAAGCCCACGAGCGTTTGATTTGTCGGCGCCGTCTGCGTGCCCAGCGCCTGACGCAGAAAATGAAACACCACCAGGATGCGTACAAACGGCGTCATCGAAAGCAACAGCGCCGGAAGAAACGTCAGAAGCGTCAGAACCAGGACGATAGTCCAAAGCGTCGCGTTGTTCGCCGGGGGCAGGCCGAACGGGAGTCCACGATCGAACTGTGGGGGCACACCGAACGCCGGCCGGGCGGGAAGCAGAGCCGTCGCGGCTATACAACAGAATTGTCCAAGCCGCCTCATGCGCCGCACGCGCCTTCCCGGGTCTTCCGGACAATCTCATTCATGTCCGCTGCCCCTTCCGCTGCGTGCATCCGCGGCTTCTGCCCTCGAAAGTTCTGCAAGCAATGCCAGCGACTGATTCGTTCCCCCTAAGAGAAATCGCTGATCTTCATATCGGACCACGGCAAGGAATCCGCGCTGGCCGAGCGACAAGGTTTCGCACAAACGCAATTGCCGTTCAGCGCGGAACAAGCGATCCCGGCGGAAAACACGCTTCACGATCTCGCCGAGCGCCTCCGTCCAGATTGCAAATTGGTCTGCTATGCGCGCCGTCTGCATGACTTCCTCCCTTTTGGGAGTACCGCCCTTGACATCCGCGTTCACGCCAGTTCCACAACGCGCAGGGCCAAAGCGGCGTCCATTACGTTGAATTCTCCCCACGCGAGAACTGTTTCCCCGATTTTTACCGGGGCATTTGCGCCCGATTGCTGCGCCGAAAACACGATCGACCCCTTTTCGAGCCGGAACAGTTCACGGACTGTCAGCCCAACGATCGGGACATCCACCGATACGGAGACATTCACGAACCGCAGCTCGCCCCACGAGTCATCTGCCGTAGGAAGTGCGGAGGGCGCCGGTGAAGGTTTCGGAAGCGCTTTTTCTCCTGCGGTCATGGCTCAGTGCTGCACCAGAAATTCCGTGAAGTAAACCTCATGACAGTGCAGTTCCGGCATTCGTTCCTGAATTGCTTGAAGCAGGTCTGCGCGCAGCTTGTCTTTTCCCTGCGAGGTCAACAGTTCGTCCACTGTCCGCGTTCCGAGCACCGTCAAGATCGTGTCTCGAAGTTCGCCCACGTGCGGAGAGCGCCCCGAACTCTCTTTCAGCTCGATCCCCAATCCCAGGTCGATTCCGATGCGCAGATAGCCAGTGCCATCGCCGCCGCCAAGGTTCACCACAAAACTGTCGAGGTGCAGCACGGAGACGACGGACGACGGTGAATCCTCCAGTTGCGTTGATTTTTCTTCGACCGACCGGTGATAGAACCAGGCAGCAACACCCACGGCGACGATCACGAGAAAGCTCATCACCACGACCGTCCCGCTATTCCGCGATTCTCTCCGTGACGCGCGCGCCGGTGCTATGGCTTCTTCTGGCATGAGTCGACGGAGAACATGCAATTGGTGCGCCGAAGTGACGAGGGATGGTTTGATCGGTGGGGAAAGTTGTGTGGTTTAACTGCTTGAAATATCACAGCTTCGCAATGGCCCCGCTAGCTGCCGTTTTCCGATGATTCCGGGAGCAGCGACGGTGATTGCCAATATGGGATTTCTCTAATGAAAAAGACCTCGTGCGAAGGCTCGTTCAGCAGCGATGGCAGCGGCCGAGCCTTCGCAAGGACCTTCAGAATGTTCCCTACTGGATCAAGTTGATCGTGGCCTGCGTAACCGTGTCGAGCGTCGTCACCACTTTCGCATTCGCCTCGTACCCACTCTGCGCCAGAATGAGCTGCGCGAACTGGGTTGAGATGTCCACATTCGATTGTTCGAGCGAGCCGCCGGAGAGCGTTCCTCTTCCACCCGTTCCAGGCGCCCCGATGATGGGCGCGCCCGACGCCAAGCTCGAGAGAAACTCATTCTTTCCGTTGCGGACCAGCCCCTCCTCGTTCGGAAAATTGGCGAGCAGGATCTGCCCGAGCGCCTGCGTTTGCCCGTTGCTGAATGTTCCCTCAATCGTCCCGTCCGAGTTGATTGTATAACTCGACAGCGAGCCACTCGGATAACCATCTTGCTGCGTTGAAGAAGTCGACGAAGCAGCCGCTTCCTGCGTCAGCAGGCCGTTCCCGTTCGCATCATATAGGTCCCAATTGAACGTCAAAGTATTCGCACCGTCCGCCAACCCGGCAACGTTGATGCCCGTCACGTTACCAGTCGGCGCCGTCAGCTGCCCGCTTCCGTTGAAGGTCAGCGTTCCGGTCTTTACGGTCACCGGATTTCCTGTCTGCCCCACGTCCGCGGCAGGAATGGTGATCGAATAATTCCATGCGCCGGGGCCGGTATTGGTGAAAGTAAATGTCAGCACGTGAGCCGCGCCGAGCGAGTCATAGACCGTCAGAGGCGTGCTAAACGTCCCGGCTGCGGCGGTTCCTGAATCGAGGTTCAGAGAAAGCTGTGCGGTGGTTGTTGCGTTCGGCGGGTTGATTTGTCCTTGGGAAATAGTAAGCGGCCCCGGCGTGGCGTTCGTGTTGATGGCGCCGTTGACGGCTGGTAGACCCAGAATCGTCGCGCCATTTGACGACTCGAGCGTCCCGTTGGAATTGATTGAGAAGTTCCCCGCGCGGAGATACACCTGCGAGCCGTTATCATCCGCCACGAAGAAGCCGTTCCCTTCGATAGCCACGTCGGTGGGAACGCCCGTCGATTGAATTGTTCCCTGCGTGAAATCAGCGGGAATTGATCCGATCTGCGTGCCCACACCCAGTTGAATTGGGTTTCCGTCTCCGCTCGATCCGATCTGCTGATAGAACAAATCCTGAAACGCGGCGGTTGCTCCTTTGTATGCCACCGTGTTTAGGTTCGCCAGATTATTGGAAATCACGCTCAGGTCCTGCGAATCGGCCTGCAATCCCGCCAGTGACGTTGAAAACGATCCCATGGATTTCCTCCTAGAAAGAGTTTGTCTGTTGCGGCGCCCCGTTTTGTCCCGTTGCGGCAGCAGACGAAGCGGGCGACGTTCCAGGAGCCCCCGCGCCCTGCGCCGCCGAACCACTCGGCGAGCTGCCGTTCGTGGACGATCCCGAAGACGTCAGACCGCTCAACGTCTGGTTGATGTTGATAAGCTGTTCGAGCTGGTTGAACTGAACCAGCTCCGTCATGAACGTCGAGGGATCCACGGGATTCAGCGGATCCTGCGCCTGCAACTGCGCGGTCAGGAGCGTGAGAAATGAGTTGCCGGTTAATTCATTGTCAGGCCCCGAAGAAGACGACGAAGAACCGGATCCGCTCGAATTGGAAGTGCCGTTGGTCGATGAGTCTGCTGCGTACGGATTCACCAAATTGGCCTGCGAGATCATTTTTCCCCTCCTTCTTCTGCCCGCGTTAAACGCGAACGCTCAGCCTTCCCGGAGGCGCTGCATCGGTCCATGTATCCACCGCTGATGGCGACAAGCGCTCGATTGCCTGACTGTGTCCTGCATAATCTGCCGCCGCGGCGCGCGGTTGTCCCTGAGACTGCGCTTGCGGCTGCCTTTGCCCTCCCAAATCAAGCCGCCCTCCGACGGAGTTGTTCATCACCGATATCTGGTCCACGCGGAAGCTCTTGTCTGAAAGCGCGTGCTGCAGCGACGGCAGATCGTTCGACAGCATCGCCTGCACGTCGCCGCGCTGCACGCCAATCGTCGCTGTGAGTCCGCTCTGATGAAGCGTCGCGCGCAGATCGATGGTTCCCAGCGTGTCGGTCTGCATCGAAATCCGCATCTCCGCCCCTCCCACGTGCTGATAGAGTTCGCTCGCCTTCACCACGTCGTTGAGCGACGACGGCAGTGTCTGCGGCAACGCCAGCGTTTGTATGGGTGCTTGTGGAGTTGGCTCTGCATGCGCTGCCGTGCCAGAAGTCGTACTCGCATTTCCTCCTGGCGTTAGGCCAAGGCTTGTCCCCGCAAGAGCCGCCTGCCCAGTGGCGCCCTGCGATGCCGTTGATTGTGCGCTCGCGGCTCCTGTGTTTGTCACGATGGTTCCCGCGTTCCCCGCGCAGCTCGATGATGTTCCTTTGTCGTTGGCGGAAGCCGTCGCCGCCTCAAAGCGGCTTGGTCCCGCCGATGGCAAACCGTTGATAGCCGTTCCATCCGCTCCTGAATCCGTGGCCTGCTTTGAACCGTCGCGATTCCCTGCTCCGGAGTCCGCCGACGCATCCGTTGAGGCCGGCAGCGGGCCGCCTGCGCGCACGCTGGCTCCGCTCACTGCCTGTATGGATCCAACGGCTTTTTGCGACTGTCCTTCCGTGACGGATGCAACGTGTGCGGCGAGCCCGGACACTAGTGTCTGGTGCGATGCCGCAACCTGCTGGGACGCGGCAATCGCTCCTACCGGCGTACTCGTTGCTTTCGATGGGCTGTCTGCTCCCGAAGAGCCGCTAATCGCCGTGCCTGCTTCCTGCGCAATCGTCTGCGAGCCTTGGGCGATCAATTGCAGCGCCCGCTCGGCCGCTGCGCGCTGCTCCGCTTCCACCTGTGCCGACGGTTCATTCGCTTGCGCCTGAATGGCTGCCTGCGCCGCTTTTCCCGAGGCAGCGCCGCTTGCACCAAGACCTGCCAGGAGATCGCTCTCTTCGGATTCGAAATCGGTGCTCCCTGCTTCGGTCACTTGTTGGCGCCCTTGATCCTGCTGTGAATCCGCCGCCTTCACGCCGCTCTTCGCCCCATTCGACGCCGATTTGCTATCGGCGCTAGACCCAGGGGCGTCTGCACTCGCGCTCGCATTGCTTCCTGCAAGCGTCTTCCCGATTCCATACGCGAGAAATGAAGGGATCCCGGCGAATGACAGCGCCGCGCCGGCAACATCCCCCAGGATCGCCCGCCACGGAGATTCACTTTTCTCTGAAACGGACGATGAAGATGACTCTGTCGTAGTCTCTGTCGCAGAAGGGGTAGACACACTATCGAATGGCACCTGCGCCGACGAGCCTGGAACGTTTACGGCGCCTGCCGATGGGTTCGAGCCGCCTTGGGTCGAAGCGGACGGATCAGAACTTTTCTCTGCCGTTTGCTTTCGTCCTGGAAGGCCAGGGCGATGTGGTCTCAACACGGTTCCATCCTGCGTCCCGCCGGTTGCAGCTGCGTGCGTATGGCCCGCCCATGCTCCGTATAGCGCGCTCGCAAAATCCGTTGACGCGCCGGGGACCAGAGATGAAGCGCCAAACGAGTTGGCGGAGGAGGCGGGAATCATCTCCGGCGAAGCTTTCGAAACCGATGCGAAGTTCAGCATGGGCGGTCCTGTCGGCATCGGCCGTCGTTGCAAGGTGCTGCCCAAATCCATCAGACGATTTTCATTGGAATGGTTTGTCAGGCTATCGCCTTGCATCTCAACAAATTGGAGATGTACCGCGAAACCAATGGTGGAAAGTGCTCGGTCTCAGGGGAAGGGTGGAAGCGGCAAGGGTTGCCGCCTTGCGCGGCAAAATCTATTCGCTGCCGCCTTCGGGCGCGCGCGTCGCAAGCCGGATCAAGTGCATTTCATCCGCCTGCTTCTGCTCCCGGCGCGACGCCGCTCTTCGATATTCTTCCATCCGACGCGCGCGCAGATTTTCCAGGATCTGCCGCTTCTGCCTCGCCGCCTCAAATACGATTCGTTGCTTTTCGCGCCGCGATTCCACCTGCGATAACCCGTTTTCGAGCGCCCTTATCCTTGCCGCTCGCGCCTGCTCCACTGCCGCCGCGAACTGCAATTCCCCTCCGCTCGTCCCCCCCGCCATCCGCTCCTGCAGTCGCCGCTGCGCTTCCGACGATTCCACGCGCGCCGCGGCAATCTCTTGCCGCAGACGGTTCGCGAGGGCCTGCAGGACCAGCAGCCGCAGCCGCTCGAGCCTCTCAAAGCTCGCGCGGATCTTCAGCACCGATTCGAGCGAGAAACGAAACGCCATGAGGAATTACGACGGCAGCGCCATAAATTGCGCCACGGTCCCTTCGAAGGTGGACTTCTCGTTCTTTTTCTGTTGCAGAAATGCTTGTAATCGAGGCAACACTTCGATCGAGCGGTCGAGAACCGGATCTGCACCCTTCTGGTACGCACCGACGCGAATCAGGTCTTCGGAGGAAACGTAAGACGCCAGCAATTGCCGGAACCGCTGAATCTTCGCGAGATGTTCACTCGAGCACACCGATGTCAGAAGCCGGCTCAGGCTATCGAGAATGGCAATCGGCGGATAGTGGTTTTGCGCCGTCAGCCGGCGGTCGAGCACAATATGTCCATCTAAGAGAGCGCGAACAGCGTCCACCAATGGGTCTTGCTGGTCGTCTCCTTCCATCAACAAACTGTAAAACGCCGTGATGCTGCCGCTCCCAAAATGTCCCGCGCGTTCGACAAGCTGCGCGAGCAGCGAAAACACCGACGGCGTGTAGCCCTTGGCCGTGGGCGGCTCTCCGGCGGCGAGGCCGATTTCCCGCTGGGCCATGGCAAACCGCGTCAGCGAATCGATCACCAGCAGCACGTGCCTGCCCCGCTCGCAAAAATATTCCGCCACGGTGGTCGCCACCAGCGCCGCTCGCAACCTCAGCAGCGGCGACTGGTCGGATGTCGCGACGACCACCACCGACCGCCTGCGCCCCTGCTCACCCAGCGAATCTTCCAGAAATTCCCGCACTTCCCTGCCGCGCTCCCCCACCAGCGCCAACACTGTAAGATCCGCCGAAGTTCCCCGCGCCATCATTCCGACCAGAGTGCTTTTCCCCACGCCGCTGCCGCCAAAAATCCCCACCCGCTGCCCGCGGCCGCACGTCAGCATCGCGTCGATCGCGCGAATGCCGCACCCCAGGGGTTCGCGGATCGGCATTCGCTGCATGGGCCGCGGCGGGGCACCGTGAATCGCGCGAAATTCGGTCGCCGCGATGTTTCCGAGAGAATCGAGCGGCGCGCCCACAGCGTCAATCACGCGCCCGAGCATCGCTTCGCCTACCGGAAGCGATGGATGCACTCCGTGCGTCACCACTCGGTCGCCAAACCGTATACCGCTCGGCCGCTCAAGTGGAATCGTCAGCACCGTGTTGCCGCGGAAACCCACCACCTCTCCCGCGTGCGCCTCACCATCCGCCCCGATGATTTCGCAGGATTCACCCACTGAACAGAACGGCCCGTCGGACTCCACGAGAAAACCCACCGCCTTCTTCACGCGTCCCTCCGAATGCCAGGTGGACATCTGATCGAGCCGCCGGAAAAACGGGTCGAGAAAGCTCTCGCGTTCGCTCATTTCGGCGCCGGACGTTGCGCGAGCAGGTCAAACAGCCCCTGCTCGATTTCCTTTAGCTGCATTTCCAAATTCAAATCCGTCACACCATGCTCGGTCTCGATGCGGCACTGCTTCTCTTGGAGCGATGAGTCGCTGAGCAGCTCCGGAATGGGGGTCAGATCGGAGGCCTCTTTGAGAAACTTCTCCCAAATCGAAAGCTGCGCGGGATTCACACGAAGGCGAACTCCCTTGGCGACGGCAACTTTCTCGAGCGCCACACGGACAAGCCCCGAAAGCAGCAGCGGGTCAATCTGCGCCTCGCGCCGCAAAATCTTCCGCACAATCGCAAGCGCCAGCGCCACCACTTCCCCCTCGACCTGATGGAAGTACTCGTTCCGCTCCCGCGCGAATTCTCGCAGCGCCTCGGCGATGGAAGCTTTCTCTCTTTGCGCAATCGCTTCGGCTTCGGCCCGCGCTTTGTCTGCCCCCTCGCGGAATCCTGCATCCCAGGCTCTCTTTTCCGCCGCGTGCCACTCGTCTTCGCCTACAGGCGCGTCCGTTTGCGATTCCGCAAGTGCAACGGGACGAATTCCTGCCGCCGCAGCGGCCGACACCGTTCCGCCGTTGCCATCTTTCGATTCCTCTGTTCCGCTTTTTCCCGTCCATCCCGGAGCGGGGCGGTAGACAAACAGCTGTGGCGGACGCACGAGGGCTCGCACTCTTCCCTCCCGGTCAGACGATGTAGGCTTCTTCGGACTCATTCGCGAGGACGATCTTTCCCTGCGTCTCAAGCGTTCTCGCCGACTGCACGATCTCCTGCTGCGCCTTTGTCACCACGTTGCTTCGCACGGGCCCAAGCGCTTCCATATCTTCCTTCATCATTTCCACCGCTCGCGATGACATCGTCTTGAAGATGTGGTTCTTCAAATCCTCCGGCGCGCCCTTCAGCGCTGTCGCCAGAGATTTCTTGTCCACCGCCGCCAGCAATTCACGGATCCCTGATTCCGGCACACCCAGCAGGTCCTCAAAAGTGAACATATTGTTGCGAATGCTCAGCGCCAGCCGGGCATCGTCCGCCTCCACGTTTTCCAATATCGACTTGCTCACGTTCGGCTCGATGCGATTCAGCAGTTCCGCAGCCGTTTTCACTCCTCCGTACGATCTCCGGCTCTGCTCGCCGAGGGACAATATCTTCCGGTTCAGAACTTGCGATATCTTCTGCACCATCTCCGGTGAGAATTGCTGCATCTCCGCCAGGCGTTTCACAGCTTGCCCCCTTACTTTTTCCGGGAGCAGCACCAGCAACGACGCTGCCGCTTTGCCGCCTAGATGGGCGAGCACCATTGCAATCGTTTGCGGGTGCTCGCCCTGCACGAATTTCACCAGTTGTTGCGGGTCGGCCTTTTGTAGCGTGTCGAAGCTCTTTGTCGAAGCTTCCCTTGCCAGCAGCACCTGATCGAGCAGCACATGCGCCATCTGCTCGCCGAATGCCTTAGTCAACATCTTCTCCGCGATTTCTGCGCCCCCTTCGGCTAGATACTCCTGCGTCAGCGTAAGCTGGTGGTACTCGCGCAGCACTCGGTCGGCAAGTTCCGGTGGAACGCTTTCGAGAGAAGAAATCTGCTGCGTGATCTGTTGCACTTCCTGCGGCTGCAGGCTTTTGTAGAGCGCTGTCGCGGCATCTTCGCCGAGCAGGATCACCAGAATCGCTGCCTTTTCGAGCCCGCTCAGCTCCTGCGCGTCCACTCTCACGAGCGGTTGCCGCCTTCCCGCATCCAGTGGCGCACCAGCAGGCTCGCCTGCTCCGGATCACTCTTCACTTTTTCCGTCAAATGCTTCTTCAGCTTGATCACTCTCTGCAGTTCAGAACTCGCTTCGCCCAGTTGCATCTCCATTTCTTCGGAGGACAATGCACTCCCTGCCTGTCCTGGCAGCGTCACGCTTCCTTCTCCACCCGCTGCTGCTCCCGCCAATTGCGGTCTTGCGTCCGCAGGCAGTTCTCCCGGCACCTTCTGCTCGAAAAGCTTTCGTATTGGCGCAAGGATCGGCTGCAATATCAGGAAGTACGCCAGCACAAACAGGACCAGCAAGAACAGATACCGGATCGCCCACATCCACTTGTCCGCAAACTGACGCACGCGCTCGACGCGCGTCAGCGGTCCCGCAGGCGTCTGAGGCGGCTCTTGAAACGCCACGTTCTGCACGGAGATCACGTCTCCGCGCGTTGCGTCGAATCCCAACGCCGCCTTCGTCAGATCCTCGATCTGCTGCATTTCCTGCGGCGTCCGTTTCCTCCGCACCTCCACCATCTGTCCTTTTGTGTCTTTCTGCTGCTCGATCACGTCGTCAACGAGCACCGCTGCCGCCATCCGTTGAATCCTTCCCACGGGATCGATCGTATGCTTCAACGTCTTGCTCACCAAATACTGCCGCGTTTCGCTGTGTTGGTCTTCCCCTTCGGAATTGACTGCGATAATCGGGTTCAACGGGTTCGACTGTGCGGTCGCTGGCGGCTCTTTTGCTTCCTTTTGTGGGGAAGTTTTCGCGTTCGCTACGGCAGGTGGTTTCCCATTTCCCGCCGGGGCCGCCGGCACGTTGCTCGGCGTTCCCGGAATTCCTTCCGGCGGCGAGCCAGCGAAGTGCTCTTCTTGAATCTGCGTCGAAACCAGGACTGGATTCGATGGATCGTAGGTTTCCTGGGTCGTATCGCCAGAAGTCGGATCGTACGCGACGGTCACGCTCGCCTTCACGTGATCCGCGCCTACGACCGGCGCGAGCGTCGCCACCACTTTTTCCGCCAGTCCCGTCTCCATATCCTCCGACGGCTGCATTCCGTTCATGCCGTCGCGCCCTTTTGCCACCAAAGGCGTCCGCCCGTCTGCGCCAATCAGCGTCACATTTTCCGGCGACAAGTTGTCCACCGCTCCCGCCACCAGATGCGTCACCGCGTTGATCTCGTCCGGCGAAAGCCCGCCGCCACGCACCTTCAGCACCACCGCTGCCTTCGCCACGCGCTCGCGGTCTGTAAACAAGGAATCGTGCGGCAGCACCAGATGTACCCGCACCGATTCGACATCTCCGAGCGTTTCAATGGTGCGTTCGAGTTCTCCTTCGAGCGCCCTCTGGTAGTTCACCTGTTCCGAAAAATCACTGCCAGCCCAGTTCGGCTTGTCGAACAGCTCGAAGCCGAATCGCCCTGTCTCCGGCATTCCTTGCATCGCAAAATTCAGGCGCGTCTTGTTCAGAGCGCTTTCCGGGACGCTGATCGCCGTTCCGTCCGTCGAAACGTCATAGGAAATCCCCTGCACGGCCAGCCGCTGCTCCACCATCTGGGCGTCCGCCGGCGCCAGTCCGGAAAAGAGCACTCGCATCTCTGCCTTTTGCGACAGCCGCACAAAGAGCGCCAGCGTTGCGATCACCGCCACCGCGCTTCCTCCAAGCAGCATCTTCTGCCCAGGCGTTAACGCGCGCAGGAACGCCGCCAATTGTTTGAGGAATTTGTCCACGGATGCTACGGCTCAGCCGCCTCGCCTTCGCCGGAAGATTGCGGAAACCGCCACAACATGCTAGATCGCGACACTGGCCGTGACGATGGGACCCGCTTGCCGGCCGGGCGGATTCCGCGACGTCTTGGATTTTTGTCAGAACTGCATCTGCGATACGGTTTGGTACGCCTGAATAATCTTGTTCCGCACCTGCATCATCATCTGGAACGACAAGTCCGCCTTTTCCACCGCGATCATGGCCGTGTGCAGGTCCTCGCCGTTTCCGCGGAGCAAGTCTTGCACCTTCGCCGACGCCTCCGACTGCACCTGGTTGACCTGCCGCACGGCGCTCTCAAGCGTTTGCACGAAGTCCGGCGCTCCGCCCGGTTCCGATGCAGCCGCCGCCGGCGTCGTAATCTGCGAGAAAGAAGAAATACCGTCGATAGGAATCGCCATCCTTCACTCCTTTTCCCAAATCTCCTTCACGCCGCCTCTTCTCGTTACGACAACAGGTCCAAAGTGGACGTAATCATGTTTTTCGTCGCCAACGCCGCGGAAATGTTCGCTTCATACGACCGCGCCGCACCCATCAGGTTCACTTCCTCCTCAATGGGATTAATTGCAGGCGACAGTACATACCCCTGCGCGTCTGCATCAGGATGCCCCGGATCGTAGCGGCGAATCGGAGGCGTGGGGTCGCGGATTACTCCAGCCACCTGTACACCGCGCGCACTAAAGTCCACCATCGTCGCCAGTTGCTGCCCGAAAGGAAGCGACCACGGCCGTCGCGCGGCAAAGATCACGTGTTCCCGCTGGTACGGCCCTCCCTGATACGTCCGCGTCGTCTCCGAATTTGCGAGATTGCTCGCCACGACTTCCGCGCGCTCCCGCTGCGCCAGCAGCGCCGTTCCCGTTATCGTCAGTACGCCGAATAGGTTCATGACTCCACTCCGTCGTTGATTGCGCCGCGCATCATGTGAAACGTGCCTTTCATCAGCTCGACCGCAATCTTGTATTGCAGTTGCGTCTGTGCCAGCAGGAGACTCTCTCGGTCCAGGCTCACATTGTTGCCGTCCGGCCGCTCGATCAATCCCATCACCGGCTGCACGAATGGCCGCATCGGCTCTTCGTAATCGTCCATGCTCGCCCGCACCATCTCGCTCTGGAACGAAATGTCGCGCGTCTGGTATCCCGGCGTATCGATGTTCGCCAGGTTCGCCGCTACCAGCGTTTGCCTAAACGCCGCTAGGTCCATGAACCGTTCGAGGTAATCCATGTCCGGCGTGTCGATCAGGCTCATGAGTAGCTCCTCGGCGGCAGGTTGTACTCCCTCACTTTATTTCGCATGGTTCGCGTGCAGATTCCCAGCGCCTGCGCCGCGCGCGTCCGGTTTCCGCCGTGCGCTTCGAGCGTTTCCTCCAACAGCCTTCGTTCCATCTCGCGAAGGGAAAGCCCCGCGGCAGCCGCTTGTCCCGGAGCGGATTGTTGTCTCTCGTGGCACGCGTCTCGCCCCATGAGCGAAGGCACCCTCTTTGCATCGAAAAATTCCGGCCCCACTGTTTCGCTGGGATGCAGCGTCACGGCTCGCCGCACCACGTTCTCAAGTTCGCGAACGTTTCCCGGCCATTCGTGCAGCATCAGCCGACTCATCAACTCGGCGCTGAAGCTTGTCTCCGCTGCGCGGCCGCGTGGCGCGTAGGCGCGCAGAAAATGCTCCACGAGCCCTGGAATATCCTCGCGCCTCTGCCGCAGCGGCGGCAGCGTCAGCGGCACCACATTCAATCGGTAATACAAATCCGCGCGAAACTTTCCTTGCTCCACCAGCTTCGCAAGCGGCTGGTTCGTCGTTGCAATCACCCGCACATCCACTCGCAGCGGCTTCGTGTCTCCCAACCGGTCCACTTCCCGCTCTTGCAGCGTTCGCAGCAGCTTCGGTTGCAGCATCAGAGGCATCTCGCCAATCTCGTCGAGCAGCAGCGTGCCGGTGTGCGCGAGTTCGAATTTTCCCGGCTTGGCCGTCAGCGCGCCCGTGAACGCTCCGCGTGCGTGCCCGAACAACTCGCTTTCAAGGAGCGTGTCGGGGAACGCCGCACAATTCACCGCCACCATCGGCCGGCTTCTGCGCGCGCTCGCCTGATGGATCATCCTCGCCAGCAACTCTTTTCCCGTTCCGCTTTCCGCTTCGATCAGAATGTCCGTATCGGTCTGCGCCGCCATTCGTGCCCGTTCCACCACTCCCGCGAGAGCCGCCGACTTACCTGCCAACAAATGTATGTTTCTCCCTACGTCGCAGGAGCTCCGGCGCGCCAAGACTCTTTCTGCAGCGTCTTTCAGTTGCGTGAATGCCACCGGCTTCACCAGATAATCGCAAGCGCCCTCATGAATCGCTCTCACGGCCTCCGGTACTGTCGCAAACGCCGTCAGGAAGATCACTGCCACTTCGGGCGACATTTGCCGGATTTCCCGCATTACGCCCAACCCGTCGCCGTCCGGCATCCTCATGTCCGTCACCACCAACGGGCATGGCGTGCGCCGGAATTTTGCGAGTGCGTCTCCCGCGCCATACGCGGTCTCGACATCCCATCCGTCCCGACGAAAATTCGCTTCGAGCGCCGCTCGCATCGGCGCTTCGTCATCCACCACCAGCACGTGATTCATCTCCTACCTCTCCCGTGGAAGCGTCAATGTAAAGGTCGTACCGGCCTTCGGCTCGCTCTTTACTCGAATCGTGCCTTCGTGCTGCTCCACAACGGCGCGGCACACCGCCAATCCCAGCCCCGGATTTCCCGTGTTCAGCGTGTATCCCGGTTCAAAAATCTTTTCGAGATGCTCCACCGCAATCCCGCAGCCCGTGTCTTCAATCTCGATTTCCACGCTCCTGCACGTATGCGGATTCTCCCAGCCGGCGCGGATCGAAAGCGTCCCGCCCATGTTCATCGCCCGGAAGGCATTAACCGCGAGATTAAAGAAAACCTGCTGCAGCCGGTGGGCGTCCGCCGGAATCTCGACCTCCCCGACCGAATTCTCAAAATCGATCCTCAGCCCCGCCTGCCGGGCCAGAGGCCGCAGGAAATCCACGGACTCGCGTAGTAGCCTCCCGAGATTCACGCTCTTCAATTGCGGCTTCGGCTGGCTGTGATACTGCAACACGTTGTTCACGGTCGCCGAGAGTAGCCTCAGTCCCGCTTGAATGTGGTCGGTCCACCGCCGCAAATCCGGCTGTGTGGCCGCGGCATCGGCCAGCAGTCCCGCAAACAGCTCCAGGCTCCCGAGCGGGTTTCGTATCTCATGCGCCAGGAGCGTCGCCATCTCCGCCAGCGACTCTCTGCGCCGCATCCGCTCGCCGCGCGCCGCGCACTCCTTTTCTTCCGTCACGTCGCGCAACAGAAAGACGGACTCTCCCGCCGCGCCTTCTCCCCGCCCGTCTCCCAGCACCGCGCACGTAATTCCAACCGTTCGCCGCCGCTCTCCGTTCTCATCCGGCCATTCACGCTCCCATTGGCCGCCGTCGTCTTCTTCTTGCATTTCCGCCAATAGCTCCTGAAACATCCCCACGGCCAATTCCGTCATCCCCCCTCGCATCACTGGTGCCAACACTCGCTTCGCTTCCGGATTCGCCATCCGGATCCTACCCAACCGGTCCGTCACCACAACTCCGCACGGAAGTCCCTCGATCACCTGCGACAAATACACGCGCATCCTGGCGTTTTCTTCGAGGCTCGACGCGAGGTCGCGATTCGTCCGCTCCAACTCAAATCGCAATCTAAGAACTTCCGCTTGCAGTTGTCCGTAGGATTTTTCAAGGGAACGCGCGGCCAGTTGGAAGGTTTCAAACGCGCGCGAGAGAGATTTCTCTGCCGCCACGTCCCGGCTCGCCGCGCCTCGTGGCCTCTTCGCACCTCCTCTTCCTGAGGCGTGCGGGAGAGCGACAGGCATCTGCGCCTTTGGCGCTTGAGCCTTCACCGTTGCTGGCGCAGCAGGCATGGCACGGCAGTCCTTGCACGGCAAGTTCCACCCGCCTGCCTCGTTTCTTAGAACTTTCTGAGGTTCACGCCGCCTCGGACGGCATCACCAGATCTTCCGGCTCAATTTCCGGTTTCTCTTCGGCCAGCACAAACGCCCGCTCGATCCAATGTTGTAGCTCCCGCACGTTTCCCGACCACGAGTGCCGCCGCAAAATTCCTGCCGCCGCGACGTTGAACATTTTTGGCTTCACGTTTGCCTGCCGGCACAGTGACGTCAGGAATTCCTGCGCTAGCGGCTGGATGTCCTCTGGCCGGTTGCGCAGCGGCGGCAATTCGATTGGAAACACCGCCAGCCGGTAATACAAGTCCTCGCGAAACTGCTTTTCCTTCATGCGCTGCATCAGGTCTGCATTCGTCGCCGCCATCAGCCGCGTATCCACCTTGAAAACATCCGGGCTGCCCAGCCTCTGCACTTCGCCTTCCTGCACGAACCGCAGCAGCTTCGCTTGCATCCCCAGCGGCAGCTCGCCCACTTCGTCGAGCAATAGTGTTCCTCCGTGCGCCGCGTGAATCCGTCCGACCCGCGATTGAAACGCTCCGGTAAACGCACCCCGCGTGAATCCAAACAACTCCGCCTCGAGCAGGCTTTCCGGAATGGCCGCGCAGTTCACCACGATGAACGGCCCGTGGCTCCGCCGGCTCAGCTCGTGAATCCCTCGCGCCACCAGCTCCTTTCCCGTCCCGGTTTCGCCGACGATCAGCACCGTCGTACCTCGTGGAGCCACCAGCCGCGCCAGTCGGTACACTCGCTGCATCCTCGGACTTGACCCAATCATTCCCGGCAGCGATTCGATCGGTGTCACAGGCCGTCCCGCCGCGCTTAGCAGCGTCTTCGTCGAGTTCACCCACGCTTCCGGTAATCTCTCGCACGCGAACTCGTGTCCCGTCGCTCCTTCCCGCTCCGCAACTATCACTCTCACATGTGGGTGCCGCGCCTGGATTGTCGCCGCCAATTCGTCCACGTCGAGATCTTCAATCTGCCGGTCCAAAAACGCCGTCCGCACGCTATTGGCGTCAAGATGCATCAACGCTTCTGCCCCTCCCGCCACCGCAAGCGCTTCTCCCGTTGTGTTCTCCAGTTCTCTTAGAATTTGCTTGCGAAACACCTCGCGGGGGCTCACGATCAGCACACCGGTCCCTGTTTCTGCTGCAAATGCCGTTACGGCTGCCGACATAGTTCGTCTCCCTTTCCGGCTCCTCTGCCGGACTTTTCATGAACTTCCGCTCATCTCGCCTGCACCTGCTCGCCATCGGTTCCGTTACTCCGCATCCTCCCGCACGGTGTATCCAACTCCCCGAACCGTATGAATCAGCTTTCGCTTCGGCGGTAAATCGATCTTCTTCCGTAAGTAATTTATATAGACATCCACAACATTCGTCATCGTGTCGTGCGAAAGGTTCCAGACGTGCTTGACGATCTCCGCGCGACTCACGTTTTGCTCTTCATGCAGCATTAGGTATTCAAGGAGGGAAAATTCCTTTGGAGTCAGCTCCACGCCCACGCCACTTCGGAACACCTTCCTCTCGACGCGGTTTAGTTCC
>Ga0335072_10000994_pt1 | contig 48687 bp, 39 predicted proteins | sample Lox_Sample_21_FD_206725 | JGI IMG/M metagenome (GOLD analysis project Ga0335072, IMG submission 206725) | Soil microbial communities from Loxahatchee National Wildlife Refuge, Florida, United States - Lox_Sample_2.1 | ecosystem: Environmental > Terrestrial > Soil > Wetlands | place: USA...
CGCGCGATCACCCGGTCCAAGCCGAACCTCGACACCTTTGCGCATCCCGGCAGACTCGCATATTCGCAAGCCCGCTGGAATCGTTCGTCAGCGCCCATCCACTAGCAGATGTCGTGCTCCGTTGCGATAAAGACGGGCTTTCACAAAAGCCAGGGGACATCGACCTCCCGGGCAATCTCCTGAAGGTGGGCGGCAAGGCCGGGCGGAATCGGAATCCCCTCTTTGGCGCGGCGTTCGGCGGCGGCGCGCTCCGGATCCCCGGCGACGAGAACGGGCGTGGCGGGATCGAGCGGGCGGGTCGCGCGGAGGGAATCGCAGAAGGCGGCGACATCGGCGCGGAATTCGGCGGGATCGCGGAAGATTTTCGGATCGAGGGCGAGGAAGAAATGGCCGATTTCCGGCCCGCCCGGGCGTGTGGCGCGCGCCGGATCGGTGATCGGCTGAGCGCCCGCGAGGCAGGCGGAAAGAATATTGACCATCGCGGCGAGCCCATAGCCCTTGTAGCTCGCATTCTCGGCGCTGCCGCCGAGCGGGGTGAGGAAGCCGCCGCGCTCCGCCACGTCCGCCGGATCCGTGCTCGGCTGGCCGGCGGAATCGAGGACCCAGCCCGGCGGGCAGGGAAGATTTTCATTGCGCTTGTTGCGGACCTTGCCGAAGGCGACGGTGGTGGTCGCCATATCGAGCAGGAAGGGCTTGCCCTCTTCCCCCGGCGCGGCGAAGGAGAAGGGATCGGTGCCGAGCCTGGGTTCCGCGCCGAAGGTCGGCACCACCCGGATCATCATGGCGCTGGTGGTGGCGATGCCGATGAGCCCGGCCTCGGCCGCCATCTTCGTGTAGTAGCCGCAGGCGCCGAAATGGGCGGAGTTGCGCACCGACGCGGCGGCAAGCCCGATGGATTTCGCTCGCGCGATCGCCTCGTTCATGGCGACGGATCCGGGCCAATGGCCGAGGCCGCCGCCGGCATCGATCAGCACCGAGGCCGGCGTTTCGCTCATGATGCGGGGCTCGGCCCTGAGATCGAGCCAACCGTTGCGGCGGCGCGCGTCATACTCGGCGAGTATCGAGATGCCGTGGCTGTCGATGCCGGAGATGCCGGCATAGAGAAGGGCGTCGGCCGTCGCCGCCGCCGCTTCGATGCGGGCGCCCCAGCCGAGCAGGATGGTCTCGATCTGACGGCGATAGGTGAGGGGGGATGCGTGCATGGGCGCGGAGCCTTGCGCCCCGCGCCCGCGGCGCGCAAGCCTGCCCCGGGAGCGAGATGCGTTCGCTCGCGCTCCCCCCTATCCCCCTATTCAGACCGACGGTTGAGCGCGCCTCCGATCATCGCGCTCTGGCCGGCTCCGGCGACGAGCGAAGGAGTATCCTGCCGTTCTTGACGGAGCGGGTGCGCTCACCGCAAAAACCTTTCACATGCGTTTCGGGTCGCTTTTCGCCAAGATCGAAGGGAATCGTCTTATGTCCGAAATGATCGGCAATCCGGGCCAGCAGCGCACGGAGCTTTCCGGCAAATGGGGATGGTTCGTCGCGCTCGGCATCGCGCTGATCGTGCTCGGGGTGATCGCCTGGATCGATGTGGTCGCCGTCACCCTTGCCGGCACGATCTTCGTCGGCGCCATGCTGCTCGTGGGCGGGGTGTTCCAGATCATCCACGGCTTCATGATGCGGGGATGGCAGAGCCTGCTCCTGAGCCTGCTCTGCGGGGCGTTCTCGATCATCGCCGGGCTCCTGATCATGAGCGAGCCGCTCAAGGGCGCGCTGGTGCTGACCATCCTGGTGGTCGCGGCATTGGTCGTCGGCGGCATCATCCGGATCGTGATCGGATTCCGCCATCGGGAGATGCCGAGCTGGGGATGGCTGGTGGCGAGCGGCATCATCAGCCTGGTCGTCGCCGCGCTGCTCTATGCCTCCCTTCCCTGGTCCGGGCTCTGGGTGCTCGGGACGCTGATCGCGGTGGAGCTGCTGGTGCAGGGGGTGAGCTGGCTTTCCTTCGGGCTCGCGCTGCGCAAGGCGGGGTGAGAAGCAGCACGAAGCCGCATCCCCGGGCACAACCTCCTCGGCAGCGACATCTAGTGTCCCGACTCGCAAATATCGTCATCATGCGTCGGGACACTGGCTCTTTGTTTTCAGTGGCCTGCTGGTCCCTGAAATGCGAAGGCATTTCAGGGGCAGGCCACTAGCGCGTGATGCGGCCGATCGTCTCGACCAGCTCCTCGACCTTCCGGCGCTGATCGGCGGCATTGCCCGAAGCGAAGGCCGCGGCGACGCAATGGCCGACATGATCGCGCAGGATCTGCTCCTCCACCTTGTGCAGGGCCGCGCGCACGGCGGCGATCTGCGTCAGCACTTCGACGCAGTAACGGTCTTCCTCGACCATGCGGAGCAATCCGCCGACCTGGCCCTCGATCCGTTTGAGCCGCGTTGCCACGGCCTCCCGCGTCGCGCCGTGCATGAGGTGCTTGCCTCTCTTGATACCATACCCAGGTGAGGTATATAGCCCTTCATTCCCCATCGGGACAAGGGCGTCGAGGGGGGATGTGGAAAGCGGAGAGCGCGATGGACGGGCAGGCGATGGAACATCATGGCCATGGCGCGCACGAGCACGGCAAGAGGGAGGGGGACGAGCGCGACCCGGTCTGCGGGATGCGCGTCGATCCGGCGACGGCGAAGCAGAGCTTCATCCATGCGGGCCGCGTGTTCCATTTCTGCAGCGCCGGCTGCCGGGAGAAATTCGCGGCCGATCCGGAGCGCTATCTCGGGCAACAGAGACCGCAACCGGCGGCGGTGAGGGGCGCGATCTATACGTGTCCGATGCATCCGGAGGTCCGGCAGGACCATCCGGGCGATTGCCCGCTCTGCGGCATGGCGCTCGAGCCTCTGGTGCCGATGGCCGCAGGGGAAGAGAGTGCGGAAGAGAGCGAAGAGCTCATCGCCATGCGGCGCCGCTTCCGGGTGGCGCTCATGCTTGCCGTGCCGGTGGTGGGGCTCGCCATGGGCGGGCATGTGCCGGCGCTCGCGCATTGGGTGCGGCCGGGACTCTCCAACGCGATCCAGCTCGTGCTGACGACGCCGGTCGTGGTCTGGGCGGGCGGGTTCTTCTTCGCGCGCGGCTGGCGCTCGATCGTCAACCGCAGCCTCAACATGTTTTCGCTGATCGCGCTCGGGGTCGGCACTTCCTATCTCTACAGCATCATCGCAACCGTGATGCCCGGCCTCTTCCCCGCCGGATTCCGTTCCGCCCACGGCACGGTGGACACCTATTTCGAAGCGGCCTCGATGATCACCGTGCTGGTGCTGATCGGCCAGCTGCTCGAGCTGAAGGCGCGGGCGGAGACGGGGGGCGCGATCCGCGCGCTGCTCGACCTCGCGCCGAAGGCGACGCGCCGGCTCAGCGAGGATGGCGGCGAGGAGGAGATCCCGAGCGCGGAAGTGGTGCCCGGCGATCGGCTGCGGGTGCGCCCGGGCGAGGCGATCCCGGTCGATGGCGTGGTGCTGGAGGGGCGAAGCGGCGTCGATGAATCGATGATCACGGGCGAATCGATGCCGGTGGCCAAGGCGCCGGGGGCCGCGCTGGTCGGCGGCACGCTCAACGGCACCGGCGCGCTGGTGATGCGGGCGGAAAAGGTGGGGGCGGAGACGGTGCTCGCGCGCATCGTCACGATGGTTGCCGAGGCGCAGCGTTCGCGCGCGCCGATCCAGCGCCTGGCCGACCGGGTTTCCGGCTGGTTCGTGCCGGCGGTGATCTTCGTCGCCGTGCTCGCCTTCGTGGCCTGGGCGCTTTGGGGGCCAGCGCCGTCGCTTGCCTACGGCCTCATCGCCGCGGTCTCGGTGCTGATCATCGCCTGCCCCTGCGCGCTCGGGCTCGCGACCCCGATGTCGATCCAGGTGGGGGTGGGCAAGGGCGCGAGCATGGGCGTGCTGATCCGTTCCGCCGAGGCGCTGGAACGGATGGAGGCGGCGGATACGCTGCTCGTCGACAAGACGGGAACCCTGACGGAAGGGAAGCCGCGTGTGACGCGCATTGTGCCCGCTTCCGGGCTCGAGGAGGCGGAGCTGCTGCGTCTTGCCGCGAGCCTCGAGCGGGCGAGCGAGCATCCGCTGGCCGGCGCGATCCTGCACGCGGCGGAGGAGCGCGGTCTCGCGCTCGGAGAGCCGGGGGATTTCGAATCGGTGACGGGGGCCGGCGTGCGCGGGCGCATCGAAGGGCGGCGGATTGCCCTCGGCAACGTGGCGATGATGAAAGCGGAGGGAGCGGAGATCGCTCCGCTCGAAACCGCGGCCGAGGGATTGCGGGCCTCCGGCGCGACCGCGCTTTTCGTCGCCGTGGACGGCAAGGCCGGCGGCATCATCGCGATCGCCGACCCGATCAAGGAAGGGACGGCTTCAGTGCTTGCCTTGCTGCGCGCGGAGGGAATGCGCATCGTCATGGTGACGGGCGACCATCGGAGCACGGCGGAAGCGGTGGCGCGGCCGCTCGGCATCACCGAGATCGAGGCGGGCGTGGCGCCCGAGCGCAAGCAGGACGTGGTGCGCCGATTGCGCGCCGAGGGGCGCGTGGTGGCGATGGCGGGCGACGGGGTGAACGATGCGCCGGCGCTGGCCGCGGCCGATATCGGGATCGCCATGGGCGGCGGGACCGATGTCGCGATGGAGACGGCGGGGATCACGCTTGTCAAGGGCGATCTCGCCGGTATCGCGCGGGCCCGGCGCCTGAGCCGCGCGACGATGCGCAATATCCGCCAGAACCTTTTCTTCGCCTTCATCTACAACGCGGTCGGCGTGCCGGTGGCGGGAGGCGTGCTCTATCCGGCAATCGGGCTTCTGCTGAGCCCGATCATTTCCTCGCTTGCCATGTCGCTGAGTTCGGTCTCGGTGGTGACGAACGCGCTCCGGCTGCGGCGGGTCAGGTTCGATCTGCCGGAGGCGCCAGGCTGATATCCGCCGGGCGGCCTGGGGCCGGCCTTTCCGCCAAGAGAGGGATTGCCCATCCCCGCCCGCGCACACTGTTGCCCAGAGGATTTTTTCCAGAGCGGGAGGCGCTCGCTCACATTCACCCATCCCGCTCTCGGTCGTTGTTGTCTCGCGTGGTTCAGAGCTTGGGGTGATCCCACCCTCGCTCATCGTGACCCAGGGGGACGCCGGTTCTAGAAGACCCTGTTCCTATTTCCATGAGCACGCCGGGCCTTGTCCTTTCCCGCGGACGGCGCAGACTGGCAGGGCGCCCCGAGATTGAGACGATTTCGAATCGTTCGCGCGTGGAAGACCCATTCTGTGCCATGATTGTTTGTCACTGTTGGGATCGTTTGTCACTGTTGGGCCGGCTGCGGCGAAATGGAAGTCCTGTGAGGAAGAGCGGAGCGGGGCTGAATGAAAGCGCAGGCATGGGAAGTCGTCAGATGAGGGTGCTGGGCGTCCATCCGGGCCCGCTGATGTATACGCGGGTGTTCCTGCGGCTTGAGCCTTTGGGCCTGGAGCTTGTCGCGGCCGCCGCTCTGCGCGCGGGGCATGAGGTGCGCCTTCTCGATCTGCAGGTGGAGACGCACAGCCACTATCACCGCATGGTGGAGCGCTGGCGGCCCGAGGTCATCGCGTTCTCATGCAATTATCTCGCGAATGTGCCCGAGATCATCGACCTCGCCAAGGCGACGAAGCAGCGTTGCCCCGAATGCGTCATCGTGGTTGGGGGACATAGCGCATCGTTCGTCGCCGCCGCGCTGCTTGCGCATGCCGACGGGGCGATCGACTGCGTCTTGAAGGGCGAAGGGGAGGCGGCGCTGCCGCTCCTGATTTCGGCCGTGAGCGCGGGGCATTCGCTTGCGACGGTGCCGGGCGCGGTGACGGCGCGCGAGGAAGGGCCGCGGCCGGTCTTTGTTGACGATCTCGATGCGCTCGTGCCGGCACGACACCTGCTCAGGCATCGGCGGCGCTATTTCATCGGCACGCTGGACCCGGCCGCCTCCATCGAGTTTTCGCGCGGATGCCCATGGGATTGCTCCTTCTGCAGCGCCTGGACCTTCTATAATCGCAGCTATCGTCTCAGATCTCCGGAGCGGATCGCCGAGGAGCTCGCCGCGATCCGCGAGCCGGGGGTCTTCATCGTCGATGATGTCGCCTTCGTGCGCGCCGAGCACGGCATGGCGATCGCGGAGGCGATCGCGCGGCGGGGGATCCGCAAGCAATATTACCTGGAAACGCGCGGGGATGTCCTGCTTCGCCACAAGGAGGTGTTTCGTGTCTGGCGGCAGCTCGGTCTCAAGATGATGTTCCTCGGCCTCGAGGCCATCGATGAGGAGGGCCTGAAGAAGTTCCGCAAGCGAGTGCCGCTCTCGACCAATTTCGAGGCTTTGGACTATGCGCGCTCTCTCGGCATCAATGTCGCCATCAACATCATTGCGGATCCGGACTGGGACCATGCCCGGTTCGAGGCCGTGCGCCAATGGTGCCTCGAGATTCCGGACGTGGTGAATATCAGCGTCAACACGCCCTATCCGGGCACCGAAACCTGGGTCACCGAGTCACGCAAGCTGATGTCCTACGATTACCGGCTGTTCGACATCCAGCATTGCGTGCTGCCGACCAAGCTGCCGCTGGCGGAGTTCTATCGCGAGCTTGCCAGGACGCAGCACGTGCTGCATCGAAAGCATCTCGGCTGGCGCACGCTCGGGGACGCGAGTGGCGAGTTCCTTCGCCTCGCCATGCGGGGACAGACCAACTTCATCCGCAGCATGTTCCATTTCCGCAGCGTCTATGATCCTGAGGCTCTGCTCGCCGATCACGGCAAGCCGGTTGCCTACGAGATCCCCCGTCCGCCGCCCGCCGAGCCGAAGCCGGATCGCTCGCTTCTCTATGTGCATGCCCAGAAGCCGCTCTCAAAACCGCATGTGAGAACGCTGGCCGCGGATTAGAGCAGATCGCGATCAGGCGGAATCGGCTGATCGCGTGAAGATGCTCGCAAAACAAATCCATGGAGCGGATTGCGTGAGCCTGCGCAAACGCAATTCGCCCAAAAGCGTCACCGCCGGCGGCGTGACGAGCGCTTGCTCGATCGGGCGTCCGGCGGGATCGCGGCGGGCCGGGGAGTCAAACCGCCTGTTCCTGATGGAGCCGAGCGATGTCGGCCGTCGAGAAGCCGAGCTCGGCGAGGATGGGGTCGGTGTGCTCCCCGATCGCGGGGATCGCGTCCATGCGCGGGGAAAAGTTGCTCGCATTCGCCGGCGGGAGAAGGGCGGGGACTTCACCCGCCTGCGAATCGACCTTGCGCCAGCGCTCGCGCGCGGCGAGCTGCGGGTGGGCCCAGAGAGCCGGCATGTCGTTGACATGGGCGTTGGCGATGCCGGCCGCATCCAGCCGCCTGACCAGCTCGCCGGCCGTGAGACCGGAAAAGACGCCGGTGAGGATGGGGGTGAGCGCCGCCCGGTGGGCGGTGCGGGCGGAGTTGGAATCGAAGCGCAGATCGGCGGCAAGATCGGGCTGGCGCAGCACGATCTCGCAGAAGACCTTCCATTCCCGCTCGTTCTGCAGGCCGAGCATGACCGTGCGGCCATCGCCGGTGCGGAAGGGGCCATAGGGGATGATGGTGGCGTGCGCGGCGCCGGTGCGGGCGGGCGGGGGCTGGCCCGCGAACGCATAATAGAGGGGAAAACTCATCCATTCGGCGAGCGCTTCGAGCATGGAGATCTCGACGCGGCTGCCCTGGCCGGTGGTGTTGCGGGCGACGAGGGCGGCGAGGATGCCGCTATAGGCATACATGCCCGCGGCGATATCGGCGATCGAGATGCCGGCCTTGGAAGGATGCTCCTCGGTGCCGGTGACCGAAAGCAGCCCGGCCTCGGCCTGGATGAGGAGGTCGTACGCCTTGCGGTCGCGATAGGGGCCGTTATCGCCGTAGCCGGAGATCTCGCAGAAAATCAGGCGCGGATGCGCGGGGCGGAGCTTCTCTTCGGAGAGGCCGAGCCGGCCGGCAGCGCCCGGGGCGAGGTTCTGCACCAGAACATCGGCTTTGGCGAGCAGCCGGGCCAGGATCGCGTTCGCGCCTGGATGCTTGAGATCGAGCGTGAGGCTCTCCTTGGAGCGGTTGCACCAGACGAAGTGCGAGGAGAGGCCGCGCGCGCGATCGTCATAGGCGCGGGCGAAATCGCCGGTGCCGGGACGCTCCACCTTGATGACGCGCGCGCCGAGATCGGCGAGCTGGCGGGTGGCGAAAGGCGCGGCGATGGCATGCTCGAGCGCGACGACGAGGATGCCGTCGAGCGGGCGCGCCGCTTGGCGTGCGTGATGATTTTCGCTCATCACGCGGACGCCTTTGCCCGACGATCTGTTTCGTGGCCTCGACGGACAGGGAAGCGCCGGGGCACCCCGCCGACGCGTCGGCGGGGATCTCGCCGTGGCCCCCGCCGGCGGGGCGGGTTGGTGGCGCGCGTCCGCCGGCGGCCAGATGGGGCGGGGGCTGGAGGCATGGGGACTCTCTCTTCGGGAGCGGTTGAGAAGATCCGGAAGAGAGAGCCAAGCGCGGCGCGCGGCCGCCGGCAAGGGAGAGGGGCCGATGGGCCGTGATCTTCGCCGAGGGAAGCGAACGGGCCGCTCTGCGCGGCCTTCCGGCGCTAGTGTCCCGACTCGTAAATATCGTCATCATGCGTCGGGACACTCGCTCTTTGTTTTCAGTGGCCTGCTGGTCCCTGAAATGCGGAGGCATTTCAAGGGCAGGACACTAGAGCGGGATGAGGTCGCTCTCGCTCTCGTGTCACGCTCTCGCGGGCTCGGACCGGAGCAGTGCGATGCCGAGAGCGGCCAGCAAGGCCGGAGCGCCGAGCGCGGCGAAGATGCTTCCGGCAAGCCAGCCAGCGGCGACCAGGGCCCCGATCGCCAGCGGGCCGACAAAGGAGCCGAGGCGGCCGAGCCCCATCGACCATCCGACCCCGGTGGAGCGGATGGTCAGCGGGTAGAAGGATGCCGCCAGGGCGATCAACCCGGAGCTCGCGGCCCCCAGGAAGAAGCCGACGAGCACCTGCAGCGCGATCATCCACGGGACGGACGGGATCACGCAACCCAATGCGCCGAGAGCGAGCGCGCTTCCGACCAGCAGCACAGGAAGAACAAGGGGAGCGGTGAATCGGCCGACGAGAAACCCCCCGAGCGGCGTGCCGAACACGCTGCCGACGGCGAAGACCGCGACGGCGAGCGCGGCGCCGGTGGCGCCGATCCCGGCGCCCCTGAGCAGGGTGGGAGTCCAGGTCCCGATGGTCAGCAGCATCAGGAAGGTCACGAAATAGCAGGCCCAGATCAGGGCCGTTCCCCGGGCCCGGCCCTGGGTGAAGAGGTGCCCCACGCCGATGCCCGGAAGCTTCGGATCGTCGACCATGAACCGGGCGGCGGGGGGGATGTGGAGTGCCGGTGCGATCCGGACGATCAGGTCGCGGATTTTTTGCTGCGCGGCCGCCCTCGTCACCAGAAAGCCGATCGAGTCCGGAAGCGCCAGAAGCAGCACGGGGACGAGGGCGAGCGGCAGAACGCCGCCGATATAGAAGAGCGACGGCCAGCCGAACGCGCCGATGAGGCGCGTCCCTGCCAGCCCGACGATGACACCGCCCAGCGGAAAGCCGGTGAAGAGCAGCCCGACGACGGTTCCGCGCCTGGCGCGGGGGGTGAACTCCGCGGCCAGGCTGATGAAGCCCGGCATCGCGCCGCCAAGGCCCAATCCGGCCAGGAAGCGGAACAGCAGGACCTGCTGCAAACTGCTCGATCCGGCCGTGCAGAGCGTGAAGACCCCGAAAAGAAGGGTGGAGCCGATCAGGAGGGACTTGCGCCCGAAACGGTCCGCCAGCGGCCCAAGGGCAAAAGCCCCGAGCATCAGGCCAAGCAGGGCGGCGCTGAAGACCACCCCGAACCGGCCCGGCGCGATATGCAGCGCGGCGCCCATCGCCGGAGCGGCGAGGCCGATCGCCAGCACATCGAACCCGTCGAGCAGGGCGACCAGGCCACAGAGCAGGATGACCCGCTTCTGCAACCCGCCGATCGGGTGACGATCGATCAGCTCGGTCACATTGATGGAGGAAGATGCCTGCATGACCGCCCCTGAGCATTCGTTGCCAGCCCAGCGAATGGCCGGCACCGGTCAGGTTCGGGAGGATGCGTTACGGCATGATGCCAGGGCGGGATGCGCGTATTACATTTGTCGTCGAGCGCGAGAAACAGAGTTCCACGCGCGATGCCGGCGGGCGGCTACCAATTGATGAATTTGCGGAAGGAGCGGAACTCGTCGCGCCAGATCGTGAACTGATCGTCCAGAATCTCGTAGGTGCCGCCGGGGCTGAGATCGACATCCATCTCGAGCCAGGGATCGTTGGTGCTGTCGACATAGGCGCGGGTCCAGCGATTGCGCCTGTTCCAGTCATTCATCTTATCGGCATTGAAGGCGCCGTGGGTATCGAAACCGACGAAAAATTCGAGCGAACTGCAGCGCGGTCCGCCATTGCAGTCATACATCGAGATATGGAAGGGGGAGCCGTCGGATGCGCTGTTGATCGTCGTGCCGCCGTCTTTTTCCGTCGTCGTGGTCGCGGGATAGCCGTCGCTCTGCAGCCAGCTTACAACGTCCTGGGCGGTCATCCCGCCGGCGGGCAGGTCCTTCGCGGTCGCCATGGCGGGCGCGAGGGCGAGGGCGAAAACCGTCGCGGAGGTGAGAAGGGCGCGCTTCATTGGAGCCTCTGGCAGTGCCTCTACGGAAGGAGGCATCAGGATGTTCCATGTTCGATTCAAACTCAAGGGTCGCGGGAACGGGCGGCAGGAGAAGGACATTGCGGCTTCTGATGCGCGGGATCGGGACGGCGCTGCTGGCGCTCTGGCTGGGCGCTGCGGGCGCTCATGCCCAAGGGGGGATGACGGCGGGGATGACGGCGGACGTAACTCAGTACCATCGCGATGGAGCGCGGACCGGGCTCTTCATCGAGCCGGAGATGACGCCGGCGCGGATTGCCGCGATGAAGCCAACACCCTTGTGGAGCGCGCCTGTCGCCGGCCCGGTCTATGCCCAGCCGCTCGTCTGGACCGCGCCGGATGGGCGGCGGATCGTCATCGTCGCGACCGAGCAGGACCAGGTCCTTGCGTTCGATGCCGCGAACGGAGAGCGCCTGTGGTCGAGAACGCTGGGGACGCCGGCGCCGCCCGCTTCGCTCCCCTGCGGGGATATCGACCCGCTGGGGATCACCGGCACCCCGGTGATCGATGGCGGCATCCTCTATCTCGACGCGATGGTGCGCCAGGCCGGCGCGGCGCCGCGGCACCTGATCTTCGCCCTGAATGCGAGCGACGGCAGCGTGCGGCCGGGATGGCCGGTCGATGTCCAGGCGGCGCTGGCGGCGCGGGGCATGCGTTTTGTCGCTGCGAACCAGGGGGAACGCGGGGCGCTCGCGGTCGATGGAGGAAAGATCTTCGTGCCCTACGCGGGGCATTTTGGCGATTGCGCCTTCTATCGCGGCTGGGTGGTGGGCGTGACAATGCGGAATCCCGGGAGGCTCGGGGCCTGGGCGACACGGGGACAGGGCGGAGGGATCTGGGCACCCGGCGGGATCGTGAGCGACGGATCATCGCTCTATGTCGCGACCGGCAACACGATCGGCGCGGATGGGCGGTTCGGCGATGGCGAGTCGGTGATCCGCCTCGGGTTCGGGCCGAATTTCCCAGGCCGTGCGGCGGATTTTTTCGCGCCGAGCAATTGGCAGGCGCTCGATGACGCCGATCTCGATCTCGGCGCGACCAACCCGACTCTGGCAGGGCCCTTCGTGATCGCGCTCGGCAAGGACGGCAATGCCTATTTGCTCGATCGCAACGATCTCGGCGGCATTGGCGGCGCGCGGCTGGTGCGGCAGGTCTCGTCATTCCCGATCCGGACCGCGACCGCGACCTATGGTCTGAACGGGGCGCGCTATGTCGTGTTCCAGGGCGAGGGTCTCGGCTGTCCGGGCGGGCGGGCTGGCGACCTCATCGCTCTCAGGATCGCGGGGGGATCGCCTCCTTCCCTTTCCGTTGCCTGGTGCGCGGAGGAGCATGGGCTGGGCGCGCCGATCGTGACCGTGGCGGGCCCCGTCCAGGCTGCAGGTGGCGGCGTGCCGATCGTCTGGGCAGTGGGGGCGGAGGGCGACGAGCGGCTCAGGGCGTTCCGCGGCAGTGACGGAGCGGTGCTTTTCATCAGCGCGCCGATGGGGCTGGTGCGGCGATACACGACGCTGATCGCGGCAGGCGGGCGGCTCTATGTGGGCGCGGATCGGACCCTTTATGCCTTCGGGTTTTGAGCGAGGCACGAGAAGCGCAAGGCGAGAGCGTCGGGATCCCCTGCGGCAAGGCAAGGCTTGCTTCCTTGGCGCGCTCGGCTTCGGCGGGCTCGGTGACAGCGAGCGCGAGGCGGGTGGAGAGCCATCCCGGGACGGAGACGGACGCTTCCGTCCCGAGAAACGCGGCGTGGCGGGAGCGCGGACGGAGCGTGATGGCGATGCGGAGATCGTCCGCGCGCGCTTCCTGCGATGGGTCACGCGCCGAAGTCGCGGCGCATCAGCGTGACGGGCGCGCCATCGTGGGTCTCGGCGCCGGCGCGGTGCCAGCCGAGCGAATCATAAAGCGGCTCGGACGAGCGTGTGTAGAGCCAGAGCACGGGGATGGCGGCGCGATGGGCGGCCGTTTCCACCGCGACAACAAGGCGGCGTGCGAAACCATGACCCCGGAATGAGGGCGCGACGAAGACATTGGTGAGCCACGGCGTGAGTTCGGGGCGGGATTCGAGGCCCCGGCTTGTGAGGCTCGCGGTGCCGGCAGGGACGCCGCCGGCGAGCAGGACGAAGCATCGCTCGGACCCGAGGGGCGAGGTGCGGCGCGCGAGCTGGGCGGCATAGCGGGCTAGCGGCTCGTGCGGCGCGTGATGATCGCGCAGCCATTGCGCGATCAGCGGCAGGAGATCGGGCCGCTCGGCGAGTGTGACGATGCAGGGCGGCGCGGAGATGGCCGAAGCAGGAACGGGGTCGAGGGGGGAGATGAGGTCTGGGGGCATTGGACGGCCGGGCAGGAATGAAGGAAAGGCATGAAAAAACCCCGCCTTCGGTGAGGGCGGGGTTCCGGATGCAGGTTCGGTCGGCGCTCTGGTTTGCGGGCGGTGCCCGCCTGGGCTACTTGCCCTGGGCTATCCGCATCGAGCGCGCCGATCCTTGCGAGACGAGCCGGGACCGCCGCGGAGAGTGCGGCGTCGGCGTCGCTCAAGGATGCGGGCGGTCGTGAGCATGAGTGGAAGGTTGGGGCGGGCGCGCCTTCGCGTCAATCCGCGGCGAGCTTGGTGCTGCCATGCGGCCGAGGAAAAGGCGGCCGAAGAAGAATCGGCCGGGGAAATATCGGCTGGGGAAATATCGGCCGGTGGAATGGAGATTCCGCCAGCCGAGAAGGAGTGTCCGCCGGAGTGGGTCATGGCGTGATCGAGACAATCGCCGGGCCATTGCCTCGGGGACAATTTCCGTGGGGGCAATTCCCGTGGGGAGAACCTGCGGCCGGGCACGGCAGAGAACACGGCCTGATGCGCGCGCCTAGAGCAGATCGCGATCAGATGGAATCGGCTGATCGCGTGAAGATGCCTGCAAAACAAACACATAGAGCGGATTGCGTGAGCCCGTGCAAACGCAATTCGCTCTAAGAAGGTCCGGCGCGAGGCGCCACGCCGATTTTGTTGCCGATGACGGGAGTGACGAAAGTTCTTCATCCGCGCCGCAACGCTGAGCCAGGCTGGAATGCGGAACGGAGCCGGGCTGAAAGTGAGGCGGAACCGTCCCGACTCGATCGGGCCGGCTTCGCTCGTTTTCCGTTGTGATCGGCTCAGGCGATCGGCGAGGGATATGACCGCGCCGTCCGCGGTTCTTTGGCCACGCATCCACGCCAGATGTTCGAGAGTGATTGCCGTGTTCGGTGGCCCGGGATCGATCGTCAAATCGCGGCCATAGACCAGGCAGCGCGCTTGAGGAGAAAGATCCGCCCGGCTCGGCAAGTTTTCCGGATCCGGCTCTGCGCAGCTTCCGAGCGGCAGCAGCGTGCCCTGCTCGAACGCATAGAGGCCGTACCTGGCAGGCAGTGTGCGAGATCATGCGTTTTCACGGACCTCGCTTTCTCTTCCTTCCTTTCCTTCTCGTGCGATATCGCGAGGCTGGCCGGGCGAAGGGAGCCCTGATGGAATCGGGCATGCATTGCGGATTGTTTCACGAGATCGGGGCGTTGCCGCTTTCGATATGCATCCGGATGCGGAATCCATATGGAAAGAGCAAAGAATTTTCGCCGGCGTGAGAGGATCGTGCCGCAATGGGCACGTTGTCCTTTCGAACTGACGATGAGATGCAGCACAGCCAGGCGCCAACACTATGGCAAGAAGAGGGGGCCGTTCCCGGTCTCGTGCAGTCACAGAATAGTCACAAGATGGCCTCCGTGCCGACACGGGCGCTGCGCAGCTTGCACGAAGAAAACATAGACAGTTCGGGGATATCGGCATTTCTCCGATGAGAAATGCCGAATATAGGGCTGGACGTCATTCTTGGCGGCGCGCTGCAAAGAATCCCGTCAAAGGACAGATATCCCGATACGGACGGTATCCGCACCGCCTCGCGAACCGAGAGTTTAGCGCTCGCGCCTTCGAAGGCGCAGGTGATGTCATGCCGAACCCCATGACGTGTAGATCCCGCGGAGGAGCAAGGGCATGGATGAGCACGCAATGTACTGGGACACCCACCGCGAACCCGCCGCACGCATCATCACGTTGGGCAGAGTGCGGGAACAATATGACGATCTGCTTCGCACCTTCACCTTTGGTGGAGCCGTCGTCGAGGAGGTTGCGGAGTTTTCGGCGCTGCTCGCGCGGTTGAGCCGGGATCCGCGTCCGGATCTCGTGGTGCTCGGCTGGGAGAAGGAGGCGAGCGGAATCGAGACATTGCGGAATTTTGCGGAAAGCCGGGACAAGGATTCGGCGCCGCTTCGGGCTGCCAATCCTGCGGTGGTGGAGAAAGGCACGCACGCCCGGCCCCCCGGCTCCTGGGTGCACAGCGCACAATCCTGTGCTGGCGACAGCGCGAGAATCGAGCCGAAGATTCTTGAGATTCTCAAATCGGTGGAGACGCTGAGGGCTGGAGCGAACGCAGGGCGGGATGAGGCGGCGGCGCAGGACGATGGGCAGGCCCTCGCGCTCGGTGGACTCGATCTTCGCTTCGATACCAGCCGGGCGTTTTGGAAGGGGCGGCGCGTCGATCTCAGCCTGACCGAGTTCCGGATCGTGAGCCGGCTCTCGCGGTCAGCCGGGAGCGATGTCAGCCACCGTGAGCTTTACGACATCATCAAAGGCGAAGGGTTCGTATCCGGCACGGGCAAGGATGGGTACCGCTGCAATGTGCGTGCGGCGATCAAGCGGATTCGCCAAAAGTTCCGTCTCGTCGACTCCGCGTTCGCAGCCATACGAAACTATCACGGCTTCGGTTACCGTTGGGACGAGGCAGCCCGGATGGGCAGTGAAACAACGGGCGGTGAAACGAAAGACGTTGCCGCATTGGATGAACCCGCTTCATGCGCGTGAGCGGTCTCGCGGCTTTCCTGGATTCCTGACGAAGATTGGCAGGAGCGCGCGCGGGTTGTAACGATTTCGAAATCGATCGAAGCGGGAAAGGCCTCGCTCGCGGTCCCGATGGCGATATTCCTCTGACGGAACCCGGCCGGACAGGCGCGGCGAGGCTTGCGGGCCGGCCCGCGCGGGCGGATAACAGAGGGCAGAAAGAGGAGGAGACCGACATGCTGGAGACCGTGGCTCGTCCCGCTTCTGCCGCGGAGAGTGCGGATGCTGCCACAGGCGGCGCCGCTATCCCGTTCGACCGGCACCGGCTCGACCGGCTGATGGACGAGGCCGGCATCGACGTCATGCTCGTGACCTCGAAACACAATGTGCGCTACATGCTGGGCGGGCATCGGGCGCAGTTCTTCAGCTACATGGATGCCATGGGCCTCAGCCGTTACTTGCCCGTGCTCGTCTATCCGAAGGGCCATCCCGACAAAGCGGCCTATATCGGGCACAAGCTGGAGCGGCACCAGCTTGCGGTGCGGTCATTCTGGGTGCCGGACATGCGCGCCGCCTCTTCCGGCAGCGTCGATGCGATGGAGCTCGCGCTCGATCTTGCGCGGCGGCTCGGGTTTGCCGAAGGGCGGATCGGCGTTGAGACGCCGTTCCTGCCGATGGACGCGGCAGAGGCGCTCCGCGCCGGCTTGCCGAATGCGAAGATCGTCGAGGGGCTCATCGTTCTCGAGCGGCTGCGCGCGATCAAGAGCGCCGATGAGCTGGCCAAGCTTGGCGAGGCTTCCGAGCGGATCATCGATTCGATGCTGGCGGTGATCGCCCGCTTCGGCGCCGGATCCACCAAGCGCGAGATTGCCGAGGCGCTGCAGCGTGAGGAGGCAAGCCGCGGCCTCGATTTCGAATATTGTTTGATCACTGCGGGATCGAGCCTCAACCGCGCCCCCTCGGAGCAGCCCTGGCAGGAGGGCGAGCCGCTTTCCCTCGATTCGGGCGGCAATTACGAAGGCTATATCGGCGATCTCACGCGCATGGCGGTGCTTGGCGAGCCGGACAGCGAGCTTCAGGACCTGCTCGCGAAGGTGGATGAGATTCAGCAGCTCGCCTTCCGCATGATCGCGCCGGGGCGGCCGGGCGGCGAGGTGTTCGCGGTCGCCCAGGAAGCCCTGCACAGGCTGCCCGAGCACAATCACATGCATTTCGTCGCGCACGGGATGGGCATGATCAGCCATGAGGCGCCGCGGCTGCCGACCAACGGGGAGATGCCCTATCCGCCGACGGATGCCGAGCGGCCGCTCGAGCCCGGGATGGTGCTTTCGGTCGAGACGACGCTGCAGCACCCGAGGCGCGGCTTCATCAAGCTCGAGGACACGGTGGCGGTGACGCCGGGCGGCCATGCGATTCTTGGCACGCGCGGGCGCGGCTGGAACCGCGGCGGGGCGGAAGCGCGGTAGTCGCGAAGGCGGAGCGCGGCCAGCCGGCGAGCGAGCGGCGGAGGGAGCGTGCCCGAGCTGCCGGACGTCGAGATCTTTCGCCGGCTGGCGGAGAAGACCTGCCTGGGCAGGTTGGTTTCCGAGGTGCCCGTCATCGATCCGGGGATGGTGCAGGGCGTCTCGGCGGCAAATCTGCGCCGGCATATCGAGGGCAAGCGCGTCGCTTCCTGCCGGCGTCATGGCAAGGTGCTGTTCGTCGAGATGGAGGCGGATGGCGCGCTCGTGATGCATTTCGGCATGAACGGGTCGCTTCGTCATCTCGCGCCCGGCGAGAAGGTGCCGGCACACACCCACTTCTCGCTCGGCTTCGCGGAAGGGGACTGGCTTGCCTATCTCAATCCGCGCCGTATCGGCGGGGTGCGCTTCGCGGAGAGCACGGAACGGTTCATTGCCGATACGAATCTCGGCCCCGACGCGCTCGATCCCGCCTTCGATCGCGCTTCGTTCGCAGAGGCGCTCGGGAACGGCAGGCAGGCGATCAAAACGGTGCTGATGGAGCAATCGCGCCTCGCCGGCATCGGAAATATCTATGCGGACGAGATCCTGTTCCAGGCGCGGCTGCATCCGGGGCTTGCCGCGAGGACGCTGGATGAGGCCGCGCGGGGGCGGCTCTACGAGGCGATGCGGCATGTCTTCGAAACGGCGGTGGCCGCCGGGGCCGGGGCGGAGACATTCACCGAGAAATTGCCGAAGGATTTCCTGATCCCGCATCGGCGTCCCGGTGGGCACTGCCCGCACTGCGGCACAGCGCTCCGCACGCTCAAGCTGGGCGGCCGCACCGGCTATTGCTGCCCGCATTGCCAGCCGGCGGGCTGACGCGGGCGGCACCCGTGCGGCCGGCGCCTGCCCGGATTCATCCCCGGATTCATCTGAGAGGGGCGGCGCGGTTTCTGGTATAAGTTTTGCTTCCGTTCCTGGTTGCACAACCAGGGCGATGCGGAGACCAGACGACCATGCAGCCAAAGGCCGCAACCCGGCGGAAAGATCCGAAGCCGCTTTCGGTCGGTATCCTGCTCGCCAACGACTTCACCCTCTCCGCCTTCTCGCTCTTCGTCGATACGCTGCGGCTGGCCGCCGACGAGTCCGATTTCTCGCGGCCGATCCATTGCCGCTGGACGATCATGGCGGAGAGCGCGGCGCCCATCCGCTCGAGCTCGGGCGTTCAGCTCCTGCCGGGGAGTCCTTTTCTCGACCCCGCGCAGTTCGATTATATCGCCATGATCGGCGGCATTCTGCACAACAGCCAGCCGGCCAACCCTGCCCTCTATGCCTATCTGCGCCGGGCGGCCGAGGCGGATGCGAAGCTCATCGGCATCTGCACCGGCAGCTTCATCCTTTGCCGCGCGGGGTTGATGGAAGGGCGGCGCGTGTGCGTGAGCTGGCTCCATTACCAGGATTTTCGCGCCGAGTTTCCCGATCACGAGGTGATCGGCGACAGGCTCTTCGAGATCGACGGCAACCGGATCACCTGCGCGGGGGGCGCGGGAGCGGCCGATCTCGCTGCGGCGCTGGTCGAGCGGCACCTGGGCAGCCGGCTCGCGCAGAAACCGCACCAGGTCCTGCTGCTGACCCAGACGCGGGGATTGAACGCGGTGCAGCCGCACCCGCCGATCGCCCATGACGTGCCGGACGGGCAGGTGCGCCGCGCGCTGCTGATGATGGAGCAGAATCTCGCCACCCCGCTGCCCGTGGCACTGATCGCCGAGCGGCTCGATCTTTCCACCCGGCAGCTGGAACGGCGTTTCGACGCCGCGCTCGGCAAGCGGCCTTCCGATTTGTACCGCTTGCTGCGCCTGCGCTATGCGCGCTGGCTGCTCGAGACCACGACACGCTCGGTGACGGATATCGCGATCGATGCCGGGTTTTCCGATTGCGCCCATTTTTCGCGCCAGTTCAAGTCGGTGCATGGAATGTCCCCCTCCCGCGCGCGGCGGCCCGCCGAAGCCGGGCCCGATGAGGCGGCATGGGACGGCGCCGCCTGCATGCTCGCCCCTGTCCTGGAATGCGCGGGCCCCAGAACCTATTGAGGGCGGGATAAGATCTGCGTGTAACGCATATCTGTTATGATGGGCGATGATGGAAACTGCGTCCGGAAATGTCGCAAAAACGCAATATGTCGCATAAGCGACATGCGAGACTTGCGGGGCGCTGCTTTCGAGAGTGATCGCAATGTCGGATGTCGTTTCGCCCGAGCTTCGCCGGCTGATCGCCGGGCGTCGCCGCAATTTCATGCTGGATCAGCCCTTCTATACCGATCAGGCGGTCTTTCGCGCCGATCTCGAGCTGATCTTCAACCGGCACTGGATCTTCGTCGGGGTGGAGCCGGATATCGCGGAACCGGGCGATGTGATGACGCTCTCGATCGGGGGCAATGCGATCCTGATCTGCCGGGACGACGACGGTGCGATCCACGCGATGCACAATGTCTGCCGCCATCGCGCGGCGCGGCTCGTCTCCGAGGAGAAGACCACCGTCGGCCGCCTGGTCTGCCCCTATCACGCCTGGACCTACGGGCTCGATGGCGCGCTTTTGCATGCCGATCACATGGGAAGCGACTTCGACCCCGCCTGCCATGGCTTGCGGAAGGTTCATATCCGCTCGCTGGCCGGGCTTCTCTTCGTCTGTCTCGCCGAGGCGCCGCCCGAGGATTTCGACGAGATGGCCCGGATCGTCACCCCCTATATCGCGCCGCATGACGTGGCGCGCTGCAAGGTCGCGCACCAGATCGACCTGATCGAGGAGGGCAATTGGAAGCTCACGATGGAGAACAATCGTGAGTGCTATCATTGCTCGCTGAACCATCCGGAATTGACCGCCTCGATCTTCGAATACGGGTTCGGTTTCGATGCCGAGGAGAAGGATCCGGCGCGCATCGCGCAACGGCGGAATTACGATCTCATGGTCGAGGATCTCTGCGCCGCCTGGGACCGGAGCGGCTTTCCTTCACGTGAGATCGGCCATCTCGACGACTGGGTCTCCGGCTTCCGGATCGGCCGGATGCCGATGGACAGGGACGGCGAATCGCAGACGCTCGATACCAGAATCGCGTGCAGGAAGCTGCTCGGGGAAGCGAAGGAGAAGAAGCTCGGCGATCTTTCGTTCCATACCCAGCCCAATTCCTGGCACCATTTCATGAGCGATCATGTCGTGACCTTCTCCGTGCTGCCGCTTGCGCCCGATCGCACGCTGCTGCGGACCAAATGGCTGGTGCACAGGGATGCGATCGAGGGGGTTGATTACGATCTCGAGACGCTGGTCCAGGTCTGGCGTGAGACGAATCTCCAGGATGGCAGGCTGGTCGGGCTGGCGCAGGCCGGCGCGGCGAGCGAGGGTTACGTGCCTGGGTCTTATTCGCCTGAAACCGAGGGTCAGGTGGAGCAGTTCGTGAACTGGTATATCCGGCGGCTTGCAATGCTCGCGGAGCCATGACGGCCGCAGGGATTTTTCGGACGGCGCGGGAGGACGGGCTCGCCGCCTGGAACAGCGAGGCGGACGACGAGTTGCTCTGCGTGGGCGTGCGCGATGAGACCGGGGATGTTCGCACCTTCAGCTTCGCGAGCCGGACCCCCTCGCGGTTCCTCTATTGGCCGGGACAGTTCCTGACCTTCGATTTCCCGATCGATGGCGTGACGGTCAATCGCTGCTACACGATCGCCTCCACGCCGACCCGGCCGGACCGCGTCGCGATCACGGTGAAGCGCAAGAAGGATGGCGTGGTCTCGCCCTGGCTGCATGCGAATCTGCGGCCGGGAATGCGTGTGCGGGCGGCAGGTCCGCTCGGCGATTTCAGCTTCGTCGCGCATCCGGGGGAGAAATATCTCTTCCTTTCGGGCGGATCGGGAGTGACGCCACTGATGTCGATGGCGCGAGCGCATCAGGATGTCGCGCCGGAGGCCGATATTCTGTTCGTTCATTTCTCGCGCAGCCCAGCCGATATCATTTTCCGCCATGAGCTCGCGATGATGGCGCATCACATGCCGCATCTCCGCGTGGTTCATGTCTGCGAGGGGGATTCGCCTGGCGAGCGTTGGGGCGGGCCGCGCGGGCGGGTGAGCGAGGCTTTGCTTTCGCTGCTCGTGCCCGACCTCGCGGAGCGCGTGGTGTTCGATTGCGGGCCGGCCCCCTTCATGGAGAGGGTGCGTGCGGGCCTGGGCGCGCTCGGCTTCGAGATGCAGCGCTATCATGAGGAGAGCTTCGATTTCGCCGCGATGGGCGCGGCAACGACCGTTTCGATGACCGAGGCGCCTGCGGGCCCGGAGTTCCAAGTCACCTTCGCCAAGAGCGGGCGGACGATCGCGGTGAGGCCCGGCCAGCATGTGCTGGCCGCCGCGCGTGCCGAGGGGATGCGCCTGCCATCCTCCTGCACCCAGGGTCTTTGCGGCACCTGCAAGAGCCGGCTGATCTCCGGCCAGGTGGAGATGAAGCATCAAGGGGGGATCCGCCAGCGCGAGATCGATCAGGGGATGATCCTGATCTGCTGCTCCACCCCGCTTTCCGACCTCGTGATCGAACGCTGACGGCAAAGGGCGCCATCGCATGATTCCCGCGAAACTCGCCCATTTCGGATTCCTAGCGTTACCGGACTATTCGATGATCGCGCTCGCCAACGCGGTCGAGGCCTGCCGCATGGCCAATCGCTGTGTCGGGCGCGCGGTCTATCGCTGGACTCTCTTCGGCCTCGACGAGAGGCCGGTGCGGGCAAGCAACGGATTGACGATGGCCCCGGCCCTCGCCCTGGACCGGGCGCATGCGCCCGATCTCCTCTTCGTGTGCGGCGGCGTGGATGTGCGCAGCGCGGTCAGCCGGGGTTTGCGGGCGACCCTTCGGCGGGCCGCGCGCAATGGCACGCCGCTCGGGGCGCTCTGCACCGGCACCTTCGCCCTTGCCGAAGCCGGCCTGCTGGATGGGTATCGCTGTGCCGTCCATTGGGAGGATGCGGCGGCGATGCGCGAGGAGTTTCCCGCGATCGAGGTCGTGAACGAGCTTTTCGTGCTCGACCGCGACCGGCTGACCTGCACCGGCGGGATCGGGCCGCTCGACATGATGCTGTTCCTGATCGAGGCGAAGCTCGGACGGGAGATCGCCGAGCAGGTCTCGGTGACCTTCATTCTCGACCGCATCCGTGGCGGGGCCGAGAGGCAGCCGATCCATGAGCATGACCGCGTCAGCCTCAACCATCCTTTGCTCGGACGCGCCATGGCCATGATCGAGGACGGCGTCGGCGAGAAGCAGCATCCGGCCGAAGTGGCGGCCGCGCTCGGGATCTCGCTTCGCCAGTTGCAGCGCCTGTTCCGCGCCCATCTCGGCGAAAGCCCGGCTTCGTTCATCAGGAGGCTGCGACTGAAACGGGCGCAGACCATGCTGCAGCTGATGAAGATGCCGGTGACCGAGGTGGCGACGGCCTGCGGTTTCGGCTCCGGCGCCTATTTCGCCAATGCCTATCGCGCCCATTTCGGCTATTCGCCGCGCGCCGAGCGCCAGATCCGGACGATGGCCGATGTTTCGCCGCGCAGCGCCGGGGGCACTCTCGTGGGCGCACTCTGGTGGGAGCACTCTCGTGATTGCGGGCGTTGAGGCACTGTTCCGGCCGCTCAGCATTCGCGGGGTGGTGATCCGCAACCGGCTGATGAGCACGAGCCATGCGCCGGGCTATGGACGTGACGGCAAGCCTGGGGAGCGGTACCAGCTCTATCACGCCGAGAAGGCGAAAGGCGGCATCGGGCTCACCATGTTCGGCGGCTCCTCCTCCGTCGCGCTCGACAGCCCGGCGGCGCCGTGGAACCAGATCTCGGTCGCCGATGACAGTGTCATTCCCTATTTCCGGCAATTCGCCGAGCGCGTGCATGGTTATGGCGCGAAGCTGATGATCCAGCTCACCCATATGGGACGGCGAACGCGCTGGGATACCGAGCACTGGCTGCCCACCATCTCCTCCTCACCCCGGCGCGAGCCGGCGAGCCGCTCCATCCCGCGCGAGATGGAGCAGGAGGATATCGACCGCGTGATCGCCGATTTCGCCGCGGCCGCGCGGCGGGCGCGCGAAGGCGGGCTGGATGGCTGCGAGATCTCGGCGGCCCATGGGCATCTGGTCGATCAGTTCTGGTCGCCTTCGGTGAACCATCGCACCGATTCCTATGGCGGCCCGCTCCTGAACCGCATGCGCTTTAGCTTCGAGATTCTCGAGGCCATGCGGGCCGCGGCGGGCGATGATTTCGTCATCGGCATCCGGATGTCGGGCGACGAGCTGCTCGCCGACGGGCTGAGCCATGAGGAATGTGTTGCGATCGCGGTGGAGCATGCGGGGCGCGGACTGGTCGATTTCGTCAATGTGGTCGGCGGGCAGGCGCGCGATCATCTGGCGCATGCGGTGTCGCTGCCGAACATGGCATTTCCGGTGGCGCCCTTCCTTTATCTCGCCAGCGCGATCCGGCGCGAGGTGGAGGTGCCGGTGTTTCACGCCCAGCGCGTGACCGATCTCGCCACCGCCGCGCGGGCCGTGGCGGAATCCCATGTCGATATGATCGCGATGACGCGCGCGCATATCGCCGATCCGCATCTTGCGAAAAAGCTGCAAGAAGGGCGGGTGGACGATATCCGCCAATGCGTGGGCGCGGGCTATTGCATCGACCGGATCTATACGGGGGCGGATGCGCTATGCATCCAGAACGCGGCGACCGGGCGCGAGGCGACGATGCCGCATGTCATTCCGAAGTCAGAACGAAGGCGCCGCATCGTGGTGGTGGGCGGCGGGCCGGCCGGGCTGGAAGCGGCGCGGGTGAGCGCCGAGCGCGGGCATGATGTGGTTCTGTTCGAGCGTGAGGGGAGCCTGGGCGGGCAGATCAATATCGCGGCGAAGGCGGGATGGCGCGAGGCGCTTTCCGGGATTCCGCGCTGGCTGGGCGGGCAGGTGCGCAAGCTCGGGGTCGATGTGCGGCTCGGCATCGAGGCGAACGGGGCGATGGTGCTGGCCGAGGCGCCCGATATTGTCATCGCCGCGACTGGTGGGCGGCCCAATCGGGGCTTCATGCCGGGCACCGATCTCGTCGTGACGACGGCGGATGTTCTGCGCCAGGGAATGGAGCTTGGTGGCTCGGTGCTGCTCTATGACGGGATGGGCCAGCACAATGGCGCCTCCTGCGCGGAATACATCGCGCGGCGCGGGGCGCTGGTGGAGCTTGCCACGCCCGACAGGATGGCGGCGGAAGAGGTGGGCACCACCAACCAGCCCGTGCATCTGCGCGAGATGTACAAGCTCGGTGTGATCATCTCGCCCAATCTCGATCTTCTGGAAGTACGGCGGGAGGACAACCGGCTGGTCGCCGTGCTGAGGAACACCATGGATCTCGCGGAAGAGGAGCGGGTGGTCGATCACGTGGTGGTGGATTTCGGCACGCTGCCGGTGGATGACGTGTACGGCGCGCTCAAGGCCGCATCGGTCAATCGCGGAGAGACCGATCTTGCCGCCATGGTGGCGGGACGGGCGCAGCCGCATCTCGATTGGCGAGAGCGTGATGACCGAAGGTGGGATCACCGAAGGTCTGAATCACGCGAGAAAACAATAACCGAGAGCGGTTCGCGTGAGCTGATGCGAACGCAAACCGCTCCCGGATTCGCGCTCTACCGCATCGGCGATGCGGCCGCGGGGCGGAACATCCATGCGGCCATCTATGACGCGTTGCGTCTCTGCAAGGATTTCTGAGGCGCGATGGCGCCCGGAGCATGGCTGATCGCGCTGGCCTGGGGCTTGCTCGCGTTTCTGGCGATCGAGACCGCGCGGCTGGCCGCCCTGTGGCGGCGCGGGGAAGCGGCGCGCGTGAACTGGGTCGCGGGGTTGGCGGCACTGCCGCGGCGCTATCTGGTCGATGTCCATGCGATTGTCGGCCGCAAGCCGGAGGCGGCGCGGACGCATCGGGCGATCGCGGGCGGGCTCCTCGGCGGGACGGTTCTGCTTCTTCTCGGCGTGGTGCCGGTTTTGCGCGCGAGTTTGCTTTACTGGCTGCTGGTCGCGATCACCTTCGCAATTTCCATCGCAGGCGCGGTGCTGGTCGCGCGACGGCGGCGACCGGCGCGGCCGGCGCATTTGTCGGGCGGGGCTTTCACGCTTCTGCCGGCCTTGCTCGGCGCCTATGCGGCGGGCGGGCTGATTGGCTCCATGGGCGTGATTTTGAGTTCCTCGATCTTGGGCGTGATCGGTCTTTTGCTGGCCGCGTTCGGCGGGGTGATGCTGGCCGCGCAAGTGCGGGACGGGCCGATGCGCCATGCGGTTGCGGGCGCGCTGCATCTCGCCGCGCATCCGAGACCGGAACGGTTTGCGGGGGCGAAGGCGAGCGACCTCACACCGATCGGGCTCGGGCCCGAGGACCGGTTCGGTGCCTCGAGGATCGGGGATTTTGCCTGGAACCGGCTGCTCGGCTTCGATGCCTGCATCCAGTGCGGTCGCTGCGAGGAAGCGTGCCCGGCCTTCGCCGCTGGGCAGCCGCTCAACCCGAAAGCGCTGATCCAGGATTTCTGCGCCGCGATGCGGCCCGAAGAGACGTCGCGTTACACCGGCAGTCCCCATCCCGGGCTCGAACATGCCGGACCCGGCGCGATTCCGGGCCCGATCCTGGGCGTGATCCATCCCGAAACGATCTGGTCCTGCACGACCTGCCGTGCCTGCGTGGAGGCGTGCCCGATGATGATCGAGCATGTCGATGCGGTGATCGCGCTTCGCCGCGACCAGACGCTCTCGCGCGGCGCGGCGCCGGGCAAGGCGGAGTGCGTGCTTGGCGAGCTTCGCTATGCCGGCAATCCGGGCGGCCATGCGCCGACAAGCCGGTTCGATTTCGCGGCCGGATCGAAGCTCCGGATCCTTGGGCCGGGTGAGGCGGCCGATATTCTGCTCTGGCTCGGCGATGGCGCCTTCGATCGCCGCTATGGCCAGACCTTGCGGGCGATGATCGAGATCATGCAGGCAGCGAAGCTTGATTTCGCCGTGCTGGGCGCGGATGAGCAGGATTGCGGCGATGTCGCGCGCCGCCTGGGCGACGAAGCGGGGTTCGCGCGACTGGCGCGCGCCAATATCGCAACGCTCGCGACGCGGCGCTTTCATCGGATCGTCACCACCGATCCTCACGCGCTGCATGTGCTGCGCCAGGAATATCCTGCCTATGGCGGCCGGTATATCGTGCAGCACCATACCGCGCTGATCGACGAGATGCTGGCCGAGGAGCGGATCGCGCTCGCCCCGCCCGGTGACGCGGCGATCACCTATCACGATCCCTGCTATCTCGGCCGCTACAACGGCGAGACCGAGGCGCCGCGCCGCATTCTCGCGCGGCTGAGCGGAGCGGCGCGCGAGATGGCACGGCACGGGCGGGATTCCTTCTGTTGCGGCGGGGGCGGCGGCGCGCCGGTGACCGATATTCCCGGCAAGCTTCGCATCCCGGATCTCAGGATCGCGCAGGCGCGGGAAACCGGGGCGGCGATCGTCGCCGTTGCCTGTCCCGGCTGCACCGCGATGCTGGAGGGCGTGATCGCGCCGCGCCCTGCGATCCGCGACATCGCCGAGCTGGCGCGCGATGCGCTCATCGTGCCCGCGCACCCGCGTGTGCCGGCATGACGCGGCCACGGCGCGATCCGCGGGCGGCGCGGGCGATGGCCACGGTTGCAACCACGCCGCGGCTCAGGATCGACTGGGCGCATCGCGGCGGGGTGACGGACCATAGCGCGGTTGCGCCGCCGACCGAAATCGCGCCGCGCGCCATCACCATCGCCGAGCCGGCATTCCTGCTGTTCGTGGTTGCCGAGGCGCCCGGCGGCGTTCTGACGCGGCATGACCGGCAGGCGATCGGCGCGGCGCGGCTGCTTGATGGCGGCGGGGCAGCGGCCGTTGTGGTGCTGGCGGCGGGGCCGGTGAGCGATGCCGGAGCCGCCGGCGCCGATCTCACGATGACTCTGGAAATCGAAGGCTACGAGCCGGAATTCGCGGCGGCGAAGATCGCCACCTTGGTGCGGCTTCATGCGCCGCGCCATGTGCTTTTCGTGGAGAGCGAAGATGGCGGCGATCTGGCGCGGCGGGTGGCTTCCCTGCTCGACGAGCCTCTGTTCGACCGCGTGGAGAGCCTCTCGGCACGGCTTGCGGTCCGCCCGGCCGCGGCTGGCAGGGTGGAATGGCACGCGCTGCCGCCGCGCCTGATCAGCATCGCGCCCGACATGATCGCGCCCTATCACGGCTTGCCGCATGCGAGCAGTGAGTTGGTTGCATCGGAAGTGACGAGGCCTGAGACCGGCCTTGCCGATGCGGGCGTGGTCTCCGCCGATGCCGCCGACATCCCGCTCGACCAGGCCGGGCTCGTGCTGGCGGCGGGCAATGGTGTTGTCGATTTTCCGATGTTCCTGCGCCTTGCCCGCGCGCTCGGGGCCACGCCGGGGGCGAGCCGGGTGGCGTGCGACGCCGGGCATCTGCCGCGCGCGATGCAGGTGGGCGCCTCGGGCACTCTGCTCAACGCGAATTGCTACATCGCGCTCGGCATTTCCGGCGCGCCTCAGCATTTGCAGGGGATCGGCTCGGTCGAGCATGTGGTGGCGGTGAACACCGATCTGCATGCGGCGATCATCGCGCGGGCGGAGCTCGCGATCATTGCCGATGCCCATGCGGTGATGCGGGCCTTGCTCGCGCGTCTCGGTCAATCGCCGTGAAGATCCTGGTTCTGCTTTCGGCAGGACGCCACTTCGCTTCCGGCGCGCCGCGGCCGGTTCCGGTGGAGTTGCAGGCGATCGCGCTTGGGCGCGCGCTCGTGGACGATCAGGGTGGGTCCGTGAGTGGGCTGCATGCGGGGAGGGTCGATCCTTCTGTCGCCGATGCGCTGGGCCATGGGCTGGATGACATCACCGTTCTCTGCATCGGGGCCGAGGACGATCCTCTGCCCGCGCTCGCGGCGGAGATCATGGCGTGCGCGCCCGACCTGGTGCTCGCCGGGCGGCGCGGCCTGGGCGGTTCCGACAGCGGCTTGCTGCCTTATCGATTGGCGCGTTCCTGCGCCAGGCCGATCGCGGCGGATGCCGTTTCGATCGCGCCGCAGGGCGAAAGGATCGGCGTGGTCCAGTTCCTGCCGGGGGGCCGGCGGCGGCGCGTGGAATTGAAGATTCCGGCCGTGGTGACCGTGCATGAGGCGGCGCCGCCGGCCAGGAATTTCGTCTATCGCGCGCGGCTTGCGGGGACGATCGAGGAAAAGCCGGGTGCCGGTGCGCCGGCGGCCTGGATGGCGATCGAGGCGCGCCCCTATCGGGCGCGACCGCGGCTGATCGGTGAGGGGGGCATGGGCGGTTCGGCGGAGGAACGGTTGCGGGCCGCGACCGAGACGCGGTCGGTCGGCGGGCGGCTGATGGTCCATCCCGAGGCGGACGCGGCAGCGGCGGCGATCCTGGATTGCGTGGCGGGCTTTCGACCGGCCTCCCGATGAGAGAGGTCAGAGCCTGTTTGAGAATGCGGCTTGTGGTTTTGCGGAAGCGCAGAAAGACGCGCCGGATGACCACCACAGCAGCATTCCCAAAACAGGCTCTCAGCAGGCGATGAAATTTGCCGCGAGCCCGCCGAGCGAGGTTTCCTTGTATTTGCTGTTCATGTCGGCTCCGGTCTGGCGCATCGTCGCGATCACCTGATCGAGCGAGACGAGATGCGAGCCATCGCCGCGCGCGGCGAGCGAGGCGGCGCTGATCGCCTTGATGGCGCCGAAGGCGTTGCGCTCGATGCAAGGGATCTGCACGAGGCCCGCGACCGGGTCGCAGGTCATGCCGAGATGATGTTCCATGGCGATTTCGGCGGCGTTCTCGATCTGCGCATTGGTGCCGCCGAGGGCCGCCGCAAGCCCTGCCGCCGCCATCGAGGCGGCGACGCCGACTTCCCCCTGGCAGCCCACCTCCGCGCCCGAGATCGAGGCGTTGGTTTTGAAGAGACCGCCGATCGCCGTGGCGGTGAAGAGAAAATCGCGCATGCCTTCCCGTGTCGCCCCGGGACAGGACTCGCGATAATAGCGGAGCACTGCCGGGATGACGCCGGCGGCCCCGTTGGTCGGGGCGGTGACGATCCGCCCGCCGGCTGCATTTTCCTCGTTCACCGCGATCGCGTAGAGGCTGATCCAGTCCATTTTCTCATGCGGCGCGAGATCGTTGCGGCCGGCATCCGATTCCAGCCGCGCGCGGAGCGCGCGGGCGCGGCGCCTGACCCGGAGATTGCCGGGCAATGCGCCTTCGGCGCGCATGCCGCGCTCGATCGCCTGCATCATGGTGGCGATCACCCGATCGACATGCTCCAGCACCATCGCTTCGTCGCGAAGGGAGCACTCGTTCCCGCGCACGATCGCGGCAATGGAAAGGCCGGCATCGCGGCCGATGCACAAGAGCTCGACGGCACTGGCAAAAGGATGCGGCACCGGATCGGTGATGGCGCCGAGATCGGCTGGCGCATCCTCACGCACCACGAACCCGCCGCCGACCGAGCACCAGCGCTCGGCGGCGATGATGGCGCCGGCTTCGTCCAGCGCGGTGAAGGCGAGCGTGTTGGGATGGCGCGGGGTGGGGGCTTCGCGGTCGAACAGAATATCGGCGGCGGGATCGAAGAGGATCGGGTGGCGAGCGGCGAGCCGCATTCCGCCTTCGGCCTCGACGGCGGCGACGAGACGCTGCGCTCTGTCGGGATCGACCGTTTCCGGAACTTCGCCGGCAAGGCCGAGGATCACCGCCCTGTCGGTGCCGTGGCCTTTGCCGGTCCATGCGAGCGAGCCGAACAGCGTCACTTTCAGCGACGCGACACGGGAGAGCCGGCCTTCCTCGATCAATCGCGCAACGAAATGGTGTGCTGACTGCATCGGCCCGACCGTGTGCGAGGAGGAGGGGCCGATGCCGATCTTGAAGAGGTCGAAGACGCTGATCATCGGTCAGACCGGATATTCGCGGCCGATTTCCCGGAGCAGGGCCCAGACATAGGGCGCGTAGGACCGCCAGACCTCGATATGGAATTGCGCCATGGCGAGACGCCAGAGGATGATTTCCGCCTTGGCGAAGACTGTTCGGCTCGCCATGCCGACCGGGAAGGCGGCAAGGTCGAGATCGAGCGGGCAGGCGGCATTCAGCATGGACGCTGCGTCCTCGCCCGCGAGCAGGATGCCGGTCTGGCGATGGCCGATATCGACGAGAGAGATATCCCCGGAGGAGACGGCGCGATCCAGCGCGGCGGCAATTGCCTCCCCATCTTCTTCCGGGGCCAGGACCAGCCATTCATCAGGCCCGAGATGAAGCGCGCTGCATCCTGCATGGGAAATGGCGCGGTTGATCGGCTGCGCGAGATCGAGGCCGATCGCCGTGGCGGCGGAGGGGAGAGCGGTTTCGCGCAAGCGGAGCGAGAACCGCGCCATCGGTCCGAGCGGCCGGGCACGCGGATCCCCCGCGTGAGCGGCGAGCGGAGCGAGGCGCGGCGGCTTCTGCGCGACAAGCGTGAGATCAGCCATCGAGCCGCGCTCCTTCAGGATCGTAGAAGACGGGATGGGTGAGGGTGACTTCCATGCTGCGATCCGGCATCTTCACATGCAGCGTCTCGCCGATCCGCTCGCTTCCATTGCGCACCATGGCGAGCGCGATCGAGCGGCCGAGCGTCTCGCTCCAATAGGAGGAGGTGACATGGCCGAGGATCGTCATCGGGACCGGCTGGGCCGGGTCGGCGACAAGGTGCGAGCCTTCCTCCAGCACGAGGCCGGGATCGGCGGTGAAGAGCCCCACCAGCTGCTTGCGGTCCCTCTGCGCGGCGAACGCGGCGCGGGCGAGCGCGCGCTTGCCGACGAAATCCGGCTTTGCCTTGCCGATCGCCCAGGCGAGGCCGACATCGTCGGGCGTGGCCGTGCCGTCGGTTTCCTGGCCGACGATGATATAGCCCTTCTCGGCGCGGAGGACATGCATGGTCTCGGTGCCGTAGGGGATGATGCCATGCGGGCGGCCGGCTTCGTGGATGGCTTCCCACACCGCGTGACCATAATCGGCGGGCACGTTCACCTCGAACCCGAGTTCGCCGGTGAAGCTCACGCGGAAGAGCCGCGCCGGGACGCCGGCGACGCGCGCTTCGACGACGCTCATATGCGGCATCGCCGCCGCCGAGAGATCGGCCCCTTCGACCAGAGGGGCGAGGACATCGCGTGATTTCGGTCCCTGCACGGCGATCACCGCGAACTGCTCGGTGATCGACGTGAGCCAGAGTTTGAGGTCGGCAAACTCGGTCTGGAGATAATCCTCCATCATCGCGAGAACACGCGCGGCGCCACCGGTGGTCGTGGTGACGTGGAAACGATCCTCCGCCAGCCTTCCCACCACGCCATCATCGATGACGAAGCCATCCTCGCGGAGCAGGACGCCATAGCGCAGGCGGCCGGGCTTCAGCTTGCTCCAGGCATTGACGTAGATGCGGTCGAGGAATTCGGCGGCATCCGGCCCGACGATCTCGATCTTGCCGAGGGTCGAGGCATCGAAGATGCCGACATGGCTGCGCACGGCGCGGCATTCGCGCGCGACGGCGGCGCGCATATCCTCCTGCGCCCGGGCGAAGTAGCGCGCGCGCTTCCATTGGCCGACATCCTCGAAGCGGGCGCCGTGCTCCGCCGCCCAGGAATGGATCGCGGTCTCGCGCACGGGCTCGAACAGCGCCCCCCGCGCATAGCCGGCGAAATAACCGAAGGGCACCGGTGTGTACGGCATGCGGAACGTGGTGGTGCCGATTTCCGGGATCGGACGGCCGAGCGTTGCCGAGACGATGCCGAGCGCATTCATGTTGGAAGTCTTGCCCTGGTCGGTCGCCATGCCGGTGGTGGTGTAGCGTTTGACATGCTCGATCGAGCGGAAGCCCTCGGCGAGCGCGAGCGTGATGTCCTTGGCGGTGACATCGTTTTGAAAATCGACGAAGGCGCGGACCGAAGACGGGTCCCGCCCGTGCGGCACGGCGCCGAGGAAGCCGCCGCCTGCGGCGGGCGCGGCCTCGACCGCGAAGCGGCGGCGCGGCGCGGCACTGGTGAGGCCCGCCGCCTTCGCCGCGGCTAGGCCGGAATCGTAGCCGGAGGCGAGCGTTTCCTCCAGGCTCTGCGCGCCGGCAGCCGCGCCCGCGACGCGCGTCGCCTCGGCTTGCGTGGCGGGGAGGAAGCAATCGAGCGTGAAGTCGAACCGCAATTTGCCCCGGCTCTGCGAAAAGAGGTGAATGCTCGGCGTGAAGCCGCCGGACATCAAAAGCAGATCGCACGCGATCCGCTCGCCCGTGGAGACCGTTCCGTTGGCGATGCGCGCGGTTCTGGCCGCACGGATGCGCAGCCTGCCTTCCGTTCCGGCGATCGTGGTGGAAGGCTGGATGGAAAGCCCGGCCGCGCGCGCCGCAGCGACCAGAGGCCCTTCGGGGGCGGGGCGCAGATCGGCGATCATGACGATGGAAACGCCGGCGCGGCGCAGCGCCAGCGCCGCGCGATAGGCTTCGTCATGCGCGGTGAAGATGACGGCACGGCTGCCCGGCTTCACCGCATAGCGCTCGACATAGGTGCGGGCGGAATCGGCAAGCATGATGCCTGGCCGGTCATTGTCGGGGAAGACCAGGGGCCGCTCGATCGCGCCGCTGGCGATGACGACCTCGCGGGCGCGGACCTGCCAGAGCCGGCCGCGCGGCGTTTCGTCGTCCGGTTCGCCCTGATGATCGGTGAGATCCTGCGCGAGGCCGATCATGTTGTGCGGGAAATAGCCGAAGGCGATGGTGCGCGGGAGGAGCGTGACCCGATCGAGCGAAGAAAGCCGGGCAAGGCTCGCCGAGAGCCATTCCGCCGCGGGGAGATTTTCGATACGGGCTTCGTTTTCAGAAAGCAACGATCCGCCGGGCTCGGATTGCTCGTCGCAGAGGATCACGCGCGCGCCGGAATCCGCGGCGGCGATGGCGGCGGCGATGCCCGCCGGCCCGGCGCCGATGACGAGGACATCGCAATGGGCATAGCGCTGGGCATAGCGCGCGGCATCGGGCGCGGCCGGGGCCCGGCCGAGGCCGGCCATGGCGCGGATCCGCGGCTCGAAGATCCGGGTCCAGCCCTGCTTCGGCCATAGGAAGGTCTTGTAGTAGAACCCGGCGGGAAAGAACCGCCAGAACCTGTCGATGTTGCTGCCTCTATCGCGTTCCAGCGAGGGTGAGCGATTCTGGCTGACCGCTTTCAATCCGTCGTGGAGCGCGACCTGGGTCGCGCGAAGATTGGGCGTATAATGCGCTTCATCGCGTCCGACCCCGACCAGCGCGTTCGGCTCCTCCGCGCCCGCGGAAAGAATGCCTCGCGGGCGATGATATTTGAACGAGCGCCCGACCAGATGAACGCCGTTGGCGAGCAGGGCCGCCGCCAGCGTGTCGCCCTGCTGGCCGGTCAGGGGCCGGCCATCGAACGAGAAGGAGAGCGTTCTTGCCCGATCGATGCGCCCGCCGCCGGGCAATCGGCAGGGCTGGGTCATGGCCGAGGCTCGCCGATCTCGTCGATGGCGAGGAAATGGTCGCTGTTCGTGTTGCGCACGGCATTGAAGAACCGCCCGCAGCCATGGGTATGGCGCCAGCGCTCGGCATGATCGCCCCGCCTGTTGCTGCGCAGATAGAGAAACGATGTCCACGCCGCATCATCGACGCGCCGCGGATCGGTGGCGCGGGCGATATGCGCCTCACCGCCATAGCTGAACTCGATTTCCGGTCGGGGACCGCAATAGGGACAGGCGATCAGTAACATGGCACCGTGCCGGTCAATGGGTTCATCAATGCGCGACCGCGGCGGCGGCGGCCTCATCGATCAGGCGGCCGGAGCCGAACCGTTCGAGGCTGAACGGCGCGTTGATCGGATGGGGCTCTTCCTTCGCGAGGGTCCAGGCGAAGAGATCCGCCGAGCCGGGCGTTGCCTTGAACCCGCCCGTGCCCCAGCCGCAATTGACATAGAGGCCGGGAATTTCGGTCTTCCCGATGATCGGTGAGCGGTCTGGCGTGACATCGACGATGCCGCCCCAGTTGCGGAGCATGCGCATGCGGCGGAACATGGGGAACAATTCGCATATCGCTTCGAGCGTGTGCATGGAGATATGCAGCGCGCCGCGTTGGCTGTAGGAGATATAGGCGTCCGTGCCGGCGCCGATCACCAGCTCGCCCTTGTCGGACTGGCTGATATAGGCGTGGATCGTGTTCGACATGACGACGCAGGGGAATACGGGCTTCACCGGCTCTGAGACGAGCGCCTGCAGCGGATAGCTCTCGAGCGGCATCCTCTGCCCGGCCATTTCCATCAGCACCGATGTATTGCCGGCCGCGACGACTCCAAGCCGGCTTGCGCGGATCGCGCCGCGCGTGGTCCGCACGCCACTGACGCGGCCCGTTTCATCGCGGTCGATGCCGGTGACCTCGCAGTTCTGGATGATATCGACCCCGAGCGCATCCGCCGCGCGCGCATAGCCCCAGGCAACGGCATCGTGCCGCGCGATGCCGGCCCGGCGTTGCAGCGCCGCGCCCAGAATCGGGTGGCGCATGCCGGGCGCGATGTTCAGGGGCGGGCAGAAGCGCTTTGCCCCTTCCGCCGAGAGCCATTCATTATCGACGCCATTGAGGCGATTGGCATGGACATGGCGCTTGAACACCTGTTCATCATGAACATTGTGCGCCAACATCAGCACGCCGCGCTGGGAAAACATCACATTGTAGTTCAGATCTTCCGAGAGCGATTCCCAGAGCCTGAGCGCGTGATCGTAGAGCGCGGCGCTTTCATCGAACAGATAGTTCGAGCGGATGATGGTGGTGTTGCGGCCGGTATTGCCGCCCCCGATCCAGCCTTTCTCCAACACGGCGACATTGCGAATCCGATATTTTTTGGCGAGATAATAGGCGGTGCCGAGGCCGTGGCCGCCGCCGCCGATAATGATCACGTCATAGGCGGCCTTTGGCTCGGGGTCGCGCCATTGCCGATCCCATCCCTTCTGGCCGTTGAGCGCCTGTCGAAACAGGGCAAAGGCGGAAAACCGCTGCATCGATCACTCCCCGCGGGCATCATTATGCCGGTTTCGGCGTCGCCTGGCCGTTGCGCATTCGGCGTGGTGCTTGAATGATTTGGACATGGAGGGAGGATCAGCGCTGCGCGTTCCGCCAGTTCGGCGCGCGGTAAAAAGGGGCGTTGCTCGGCGCCAGAAGGGGGCGGCCGAGGATATGGTCTGCCGCTTTCTCGCCGATCATGATCGTGGGCGCATTGAGATTGCCGTTGGTGATGCGCGGCATGACCGACGAATCGGCGACGCGGAGGCGTTCCACCCCGATGACCCGCGCATCCGGGGCAACGACCGCCATCGGATCGGCGGGATCGCCCATTCGGCAGGTGCCGCAAGGATGATAGGCGCTTTCCACATTGTGCCGGATGAAACCATCGATCTCGTCGTCCGTGGTGATTTCGGCCCCTGGCGCGATCTCCGCGGCACGGTAGGGGGCCAGGGCCGGCTGGGCGAAAATCTCCCTGGTGAGCCGCACGCAGCGGCGCATGTCCGCCCAATCCTCCTGCCGGCTCATATAGTTGAAGAAAATCCTTGGCGCGCTGGCGGGATCGCGGTCGGCAAGGCGAACCCGGCCGCGGCTCTCCGAGCGCATGGGGCCGACATGGGCCTGGAACCCGTGCTGCGAGGCGTGGGCCTTGCCGTCATAGCGCACGGCGACCGGCAGGAAATGATACTGAATGTCCGGATATTCCACGCCCGGGCGGGAGCGGATGAATCCGCAGCTCTCGAAATGATTGGTGGCCCCGAGACCATCATGGGAAAGGAGCCAGCGCAGTCCGATCAGCGCCTTGGCGGGCGGATTCATTTTCGAGAACAGTGTGATGGGCTGCGTGCAGGCCATCTGGAAATAGAATTCCAGATGATCCTGCAGATTTTCCCCCACGCCGGGCCGGTCGGCCACGATGTCGATCCCGAGCGCGCGAAGCTCCCCGGCCGGACCGATGCCCGAGAGCTTCAGCAATTTCGGCGAGTTGATCGCGCCGGCAGCAAGAACGACCTCCCTGCGGGCGCGGGCGATGATTTCGCGCCCGCCATGGTGGTAGGCGACACCGACAGCCACTCCGCGCTCGATGACGATGCGGGAAACCAGGCTCCGCGTCTGCACGGAGAGATTCGCCCTTCCGCGCGCCGGTTTCAGATAGGCATTGGCCGCGCTCCAGCGCCGGCCGCGATGGACTGTCATGTCCATCCGGCCGAAACCTTCCTGCCGATAGCCGTTCACGTCCTCCGTGGCGGCATATCCGGCTTCCCGTCCGGCCTCGATGAAGGCGCGATAGAGCGGGTTGCCAAGCTTTCCGTAGGTTGTATGCAAAGGCCCGCCGCTTCCGCGCCATTCATCGCCGCCTTCGGCGCGCGCTTCGGCGCGCCTGAAATAAGGGAGCACGTCGCGATAGGCCCAGCCGCGCGCGCCCATCTTGGCCCAATGGTCGAAATCGAGCGGGTTGCCGCGGATATAGACGAGGCCGTTGATCGAGGAGGAGCCGCCGAGCACCTTGCCCCGCGGCGTGTGCATGCGGCGATTGCCGAGATGGGGCTCGGGCTCGCTGCGATAGCCCCAGTCATAGCGGGGCATGTTCATCGGGATCGAGAGCGCGCTTGGCATCTGGATCAGGACCGAACGGTCCGAGCCGCCATATTCGAGAACCAGGACGAGATTGCGCCCATCCTCGCTCAGCCGATTGGCGAGAACGCAGCCGGCGGAGCCGGCGCCGACAATGATATAGTCGAATTCCGCCATGATGCCGCCGGGCACTCCGAAAGCTCTTCGTGTTCCGCTGCCGTGACGCTTTGACTTATCGCCGGACCACGCAGGCGCGATCGATCTCCATTCTTCCTCCGTCAGCCGACGGCGGTGAGAGTGTCGCGAAACTCGGCCCTGCCGGCATGGGTGAGCGCGGAAAAAATTTCATCCGATCCGCAGAAGCCGATGATTTTCCCTTCGGCACGAACGAGGACAGGATGTCCGGATTGCTGGCGCAGGGTGACGATATCCTTGAGCAACTGGTCCGCCTCCACGATGTGAATATCTGGGTGAATCCCGGGCTCGCGCGCCGATCCATCCGTGCCGGGTTCCCGCCACACAAGCTCCGCGCCCTCGCAATGAACGGCAGCGAGCTTGCCCTCGATATCGAGGCGGATCTGATAATGCGCCCGATCGACGAAATGGCAGGTGCCGTCGGAGGTGGTGATCGCGTTGATCCGGCGCATCAGGGATGCGGCGCGGATCGCGCTCAGCGGGTTCATGTGCCGCACGAACTCGGCGACATATTCGGTGGCCGGACGAAGCACGATATCCTCCGGCTTGCCGATCTGGACGACCCTGCCGTCCTTCATGATCGCGATCTGGCTGCCGAGCTTCAGCGCCTCGTCCAGATCATGGGTGACGAACAGGATCGTCTTCTGGACGGAGCGCTGAAGCGAAAGAAGCTCGTCCTGGAGCTTGTTGCGGATCAGCGGATCGAGCGCGGAAAACGGCTCGTCCATCAGCAGGATATCCGCATTGGTGGCAAGCGCGCGGGCAAGGCCGACACGCTGCTGCATCCCCCCGGAAAGCTCATGGGCGTGCTTTTCGGCCCAGGGCAGCAGCCCGACGAGATCGAGCCATTTGTCCACGACCTGGCGCATCTCCGCCGCTTTCATGCGGCGCAGCTCGAGCCCGAACTCGACATTGCGGCGCACGCTGCGCCAGGGCAGCAGGGCGAATTGCTGAAAGACCATCGAAATGGCCTCGTTGCGCAGCCGGCGCAGCACGGCGGGGGCCGGATTGGTCATATCGACCATCGCCTCGCCATGGCGGATGAGGACGCGGCCGCGGCTGATCGTGTTCAGCCCGTTCATCGCGCGCAGCACCGTGGTCTTGCCCGAGCCGGAGAGGCCCATGATGACGAAGATCCCGCCCTGCTCGATCTCGAGAGAGACATCCGCCGCGCCGACGACGACGCCGGTCGAGGCGATGATCTCGCTTCGCGACTTTCCGGCATCGAGGTCGCGCAGGGCGGCTTCCACGCGGGACCGCGCGGCGCGCTGGACGAACCCGGGAAAGAGGATATCGACCCGATCGAACTGTGCCGCGAGGGGCAAGTCAGGAACTCTCCTTCGCGGGCCGGAAGACGCGATCGAGAAGCACCGCGACGACGACGATGGCGAGGCCGGAGGTGAAGCCGCTGCCGATCTGGACGGTCTCCATCGCTTCGACCACAGGCTCGCCAAGGCCGCCGGCGCCGACGAGCGCCGCGATCACGACCATGGAGAGGCTCAGCATGATGACCTGGGTGAGGCCTGCCAGGATCGTCGGCATGGCGGCCGGAATCTCCACCTTCCAGAGCAGCTCCCGCGGCGAGGCCCCGAAGGCGAGGCCGGCTTCGATCAATTGGCGCGGCACATTGCTGATGCCGACATAGGTGAGGCGCACCGGCGTCGGCACGACGAAGACGACGGTGGATATCAGGCCCGGCACGTTGCCGAGCCCGAACAGGACGAGGGTGGGGATGAGATAGACGAAAGTGGGCAGGGTCTGCATCAAATCGAGCACCGGGCGGATGATCCGGTAAAGGGTCGGCCGATGCGCGGCGGCGATGCCGATCGGAACGCCGATCACCATGCAGGCGACGGTCGCGTAGATGATGAGGGAGATGGTCTCGAGCGTGGGTTCCCAATAGCCCTGGTTAAGGACGAAGAGCAGGGCCACGAACACAAGCAGAGCGAGCGACCAGGATTTCTTGAAAAGATAGGTCAGAACGGAAAAGATGACGATCAGGATGAGGGCCGGAACCGCCTTGAGCACGTCCGTCGTCGTTCCGAGCAGGAAGCCGAGCACGCCCGAGAGGACGTTGAAGAAGCCCTGGAAATTGTTCTTGATGAAATTGATGAGCGCGACCGACCAGACATCGACCGGAATGCTGTGATGGGTGATCCAGTGTTCGGCGAGGGTCAGGACCTTCATCACCATGGTCCCCGTTCATGGCCGCCACAGGCAGCCGTGCAATTCCGCAGTCTCGGCGTGGGATCGAGGCCATTGGGATCGAGGCCATTGGGATCGAGGCCAGGCCGGCGATCCGGGCCCATGAACCCGGATCGCGTTTTGCTGGAGGGCGCGAGGACGCTCAATCCGCTTTCAAGGCGGACTGCACGGCAGCCGCGCCCGGCTTGCCGCTGGTGGTCATGACGCCCTGGAGCGTGCTCTCAACCCAGGACGGGTTTGCCTTGAGCCAGGCCGTGGCGACGTCGGCGGCGGATTGGTGCTGCACCTGCACCTTGTACATCATCGTGTTCTCATCCGCGATGGAGAGGCGAAACTGCTTCAGCAGCCGGCCGACATTCGTGCATTCCGTCACGTAGCCGGGACGGGTGTTGATGTAGATCGTCGCTTCCCCCTCATTGGGGCCAAAATAGGCATCCCCGCCGGGAAGATAGCGGATATCGAACTCGACATTCATCGGCTCGGGTTCCCAGCCGAGGAACACGATCGCTTCCTTCTTGGGATATTTGCGCGACACTTCGGAGAGCATGCCCGCCTCGCTCGATTGGACGAGCTGGAAATTGCCGAGCCCGAACTTGTCATCCTTGATCATGGAGAGGATGTGCTCGTTGCCGTCATTCCCCGGCTCGATTCCGTATACCTTGTAGTCCAGCTGTTTGCCGAACTTCTGGATGTCATCGAAGGTCTTGAGGCCCTGATCGTAGAGATAGCTCGGGACGACGAGCGTATATTTCGCCCCGGTGAGATCGGGCCCGAGGACGTCGATCTGCTTGGCCTTTTCGTAAGGCCCGGTGATCATGTCCATCGAGGGCGTCCAGTCATCGAGAAAAACATCGAGCTGCCCGTTCTTCATTCCGGCATACATGACTTCCTCGGAATAAAGATGGGCCTGGACATTGTAACCGAGGCTGGTGGCGAGCGCGGAGAAGACGGCATTCTGAATCTCATTGTCTGTCCAGCCGATATTGCCGAGGCGGATGGACTGGCACGATGCCGGTTCGGCCGCGCGGGCGAGGCTCATGCAAAGCAATGGCGACGCGAGGGCTGCGACGAAGCAGAGACGTTTCATGTTGCCTCCTGGACCCGAAGAAATCCAACCTGATTTATGCTGTTTTTGCTTCCGGGACCGCTGTTGCCGTCACGCAGTCCAGGAAATGAGATAGACACCATGGCGACGAGCGGGGTGTCTTGAACGCATGCGACATCGATGTTGTATTGTTTGGTACGGGAATCATTGCCGGTCCACCCCGCATTGCGCGAGGTGAGCGAGGAGCCTGCTCGAGAAGCGATCAGGCTTTGTCTTGAATATCAAACCATTATGCGATCGATGGATCGGGCGCGCGGCTTGGTCGGTGAAGCGCGCGGGTGGCGGCCAATGCCGGTTGCGTGCGATTGCCGTTCGATCCCCCAATCCGATTGCGACCTTCAATGAGGCAGGGGGCTCGAGCACAGATTGACGACGCTGACGCCGGCCACGATGAGGACCAGCCCGGCGATGGTCGGCAGATTCAGGATCTGGCCATAGACGAACCAGCCGACCAGGGAGATCAGCACGATGCCCATGCCGCTCCAGATCGCGTAGACGATGCCGATGGGAATTGTCCGGACGATGACGGAAAGAAGATAGAAGGCTGCTGCGTAGCCGATGATGGTCATGCCGGAGGGGATCGGCCGGGTGAATTGATCGGAAGCTTTGAGGAACGACGTGGCGACGACTTCGCACAGGATGGCGCAGAGCAGCAGGAGATAGGGCAAGAAAGAGTTCATCCAGCGACGCCTTTTCAGGGCGGCCGATCGATCCCTTCCGGAACGATTCCGCCGGCTTCCGATCCTGCTTGCGAAACTAGTCGGGAGTTTCTCCGCGCCGCAAGAGGGCCGGTGCCGGGTCCGGAAAACGGACAAAAGCCTTTTTTGCGTCTTTTTCTTCAGAAAAAGAAGCCTTGTTCTTTCTAGCAATCTCATTCTTCGTCAAACTGCGTAACGCCTTTTAGGCAGCGCGGCGCGAAAGGCCGCTGCCGGCGGCCGCCAGAACGGCGATGATCACCACGCCCTGCACCATGTCCTGCACGCCGCCCGGGAGCCCCGCGATCTGCATGGTGGTGACGATCAGGACGAGCATCACCGATCCGAGGAGCGTGCCGAGCGCGGTCGCGCTGCCGCCGAAGATGAGCGTGCCCCCGACGACGACCGCGCCGACCGATTGCAGAAGATATGGCCGGCCCATGCCGAGAAAGGCGCCGCCCGCATGGGCCGAAAGCAGGGCGCCGTCGATCGCCGCGAGCGCGCCGCTCAGCATGAAGGCGATCGTGACGATGCGGCCGACGCGCGCGCCGGCGAGGGAAGCCGCCACGTCGTTCTGACCGAGCGCCATCAGCGTGCGCCCATAGCCCGTGCGGCCGATCAAGGCCGCGCTGCAAGCGGCGAGAAGCCCCGCCAGAAGGAGGATCATCGGCACGCCGGCGATATGGGCGCTGGCGAGCGTGCGCAGGATCGGGCTGATCGCGAAGGTGGTGAAACGCCGATTGGCGAGCAGGGCCGCGGTATCGAGCACATAGCCCACCGCCAGTGTGGCGATGATTGCCGGGATCCTCAGCCAAAGGATGAGCAGCGCATTGATCGCACCGGTTGCGAGGCCGACGGCGAGCACGAGCGGCAGCGCCGCGAGAAGCCCTGCATCGCTGCCGCCCGAGACGATCATGGTCAGGAAGGCCGTGAGCGTGATGACGCTCGGGATCGAGAGATCGACATTGCCGCCGCCGGTCGCCACGGCGAACATCTGGCCGATCGCCGCCACCGCGAGGAACGAGGCGGAGCTCGCGACACCCGAAAGGCTGCTCAGGCTGAACCGCGCCGTGGCAAGGGAGAGCATCGCCCAGAGAAGGAGAATGCCGATCGCCGAGAAGCTCCAGCGATGCGCGCGCAGCCAGGCGAGCGGGTGGCTCATGCGCGGCGCGCCTCCAGCGCGCGCAAGACCAGGATCGCGATCAGGAGGCCGCCCTGAACCGCGGCATCGTAGTCCGTGCTGACGCCGAGGAAGCCGAGCAGGCTGCCGATGAGAGAGAGGCTGAGCGCGCCGCACACCACGCCCACCGGGGCAATGCGCCCGCCGATCAAGGCCGAGCCGCCGATCACCACCGCGGCGACGCTGAGCAGCGTGTACGAGCTGCCGGCATTGATGTCCGAGGCCGTGTTGATCGCCGTCATCGCGAGGCCCGCGAGCAGAGCGAACGAACCCGCGATCGTGTAGCGCAGCAGCGAAGCGGCGAGGGGAGACCAGCCGCATTGCGCGACCGCCCGCGGGTTGGCGCCGAAGCCGCGCAGCACCACGCCCATGCGCGAGGCATTGAGCAGGGCCGCGAGGACCGCCGCCAGCCCCACCGCGAGCAGCGAGGCCGGGATGGCGGCGAGGTGGAAGCCGGAAGCAGCCGAGAGCCAGCCCGGCGCGCTGCCGCCCGGCGTCGGCTGCAACGCATAGCCCACGCCTGCCCAGACAAAGGACGCGCCGAGTGTGGCGACGATCGCCGGGATCCCGCGCGCCTGGATGAGCGGGCCGAGCGCGGCATAGGCGCCGAGGGCGAGCAGCAATGTCGCGACGCCGAGCAGCGGATCGCTCACCAGGAAGGTGGCGCTGAGCACATTGATGAGCCCCGCGAAGGCACCGACGCCGAGATCGATCTCGCTGCCGCCGACCACGAACATCTGCCCGAGCGCCACCAGCACCAGGGGCACCGCGGCGCTCAGCAGGAGATCGATGCCGAACATCGTCGCCGCGTTGTGGTTGAGCGCCGCGATCACGCCAAAGATCAGCGCGGTGGTCAGGAACGGCACCAGCGCGAACAGGGCTTCGCGGGAGAGCGGGCCTGATCCCGCCGGCGATGGTTTCGCCTTCGCCGCGGCTTTGCCTGGCGTGCCCAATTGCTGCTCGGCAAAGGAAGCGCTGACGATCGTATCCTCGGAGAGCGTGCTCGCGTCCAGCACCCGCCGCGCCACCCCTTCATGGAAGAGAAGGACGCGGTGGCATTCCAGGAACTCGATCGTTTCCGAGCTGTACCAGATCACCAGCTTGCCGGCGGCCGCGGCTTCGCGGATGAGGGCATAGAAATCCCGCTTGACCGCGACATCGACACCGCGCGTCGGATCGTCCAGCAGCAGGATGTCGGCGGCGGCGATCAGCGCGCGCGCCATCAGCACCTTCTGCTGATTGCCTCCGGAGAGCTCGAGAATAGGCGAGGCGCGCCGTTCGGGTGGCAGCCGCACGGCATCCAGGAATGGCGCCGCCGCGCTCCGCTCGGCCATCGGTCGTAGCCACGAGAGGAGGGCCCCCGCGGCGATCCGCCCGACCGTCGCGTTGGCGATGACATCCCAAAGCGGGAACACCCCCTCCGCCGCGCGGTCCCCCGCGACGAAGGAGACCGAGCCGCCGCAGGCGATGCCGGCCGAGGACCGGCCGGCTGCGCCGGCGCGCTGCAGCGCCCGCAGGAATTCCCGCTGACCGCTGCCCTCGAGCCCTGCGAGCCCGATGATCTCGCCGGCACGGAGCGCGAGCGGAGAAAGAGCCCAAGGCGCGGCTGCCTCCACCAGAACGGGTCCCGCCGCGACGCTGCTCTTCGGCTGCGTCCGCTCGAGATCCCGGACCGCCTCGCCGGCCATCGCCGCGATCATCTGCGGCACCGCGATCGTCGCCGTCTCGCCATCCAGCGCCAGCCTTCCGTTGCGCATGACCAGCACACGCTTCGCCACGGCGGCGACTTCGTGAAGCTTATGGCTGATGAAGATGACCGCGACGCCGGCAGCGGCCCGGGCGGCGATGAAGTCCTGAAGCTCGCGGCTGCGGCGCACATCGAGGGAAGAGCTCGGCTCGTCCAGGATCAGGAGCCGGAGCTTGGGATCGACCGCCGCGCGCGCGATCTCCACCATCTGCCGCTGCGGCAGGCTCAGCGCGGCGACAGGGCGGCGGACGCGGATGCCGTTTTCGGGAAAGATCGCGGCAAGGCTCGCCTCGGCAAGCCGCTCATAGTGCCGGCGCCAGGCAGGGCCGGGCCCTCCCTGGCCCGGCTGCTCGACATAGAAGTTTTCGGCGATCGTCAGGCTGGCGCAGAGCGAGAGCTCCTGATGAACGATGCGAATGCCGATCTCCCGCGCCCGCTCGGGCGAGAAGTGGCGGGGATCGATCGCCGTGCCCCCGATCTCCAGCCGGCCGGCATCAGGCAGTGTGATGCCGGAAAGGATTCGCATCAGCGTGCTCTTGCCGGCGCCGTTGGCGCCGATCAGCCCGACGATCTCCCCCGCCGCGACGGAAAATGAGAGATCCTGGTTGGCGCGGGTCGGGCCGTAGGCTTTGCTGATGCCCTCGAGGCACAGCATCGGACAGGCAGGCCCGGGCACGAGCGCGGGTTCGATCATCGTCGGGGTGGTGCCGGAACAGGACGATCGCCGATCATCCGGTGGCTGATCGTCCCATTCCGGCGCCGATCCGGCGGTCCACGGCATCCTGTGGGGCATCCTGTGGCCGGCGGAAGCCAGGGAAATCTAGTTCGCGGGCAGCAGATTCTTTTTCACCCATGCGTTGGTGTAAGTCGGGCTCACGATCGTGCCGGGCTTCATGTCGGCATATTGGGCGAGATTGGCGGCCGTGACCGTCGCCACCGGCATGATCATGTAGTTGGGCGCCTTCGCTCCCTTGAGGATGTCGAGCGTGAGCCAGAACGCAGCCCCGCCGATGCCCGGCGTCGTGTTCATCGAGATGGTGGCGTAGCCGTTCTTCTTCGCCTGGTCCGCCCACCAGTGGATGAAGTTGGAGCTGCCGCCGCCCGCGATGACCGGCGGCTTGTTCGCATAGGGACCGCCGAACTGCGCGAAGGCCTGGGCGATGCCGTAATCATCGCCGCCGCCCTGTCCGAGGACCGCATCGACATGCGGCAGGCTTGGCAGCACATTCGCGACCGCAGCCTGCGCGACCGACCCGGTCGCCTGGCCGTAGACGGTGGCGACCACCTTCACATCCGGGAATTTCTTGAGCGCCGCCATCTGCGCCGAGTACATGTCATTGTCCGGCGCCGAGCCCTTGACCCCGCGCACGACGATGATGTTGCCCTTGCCGCCGATCATTTTCACGATGTCGTCGGTGAGCGTCGTCATATAGCCCTTGAAGTCGAAATTGAGCTTGTAGGAGCAGGGCGCGCTGACGATCGAATCGAACGCCAGAACCTTGATCCCCGCCGCGCAGGCCTTGGCGATGATGCCGTTGAGCGCGGTCTCCGATGCCGCGTCGATGACGATGGCATCGACATGCTTGAGGATGAGGTCGCTCATCTGCGACATCTGCTGATTGACGGAGCCGTCGCCGTTGAGGATGACATAGTCGGAGATCAGCCCCTCCTTCTTCGCCTCATCCGCGGCCGCCTGGAACGCTTCCACCATCTGGTGGCGCCAGGTATTGCCGTAATAGGCATTGGAGAGCGCGATCACCGGGGCCGCGGCCTGCGCGGCGGGCGCGAGCCCGGCGAACAGGGCGGCGCCCGCCAGGCTGAGCAGGAAATGCCGCATTTTTGGTTTCATGTCCGTTTTCTCCCTCTGCAGCGAATATCAGGGTCTTCTGCCCGTCTTTCGTCGTGAGATCTTGGCTTTATCAGTCGCGCGCATTCTCCCGCAGGCGGAAACGCTCGATCGCCGAGGAGAGCACCATGGCCTTCGTGGCGGCGCGAAAGGCGGCGTAGTGCGGGGTTTCGAGATGGGCGGCGAAGGCGGCTTGGCTGTCATAGATCTCGTAGAGGACCACTTCATCCGCGCCGCCGCCATGGTCCCCCGTTTCGGCTTCATTCGTGAGCACGTCGAAACGGCGGCATCCCGGCTCATCGGCGATGGAAGCGGCCGCGTTGCGCCCGATATGGTCGAGGAATTCGCTGCACCGGCCGGGAGCGATGCGGAACCGCACCAGGATCACGTATCCATTCGCTCTGCTGTCCATTGGGCCGTCCATCGCCGCCCCTCCCTCCCTGCCGGCTTGACGTCCTATGGAATCATGCCATAGACCTTTCATACCATCAAGCGGGGTGAGACGAAGCCGTGGCCTTCCAGCCGGTCCTCAGGCGCCGGCTCTATCAGCAAGTGGCCGAGCGCATCGAGCAGATGATCCGCGACGGCGAGCTTTCAGAGGGCGAGGCGTTGCCGGCGGAGCGCGAGCTGATGGAGCGTTTCGCCGTGGGGCGGCCCGCGATCCGCGAAGCATTGCTCTCGCTTCGGCAGAAGGGGCTGATCGTGCTTGGCAACGGCGAGCGCGCCCGCGTCTCCCACCCCGATGCCGATCAGCTGATCGACGCGCTTTCCGGCGCGGCGGGGGTCTATCTTGCCAAGGAAGAGGGCGTTCGCCAGTTCCAGGCCGCCCGGCAGCTGTTCGAGGCGGCAATCGCGCGGCAGGCGGCCCGGATCGCGACCGGCGATGACGTGGCCCGCATGGAAAAGGCTCTGCAAGCCAATCGGGCCGCCCGCGGGCACACCTTCCGTTTCGAGATGACGGATGTCGCCTTCCATCTCGAGATCGTGCGCACCGCGCGCAATCCGCTGCTCATCGGTGTGCACCAGGCCCTGACCGGCTGGCTCACGGAGCAGCGCAGCGTCTCGCTCACCGCGCGTGGCGCCGAAGCCTCGGCCTTCGAGGCGCACGGGCGCATCTTCGCGGCGATCGCCGCGCACGATCCTGACAAGGCAGAGGCCGAGATGCAGAAGCATCTTGACTCCGTCGCCGCTTATTACTGGCGCCGGGCCAGGCTTTCCCGCGCGTCGTGACAACCGAACCGGAGAGGAGACCGCGATGCCCCGCCTGCCGCTCAAGGAGACCCTCATGCGTGAGGGACATGCGTTCGGGCCCATGGTCTTCGAGTTCTTCAGCGCCGGCATGCCGGCGATCATCGCCACCACGGGCGCCGATTTCGCGCTGTTCGACATGGAACATACGGGCCTTGAATTCGAGACGTTCAAGCATCTCGTCGCCGGCTGCCGCGGCATGGGCGTGGCCCCGCTCGCCCGTGTGCCCGCGAACGAATATGATTTCATCGCCCGCGCGCTCGACATGGGCGCAGAAGGCGTGATGCTGCCGATGGTCGAGAGCCGTGCCGAAGCCGAGCGCATCGTCGCCTCGGCGCATTATCCGCCGCGCGGACGCCGTGGCGCGGCCTTCGGCATGGCGCATGACGCCTACCTGCCCGGCACGCCGGCCGAGAAGATGCGCGCCGCCGGTGAGCGGACGCTCGTCATCGCCCAGATCGAGACCGACAAGGGTCTTGCCAATGTCGAGGAGATCGCCGCGACCCCGGGTGTCGATGTCCTCTGGGTCGGGCATTTCGATCTCACCAACTTCCTTGGCATTCCCGGCGAATTCCAGCATCCCGATTATCTTGCGGCGATCCGCCGCGTGGTCGCCGCGGCCAAGGCGAACGGCAAGCTGGCCGGGTTTCTCGCGACCGACGAGAACTGGGCGCGGGACTATTGGGGGTTTGGCTTCCGGATGATCGCCTACGGGATCGATCACGCGATCTATCAGGCGGCGCTCAAATCCGGCATCGCAACCCTGAAATCGCTCGCTTGAGGTGCCCCATGGAACCCACCTTCCGCATCGGCCTGACACGCGATCTGCAGACGGGCAATGGCGCCCCCTCTTTCGGGGAGGCCGCGCTCGGGGCTCTCGGCGAGCGTCCCTGGGAGTGGGTCGCGGAGGATGTGAAGGAGATCACGCCCGAGATCGCCGCGCGCTATGATGCCCTCTGCGTCAATATGCCGCGCGTCACGGCCGAGAGCGTCGGGCGGCAGGATTGCCGTCTGCGCATCGTCGCGCGGCATGGCGTCGGCTATGATTCCGTCGATGTGCCGGCGCTGACGAAGGCCGGAATCGTGCTCACCAATACCCCGGTGGCCGTGCGCCGGCCGGTTGCCACGATCGCCATGACCTATGTGCTGGCCCTTGCCCAGAAGCTCCTGGTGAAGGATCGGCTGACGAGGAGCGGCGGCTGGAATCGGCGCACCGATCACATGGGGCAGGGGCTCACGAAGAAATGCCTCGGCATCGTCGGTGCCGGGAGCATCGGGAGCGAGACGATCCGTCTCGCCCGCGCCTTCGACATGCGGATTCTGGCCGCCGACCCTTATGTGGAGGCCGCCGCCATCCAGGCGCTCGGCGCCGAGAAGGTGCCACTCGAGCGGCTGATGGCGGATGCGGATTTCGTTGTCGTCAGCTGTATTCTCAATGAGGAGACGCGGCACCTGATCGGCGCCGGAGAGATCGCGCGGATGAAGCCCACCGCCTATCTGATCAATGTGGCGCGCGGACCGATCGTTGACGAGGCCGCGCTGATCTCCGCCCTCTCCGCAGGCCGCATCGCCGGCGCCGGGCTCGACGTGTTCGAGCAGGAGCCTGTCGATCCGGCGAACCCGCTGCTGGCGATGGAGAACACTTTGGTGACGCCGCACGCGCTCTGCTGGACCGATGAGTGTTTCGACGCCATCGCCACGAGCGCGCTTGCGGATATCGAAGCCGCGCTTTCGGGGCGGCTTCCGCGCTTCGTCGTCAACCCCGAGGTGCTGACCCATCCGCGCGTGCGCGCCTGGCT
>Ga0335072_10000995_pt1 | contig 48679 bp, 41 predicted proteins | sample Lox_Sample_21_FD_206725 | JGI IMG/M metagenome (GOLD analysis project Ga0335072, IMG submission 206725) | Soil microbial communities from Loxahatchee National Wildlife Refuge, Florida, United States - Lox_Sample_2.1 | ecosystem: Environmental > Terrestrial > Soil > Wetlands | place: USA...
CGGACCTTCGCGACAGGGATGTCCATGCGCTTGGCGATTTCTTCCGAAGTGGGTTCGCGGCCGAGCTCCTGCACCAGCTGCCGCTGCGTGCGGACCAGCTTGTTGATCGTCTCGATCATGTGCACCGGGATGCGAATCGTGCGCGCCTGATCGGCGATGGCGCGGGTGATGGCCTGGCGAATCCACCATGTCGCGTAGGTGGAAAATTTGTAGCCGCGGCGCCATTCGAATTTGTCGACGGCCTTCATCAGGCCGATGTTGCCTTCCTGAATCAGGTCGAGAAACTGCAGGCCGCGGTTGGTGTATTTCTTGGCGATGGAAACGACGAGGCGCAGGTTAGCCTCGATCAATTCCTTTTTGGCCTGCTCGGCTTCGGCTTCGCCGCGAAGAATCACCTGGAGGTTGCGCTTCAGCTCCGTGGGGCTGACTTCGGAAGCGATCTCGATCTCATCAAGCTCAGTGCGGCGCGTGCGGAGGTCTTTGCGAGCCTCGGACTGGACGTCACCCTTGGAGGCATCGACGCGGCGTTCGAGCTTGACGGTCTCGCGCTCGAGCGAATGGACGCGCTCGACGGTCTGGCGGATCTTGTCGATGAGACGCTTCTTCTCGAACGGATTGAAGTCGATGTCGCGGACCAGGCGCGACATTTCGACGCGCGTGCGGCCCAGCTCGTAGCGGGCGCGCAGATAGGGGCGCTTCTTCGAGCGGGGAAGTTTTTCGAGTTTCGCAGCCTGCTTCATCGCCTGGAGATAGAGCTTGGCGATCTTGTCGATCTGCTTGAGCGTGGCCTTGGTCTTGGCCTCGATTTTCTCTTCGGTCAATTCCTCGTCGTCAAACTGGACGATTTCCTTGATCGAGCGCGAGCCGTTGCGCAGGTCTTCGCCGACTTGCAGGATTTCCTTGAGAATGAGCGGCGCGCGAGAGATCGTCTTCAGAACGAGCAATTGCCCGCGCTCGATGCGCTTGGCGATGGCAACTTCGCCCTCGCGCGTGAGCAGTGGCACGGTGCCCATTTCGCGCAGGTACATGCGCACCGGATCGTTGGTCTTTTCGAGGCTGCCCGGAGTGAGATCGAGATCGCCGTCTTCGGAGACCGCTTCTTCCTTGCTGGGTTCGGCGGTCTCTGTGGAATCGCCTGCAGCGAGCGCCGCCTTCGCGCTCGAAAGATCTTCGTACACATCGATGCCGTACCGCTCAAACGTCGAGAGCAGGTCGTCGATTTCTTCCGAGGAGTGAACCTCGGCCGGCAGAATATCGTTGACCTCGTCGTAGAGCAGGTACCCGCGCTCCTTGCCCATGGCAATGAGCTGCCTTACCTGATCGTATTTTTCCTCAAGTGCCAGCGTCACGCTTCCTCCCTTTGCAAGGACGAATCGGCACGTACGCGCAGAATCCCAAGGGCTTCAGGAGCCAGTCCAGTTAGACACCACGGCTCGCCATTTCAAAATCTTGGTTTGGACGGATGATTCAGACGAACCCTTCGAATCTTTGCCGAGTCCTGCGCCCGTACGCCTCGCCCACGTCCCATCTAACCTTCTAGTTAGATGCAGAAGAGGGGCCACCCGCTTCCTCCAAAACCCAGCGAGAATACTACAACGGGAGTAAGAGCGTCAATCGGCGCAAGGTGATAGGGGTCGTATGTGCCAGTACGGGAAGGACCTAGGCGCCTGCGGAGTGGACGGACTTCTCCTTTGCAAAATTAGAGCACTCCAACGCAAATCGCTCAAGGTGGGAGCGGTCACGTTCCGGCAATCGCGCGACGGACCTTCTGCAATTCGAGGCGGCGAACAATCAAACGGCGCAGCTCGTCGGCGGGCGGATTTGTTTCGATTTGACGCTGTAAGTCGGCAAGTTCGCGCTCGACGTGGCGGCCGCGCAAAACAGAAAGGCAGCTTTCTGCTTCTTCCCATGCAGCCTCAGCAGACGTGTCAAATAATACCTCGAAGAATATGCGTCGGTCTTTTTCGTCAAGAGCTGCGGCCAAGGCGGGTGCATCGGGAGGTTCCGATGCCTTCGCCAGAAGGATCTCGAAAATTTTTTCTGTCTCAAGGCCGCGATGGAGAAATTCGGCGTTGATTTCCGCCGCGAGCTTTTGGCGGAAGCCCTCGGCCTCAACGAGCATTTGAATCAAGCGGCGCTCGGCGGGCTTGATGACGGGAGAGAGCAGTTCTGGTTTGGCCTTCACCTCGCTGCGGCGTTCCTGAGCCGCGCGGCGGAGCGATTCGCGAAGCACGGGTTCGTCGATTTGCAGTTCCGCGGCAATGCGCGTGGCCCATTCGGAGCGCAAAAGACGGTTGGGAACCCGCTGAACATAGGGCATCAGGAAATTGATGGCGGCCAGTTTTCCCGCGGCGGTCGAACGGTCCATCCTGCGCGCGCGGGCGACAAGATAATCGAGATACGACGGCGCCTGCTGCAAAAGCGCCTGGTAGGCCCTCACGCCTTGTTCACGGATGAATTTGTCAGGATCCGCGGCACCCGGAAGGGCGAGAACCCGGACGTCGAATTCCTTTTCGAGGAGCAGATTCAGCGAGCGCTCCGTGGCGGCCTGGCCAGCAGCGTCGGGATCGTAATTCACAATCACGCGGCGCGTGAAACGTCCGAGCAGCTTGATTTGCGGTTCCGCAAGGCTGGTGCCGCAACTGGCGACCACGTTGGCCACGCCGGCGCGCGCGACGGCGATCGCGTCCATGTAGCCTTCGACCAAAACGGCAAAATCGGATTTGCGCAGCGCTTCCTTCGCACGATCGAGATGATAGAGGACGTTGCTTTTCGAATAGACCGCCGTTTCGGGCGAGTTGAGATATTTGGGCATGTCGTCGCCGAGAGCGCGGCCGCCGAAGGCGATGACTTTGCCGGATTCATTCGCGATGGGATACGTGATGCGGCGGCGGAAACGATCGTAGAAACGTCCGCTCGGATCGCGCGAAACCAAACCCGAGGATTCAAGAAGCTTTTCAGGATATTTTCGCTTGAGCAGGCGGAGGAGCGCGTCGCCGGAGGAGGGCGCGTAGCCGAGGCCAAAGCGCGTCATCGCGTCGCGGTCGAGGCCGCGGTCTTCGAGATACGCAAAGGCGACTTTTCCTTCGGGAGAGTCGTGAAGCTGCCGCGCGAAAAATGCGGCAGCTTCGCGGTGCATTTCCACAAGCACGGATCGCTGCTGATTTTCCTGGCGCTCTTCGGGCGAGCGCTCACGCGGCTTGGGGACGGCGATGCCGCATTTCTCGGCGACGACGCGGATTGCTTCAGGGAACGAACACTTCTCCATTTCCATCACGAATTTGAAGACGTCGCCGCCCACGCCGCAGCCGAAGCAGTGGTAAATCTGCTTCACGGGATGCACGGCGAAAGACGGAGTTTTTTCCTGATGGAAGGGGCAGAGCCCCGTAAAGTTCGCGCCCGTCTTTTTCAGGCGCACGTATTCGCCGATGACGCGAACGATGTCCGCCTGCTGTTTCACGCGCTCCGCGAATGAGCCTGCTTCAGCCATGAGTACGCCAATCGACCTTTAACATTCCCTCACTAAGAATTCAATTCTACGACAGTGATCGCTTCGCCGCCGCGGTCGGCGGGTTCCGCGTGAATGCTCGCGACCAAAGGATGCGAGGAAAGAAAATCGGCGAGGCCGCGGCGAAGGGCGCCGGTGCCATAGCCGTGGATGACGCGGACGCTCGGGCGGCCGGCGAGCGACGCCTGGTCCAGAAATTTGTCGACGCGACGGACAGCTTCTTCGACCGTATTGCCGATGACGTTGATTTCCTCCGCGGCGGGTTCGTCGCGGGGAGCGGTGCGGACGGTGACGTGGCGCGCCGCTGAGGCGACGCCGGGAGCGGGCTTGGCGGAGCCTTCGATGCCGACGATGTCCGAGAGAGGAATTTTCATGCGAAGCGGACCCGCCTGAACTTCGGCCTTCGAATCATCGCGGCTCCGCAAAACGACTGGCTGTTTAAAGCCCTTCACCAAAATGCGCGCGCCAATTTCGAGCGAATCGGGAGGCACAGGAGCCACGCCGCTCGGCGACGCCGAGCCCAAATCGGCTTGCGAAGCGGCGAGCGTTTCAACCACAGCAGCATCGGCTTCCGCACGGGCGCTCGATTCGAGCTTCCGCAACCTGCGCCCGGCTTGCTTTTCGACCTGCGCCCGCAGTGAGGCGTCTTTGATTTCGCCGGTGAGGCGCGCGATTTCCGCTTCCAGTTGCTTTTGCGCCTGCTGAAAGCTCTTTTCAAGCTCCGCGATCCGCCTGCGCTGCCGCTCGACCCATTCCGTCTGGAGCGAGCTTCGCTCGGATTCAAGCCGCGCCAGCTCTTCTCGCGATTGCCGCTCGATCTCCTCGATTTCGCCGCGACTGCGATGGAGATACGCGATCAGTTCATGCGCCTCTCGGGACTCGGGAGAGAGTTCAGAGCGCGCGCGATCGACGAGACGCGCCGGCAAGCCGAGACGACGGGCAATCTCGATGCCGCTCGAAGTGCCCGGAACGCCAACGAGCAGGCGATAGGTGGGGCGGAGATTTTCTTCGTCAAACTCCATGGCTGCATTGAGGACTCCCGAAGTCGTGGAGGCGTAGGTTTTCAGCCGGTCGTGATGCGTGGTGGCGAGAGTGAGGCAGCGGCGAGCGCGAAATTCTTCGAGGAGCGCGACGGCGAGGGCGGCGCCTTCCTCCGGAGCCGTGCCCGTGCCCATTTCATCGACGAGAATCAATGAGCGATCTGTGGCGGCCTCGAGCATCGATTTCAGGTTGAGCATGTGCGCGGAAAAAGTGGAAAGGTCGGCGAGGATCGACTGCTCGTCGCCGATGTCGGCGAGGACTGTATCGAAGACGGGCAATTCGGCGCGCTCGGCCGCCACGGGAATTCCGGATTGCGCAGAGAGCGCTGCCAACCCGACGGTCTTGAGCGCCACGGACTTTCCTCCGGTGTTCGGGCCGCTGATGACAAGGATGGTCTCGGATTCGCCGAGCGCGAGAGAAAGGGGAATGGCGCGGCGTCCCTGCGGGCGGAGCGCCGCTTCGAGCACGGGATTGCGCGCCGCTTCGAAGCGAAATTCGATGCGCTCCGCGAACACGGGCGCGACGCAATCGTATTCGCGGGCAAAACGCGCGCGAGCGAAAATCGAGTCAAAGTGGGCAAGAGTGACAGCCGCCGATTCGAGCGCAGGGATTTCAGCGCGAAGGCGCGACGTGAGCTCTTCGAGAATGCGGGCAATTTCCGCCAGTTCCTCTTCGCCGAGTTGCACGAGGCGATTGTTCAGGTCGATGGATTCAAGCGGCTCGACGAAAACGGTCTGGCCCGTGGCGCTCGCTCCATGAACAACTCCGGGAACGGCGCGGCGGTCGGATGCGCGAATGGGGATCACGAAACGGTCGTTGCGCAGCGTGACGTAATCTTCGGCTCCCGCATCGCCACGCGAGCGGAGAATCTTTTCGAGCGATTTGCGAAGCGTGTCGCGCGCCTGCACGATGCCGCTGCGAATGCGCCGAAGCTGAGGCGAAGCGTCGTCGCTGATTTCTCCGTTCGGCAGGATGGCGTGGCGGATGGCGGCCTGCAAGTGGCGGAAATCAGGAGTCGAATGCGCGAGTTGCGTCAATCGTGGGAAATCTTGGGCGCTGGTCCTGAACGCTTCGCGAACGAGCGCGGAAGCTTGCATCAACGTGGCTGCGTCGAGAAATTCCTGCGCGGCGAGTACCGAAGCGGGGATAACCAGGCGGCTGAGCCACGCCGCAGGGTCGACCAGCGAACCGAGGCCGACATCTTCGCCGACGCGCAGGCGCTCCACGGCTTCGCGAATCAGCAAAAATTCGGAAGAAAGCGCGGCAGCGTCCTGGCCAGGATGGAGCGATTCAACCGAGCGGCGGCCGGGAGCGCACGTGGAGAATCCGGCGGCGATTTCCCGGAGGCGATGAAACTCGAGAACATCTTCGGCCGAGCGCGCCACACGCCCTCCTTGTGGAATGAAAAAGAGGAAAAGACTTCGGGAAGCATTGTAACTCTCGCGGTTGTGGAAACCGGCGGGAACAGCAGAAGAGAAATCAGAGGGCTAACTTCGACTGCTGGCTTTCGCCCGGGCGTTTTGACTCGGCAGGAAGCTTCAGGAGACGCTCGGCCAAATGCGCAGCGGCGTCGGCGGGCTGCGGGGCCAGGTGAACGAGCGGCTGCGACTGCTCTGCCCAACGGGAAGAATGAGCCATCTCGATTTCGCGAACACGCTCGACCACCGGCTGCCAAAATTCACCCAGGATGACGAGTGGCTTCTTCGCCATGGCTCCCTTGTTGAGCATCTCCCAAACGACCGCCAACTCGACGAGCGTACCCGTACCGCCGGGGCAGGTAACGTAGCCGTGGCCGCGACGAACGAGCGTAAAGAGACGCTCCTGCCAGGTCTTCACGCGAATTTCTTCATCGATCCAGCGATTCACTTTGGCTTGAAAGAAGCTTGAGGTGATTCCGAGCGTCCGCCCGCCTGCTTCCTTTGCGCCGCGCGAGACCGCCTCCATCACGCCGCCATAGCCGCCGCTGCAAACCACGAACCCGCGCGAAGCGAGAGCCGCGCCGAGGGAGCCAGCCAATGCGTATTCCGCGTCGCCTTCGCGGGGGCGGGAGCTGCCGAACACGGTGATCGTCTTCGGCCGGGCCTTCACTTCTTTTTCCTTGCCGGCGGCTTGCCGAGGGTTTCGACCATCGCGATGGCGAGCTGGTCGAGCTCGGAGGTTGAGTCGCGGCCCTTCTGCGCGCTATTGTTGCCGAACATCGCGAACACCAGATGTTCGCCCCGGAGCGTGGTGGCAAAGCCGCAGAGCGAATGCACGTGCTCGAGAGTTCCGGTCTTGGCGAATATGCGGCCGGAAGCCGCCGTGCCTGTCATGCGATCTTCGAGCGTGCCATCAACGCCGGCGACAGGAAGCGTTGAGATGTAATCGGGTCCCCATGGCTCGCCGGCGGCGTAGCGCAGGATGGACACGGCGGCGCGGGGCGTGACCAGATCGTCGCGGGAGAGACCCGAACCATCGGAAAGAACGACGTCGCCGTCCGGAACACCAGCCGTCTTCAGAAAATCCTGTTCCAGCCAGAGGCCGGCGTCCGTCGCGCCATAACCCGCCTTTTCGCGCGCGACCGTGCGAAGAAATAATTCGGCGTGAAGGTTCTGGCTGACTTTGTTTGTTAGACGAACGCTCTCGATGAGCGGCGGCGAGACGTGGTCCGCAAACACAGAAGGGTATTTCGGAGCCGGAACGAGGCATTCGGCATGCACAAAGTTCTGGTTGAGAGAAATACAGGAAACGGGCGGCGCAGCGTGCTGCACGCGGACCGAACCCGTGACGCGAACGCCTCGTGCTTCGAGAAGTTGCCGCAGAGTGCGCCCCGCCGTGACCGCCGGATCAGTCATCGCCAGATCGACGCGGACCGGCGCGTGCCCAAGCGGGATGGTTCCACGGAGAAAGATAAAGTTTTCGCCCGGCTGGCGGCCGACGCCGGTATCGGGCGAGTCGCTGGCGGCGCTGGTGGAGAAGCGCACCGTGACGCCACCGGCCGCTTCGGGTGGATCAATCGTGAACGTCGCCGGATCGCCGACTCGCGAACCAGGAGAGACAATCACGGTGATCGAATTTTCGTTGAACGTGAGAGCGCCTATAGGAGCGCCGAAACTGAAAAACTCGTCGCCGATGCTCCACCCAGCCGGATACGGATCGTAGGGAAGGTAGGAATCGTCGGCAACGATATCTCCGTCCACTTCATGAAGCCCCTTCGCGACGGCCGCATCTGCGAGTTGCGCCAGAGGAAGCTCTGTCGGCTCGTCGCGCTCAATTTTCCCGGCATAAGGAATTTTCCAGTTCGAAAAGTCCGGATCGCCGCGTCCGACAAGGAGTAAATCGCCGTGCAGGCGGCCGTCGGAATCGAGAACCGCCGAAGATTCGAGCGTCGTATGGTAGTGGTAGCCCGGCCCGAGAGAAGCGAGGGCAAAGATGGTGGTGAAAATCTTGGCGTTCGAGGCCGGAGTGAAAAAATGATCACCGTTGAGGTCGTACAGCACTTGGCCCGTGTCGCGATCCTCTACCAGCACTCCCCAGAATGCCTTTTGCGCGTCCGGTCCGGAAAAGATCCGCTCCGCGCGGGCACGAAACTGAACAACGTCAGGCCGCGTGAGCTTCGCGCGAGCGGGCTCAGAGCGGTTGGCAGAACTCGAGGAATCGTGGCTGGCAGCGAGCGAACCTGAGGGACCGGGAATGTGGAAAATGAATGCCGCCATAAACAAAATCGAGAGCAAGCCTGTGCCCCGCGCCAAGGAAAAAAAGATTTTCTGAGAAACAGGCAGCTTCGGAAGGAAAATCCGATCAACAAGCCGGAAGCGATTGCGTGCGAAAGTCAATTCATCTGGGAGCAGCATGAGGTGTGTGATTATATGCCACCGATGAATCCGTCGCTCGCCGGCGGGGAGGAAAGTCCTTGCCGCGCTTGCAGAGCAGCCGATATGATGTAGGTAGCCCGCCACTTAGGAGGAAACTCATGAAGAAGAGCATCTGCTTATGCCTAGCTGCGGCGCTGGCAGCCATTCTGCTTGCCCCCCGCCTGCGCGCTGATGACACCACGAAAGACGAAGACCGCCTGCAAAACGCGGGACAAGTCATGAAAGAAATTCTGAATGTTCCGGACGACATTCCTCAAAATCTGCTGGATAAGGCGGATTGCGTTATCGTGATGCCTTCGGTGCTGAAGGCGGCATTCATCGTGGGAGGCAGCTACGGCCGCGGCGCCATGACCTGCCGCAGCGGCGACAATTTCCGCGGGCCCTGGAGCGCGCCGACGATGATGGCGCTTGAAGGCGGCAGCTTCGGGTTGCAGATTGGCGGACAAGCAACGGACTTCGTATTGCTGGTAATGAACGACCGTGGCGCGAGCTCGATCCTTTCGAGCAAAGTGAAGCTGGGTGCGGACGCTTCGGCGGCCGCAGGACCGGTGGGACGCAATGCGGCCGCAGATACTGACGTGACGATGCGTGCCGAAATTCTCACCTATTCACGTGCACGCGGGCTTTTCGCCGGCATCTCACTGGCCGGATCAACCCTGCGCCCCGACAACGACGCCAACCAGCGGATCTACGGACGAAAAATCCCGGCGCGCGACATCGTGCTGCATGGAAAAGTGCCTGTGCCTGCCGCCGCGAAGCTGCTGGTATCCACGCTGAACATGCACTCGCCGAAGAACCTCTCGAAGTAGGCGTAGATTTTCGCGCGGGCTCGCGCTGCCGGTTGGGGGCGCGGGCCGCGCGGTTCCAATCGTTTACCCCTCCGTCGGAGCTCCCTTCTTGACTTGCGGTTCATAATTGACCTATAGTCGTAATCGTCCAGAGGTCAGACGATGAAGAGCCTTCCCGTTCCTCCCCGCTTCTCTACAGCCCGCCGACCGGCCAACCGCCGCGAGCGCCACCGCACGGAGACCCGCGCGCGCCTTTACCGGGCCGCCCTGGATCTTTTCGCCGAGCGTGGATTCATGGAAACGACTGTCGAAGACATCACCGAGGCGGCCGATGTGGGCAAGGGGACATTCTTCAATTATTTCCCCACGAAAGAGCACGTGCTGGCGGCATATGGAGCCGAGCGTGTGGCGCGCGTGGAGCAGGCGCTGGAAGAAGCGAAGGAGTCGACGCGTCCGGTCCACGAAGTGATTCGTGACCTCGCCGCCGACTCCGCCGGACAATCCAAGGAACACCCGGCTTTGCTGCGCGCCATTTATGCAGCGCACGCGTCCTGCGCGCCGGTGCGGGTGGAACTGCAGAAGCGCATGCGAGTAGCGCGCCGGGCGCTGGCCAGGCTTCTTGCGCTGGCCCAGGAACGCGGCGAAATGCGCCGCGACGTTTCCACATCGGACCTGGCGCACATCGTGCAGATTGCACTGATGGGAACCTGCATGGTCTGGGCGCTGCAACCGGATGCGTCGCTGCGCAAGACTTCTCTGGACCTTTGGGATTTGATGTGGCCGTCCCTGGCACAGCCGGCCGCTGCTTCCCGGCCTGAAAAACTCAGGGCTTGAGCCTCACCTATGGGGAAGCAAGGGCGGGATTTCTGGAGCTTTTTGTCGTGCCGCCTCATCTGAAATAAAAGCTGCAGGAGGGGGTTTCGTGAAATTGCGAAGGGCCGCATTCTTCCACGCACTCACCGTCTTCGTTCTAGCCGCCGCAGCGCCCGCCTTCGGGCAGACGGACTCGATGATTCCGACGCCGTCGGAGGCGGCAAGCCAAAGTCCTTATCAAGGAAGTGTTCCCGGGGAACGAGTCAATGGCGTGCTCCCGCTTTCACTGCAAGACGCGATCGACCGTGGCCTCAAGCAGAACCTGGGAGCCTTGCTATCCAGTGAAGATATTCGGTCGGCGCACGGAGAGCGATGGAAGGAACTGAGTGCGCTATTGCCGACCACATCTGCAACGAGCTACGTGGACGGTTCGAAGATCGACCTAGCCGAGTACGGCTTCACCTTCAATGTTCCCGGCTTTGCGTTTCCAAGCATCGTCGGCCCGTTCGGCTATTACGACGCGCGAGCAAACGTCTCCCAATCGATCTTTGATTGGAACGCGATCGAGAAAACACACTCGGCCACGGAGAGTCTGAAAGCAGCGCAGTATACGTATAAGGATGCTCGCGACCTCGTGGTCCTCGCCGTCGGATACAACTATCTCCTCGGAATCGCGGACGAAGCTCGCATCGAGACCGCTGAGGCACAAGTGAAATCGGCGCAAGCGGTCTACGACCAGGCCGATGAGCAAGTGAAGGCAGGAACCTCTCCCGCGATCGACGCTTTGCGCGCGCAAGTGGAGCTCAAGACGCGCATGCAACAATTGATCGAGGCGCGAAACAATTTCGCGATTCAAAAGCTGCAACTGGCCCGTGTGATTGGCCTGGCTCCCGGCCAGGAATTCAACCTGACGGACAAATCACCCTACGCTCCTTTCGCGGGCATGACGGTCGAGGAAGCGGAGGAAAAGGCCTACGCATCGCGCTCGGATTACCAGGCGGCGCTCGCGCAGGTTCGCGCCGCCGAGTATGCGCGCAAGGCGGCGACTGCGGAGCATTTCCCGACGCTTTCGGCGAGCGCGGACTACGGACTCGCCGGCTCCACCGACACGCTGCACACCAACGGTGTGTTCGATGTGCGCGGCACTCTGAACATCCCAATTTTTGCGGGAGGTCACACCCACGGCGACGTCCTGCAGGCCGAAGCGCAACTGCGACAGAGCCGCGAGCGACTGGACAATCTGCGCGCGCAGATTGACGCAGACGTGCGCACGGCTCTGTTCAACTTACAGTCTTCGTCCGAGCAAGTGGCTGTTGCCAGAGACAACATCCATCTGGCCGACGAGACACTGACGCAGTCGCGCGATCGCTTCCGCGCGGGGGTGACCGACACTGTAGAAGTAGTCCAGGCGGAAGAAGCGGTGGCCAGCGCGCACGAGAATTACATCTCGAGCCTCTACAACTACAACTATTCCAAAATATCTCTCGCGCGAGCGCTGGGCCTGGCCGAGCAAGGCGTGAAAGATTATTTCAAAGGACACTGACCGATGGCACAGCCCAATGACGTCAATCCAGCCCCTCTTGCCGAACAGAATAATCCCGCCCCGGCAGGCGAGACGCATTCTCCGGCTTCGCAGCCGCCGCCGCGGCAGCCGAGCCTGCTCCAGCGCGAACCTCGCGCGCGCGTCGCGGCCGTCATCATCGTGCTGGTCCTGCTGATTGGCGGATATTTCGGCTACAAATACCTGACGAGCTACGAGAGCACGGACGATGCGCAGGTCGACGGCCACCTGATGCCGCTCAGCGCGCGTATCAGCGGCTACATCCTTCACGTGAACGTGGACGACAACCAATACGTCAAAGAGGGAACCGTGCTTGCCGAAATCGATCCTCGCGACTACCAGGTGGCAGTGGATAAGGCAAAGGCGGATCTGGCCGATGCCGAAGCGACGGCGCGCTCGCTGAACATTACCGTGCCGGTCACATCTGTGAACACCACCAGCCAGATTTCTTCCTCCGAGGCGGACGTGGAAAACGCTCGAGCAGGAATTCTTTCGGCACAGCAGCAATATGACGCCGCCGAGGCGCAGCTTGCCTCCGCCGAAGCTACGAATGTGAAGGCGCAGGACGATCTGGTTCGTTACAAGCAGCTTGTCGAAAAACTGGAAGTCTCCGAGCAAACATACGATCAGTCGTTGGCTGTCGCGAAGAGCGATAGCGCCACCGTAGAAGCCGCGAAGGCCTCCGCGGCTGCGGCAGCCCAGCAGGTAACGCAGGCCAAGGCGCGGCTGGCGGAGGCGCTAGCCAACCTCGCAGCCTCGAAGACCGGCCCGCAGCAAGTGGCGTCCACACGGGCGCGCGCGCAGTCGGCAGATGCTCAAGTGCAGCAAAAGGAAGCAGCGCTCGAGCAGGCCGAATTAAACCTGCAGTACACGAAGATCATGGCGCCCGTGGACGGCGTGGTGATGAAGACCATCGAGGTCGGGATGAACGTGCAGCCGGGCCAACAGCTTTTCAACATTGTCCCGCTGAACGATGTGTGGGTGACGGCAAATTTCAAAGAGACGCAACTGAAATACATGAAGGCCGGGCAAAAAGCGGAATTTAAGGTCGATGCGAACGGAAAGACGTATTACGGGCACGTCGACAGCATTGCCGGGTCGAGTGGCGCGCGTTTGAGCTTGCTGCCGCCGGAAAACGCCACTGGCAACTACGTGAAAGTCGTGCAGCGCATTCCAGTTAAGATCGTCCTCAGTCCCGGCCAGGACTCGGACCACTATCTCCGGCTGGGAATGTCCGTCGAGCCGAAGGTCTGGGTGAAATAGATACCGGCTGCGCTCCATGACCGACGGACAACAGAATCGGCCCATAAACCCGTGGATCATCGCGTTGACGGTGACGCTCGCCACGTTCATGGAAGTGCTCGATACGAGCGTGGCGAACGTTTCTCTCCCGCACATTGCAGGCAGCCTTTCCTCCGGCCAGGATGAGAGCACCTGGATTCTCACGTCCTACCTTGTTTCGAACGCGATCGTGCTTCCGATGAGCGGGTGGTTCTCCGCCCTGATCGGGAGGAAGCGTTTCTATATGTCCTGCGTGGCGCTGTTCACGGTGAGTTCGTTCCTGTGTGGACTTGCGCCCAGCCTCGGCTGGCTGATCTTCTTCCGCGTCGTGCAGGGAGCGGGCGGCGGCGGGTTGCAGCCGAGCGAGCAGGCTATTCTTGCCGATACGTTCCCTCCCAAGCAGCGCGGGATGGCGTTCGCCGTCTACGGCATGGCCGTGGTGTTGGCGCCAGCCATCGGGCCTACTCTTGGAGGTTGGATCACGGACAATTTCGATTGGCGCTGGATTTTCTTTATCAACATTCCCGTCGGAATTCTTTCCCTTTTCCTCACGCAGCGCCTGATCACCGATCCGCCTTACCTGCAGGAAAAGAAGCGCTCGACGTTTCGCGTCGATTACATCGGGCTGGGCCTTCTAGCCGTGGGACTGGGCTTCCTGCAGGTCGTTCTCGACAAGGGCGAGCGCGACGACTGGCTTTCCTCTCACTTCATTCTGACCTTTTCCATCATTTCCGTCGTTTGCCTGGTCGCGCTGATCTTCTGGGAGTGGTTCCACGAGCACCCGATCATCGACTTGCATCTGTTTCGCGAACGATCGTTCGCCATCGGCAATCTGCTGATGTTTCTCGTCGGCTTCGCCCTGTTGTCGAGCACCGTGCTGCTCCCGCTCTTCATGCAGACGCTCCTTGGCTACACGGCGGAGCGCGCCGGCTTCGCGCTGATGCCGGGGGGCTTTGCAATCATCATCTGCATGCCGCTGGTCGGATTTTTGCTGTCGCGCTACGACGCGCGCCGGCTGCTCCTCTTCGGGCTTGCAATGCTTTCCTTTTCGCTTTTCCACATGACCACGTTCGACACCCTTATCGATTTCCGCACCGTTGCGACCGCGCGCGTCTTTCAAGCCATGGGCCTGGCATTTCTCTTCGTGCCTATCAATACAGCCGCCTATGCATTTCTGCCCAAAGGCAAGAACAACGAGGCATCCGGCCTGATCAACCTGGCGCGCAACGTGGGCGGCAGCGTGGGTATTTCCATCGTCACCACGATGCTCGACCGCCGCGCGCAATTCCACCAGCAGAACTTGAGCGATCATCTCTACAACGGGAATTCGCATTTCTCCGCGGCTCTGCATTCGATGACGCAGATGTTCGTCGCGCGTGGCGCCAGCCTTTCGCAGGCCACGCATCAAGCCTACGCTCTGATGGGACAGTTACTCGGCCAGCAGGCCACGACGCTCGCCTACATCGACAATTTCTGGCTCTTGGGCGTTGCCACGATGGCCATGATTCCGTTCGTCTTTCTGATGAAGAAGGTGAAGCCCGGCGGGGCGATTGCGGTACACTGACGCCGAGGATGGCGGATGGTCTTCCGGGCTATTACCGTCGAACGCGAATACGGCAGCGGCGGCGCTAATATTGCGCGCCGTCTTTCCGAAAAGCTTGGCTGGAAGCTCTGGGACCAGAACATCACTGCCGAGATCGCCCGCGTCGCCAATGTCGATCCCAAGGCCGCCCGCATTTGCGACGAGCGCGTCGATTCGCTTCTCTCGCGCCTCTTCCGCGTCTACGCTCGCGGCAGCTACGAGCGGTCCCTGCCTGTCGGCGAGACCAAAGCCTTCAACACCGACCGCATGTTTGCGATCCTTCACCGGGTGATTGAAAGTATCGCCGATCAGGGAAACTGCGTGATCGTCGGCCGCGGCTCTCCTTACTTCCTTCGCAACCGCCCGGACGTTTTTCGCATATTCGTTTACGCGCCACTCGAAGAGAAAATCCGGCGCGTCATGGCGCTTGGCAAGAGCGAGAAAGAGGCGCGGCAGCTCGTGGAAGAAATCGACCGGGAGCGCGCTACATTTATCCGCCACTATTTCAATTCCGAATGGCCGCATCGTCCGCTCTACCATCTGATGGTCAACTCGGCCTATGGCGACGAGCATGTGATCGACACGGCCCTGCACGGCATCGCCGAACTCGAGCGTCGATTCGCCACGGAAACGGTCTAGCGGCCCGCCTTCTTCTTTATTTCGCGGCTTGCCATTCCTATGGATAATCTTCGCGTGGCGCAACTTGAAAACTTTCGCCTAAAAGTGTTCCGCACGGTCGCCGAAGAGCTAAGCTTCCGCAAAGCGGCCGAGCAGCTCTTCCTGACGCAGCCGGCCGTCACGCTCCAAATTCAAGCGCTTGAGGAGGATCTCGCGGCGCGCCTGTTTGACCGCGCCGGCGGGCGTGTCTCCCTCACACCCCAAGGAACGCGTCTGCTCTCTTACGCGCGCAAAATTTCGTCGCTCGCCTCGGCGGCTGAGCAGGAATTGGCTTCAGCTGTCGACCGCGTGTCCGGGCCGCTCCCGCTCGGTGTTTCCACGACGATTGCACAGTACGTGTTGCCTCAACTCCTTGGCGCGTTCCTTGCCGAGTATCCTCAGGTGCAGCTCTCGCTCCACAGCGGAAATACCAGTGCGATCGTCGATTTGCTTGTAGAGGAGAAGGTTGCCGTGGGATTGATCGAAGGGCCCGCGCGCAAGCGCGCCGTCCGCGCCGAACCCTTCATGGAGGATGAGCTTGTTCTAATCGCCCCGCCTCAGTTCGCGCCGCATCGCCTGCCGCTCCGGCAACTGACAGCCTCCACGCTGCTTTTGCGCGAGCAGGGCTCCGGTTCACGCCGCGTGGTCGAAACAGCGCTTTCGCGCGCAGGGGTGAGGACAAAGTCTTTCCGCCGTGTCATGCACCTCGATTCCACCGAAGCAATCAAGTCCGCCGTCCAGGTGGGACTCGGCCTCGGTTTCGTCTCCAGGTGGGCTATCGCAAAAGAGCTGGAACTGCGGGCCATCAAAGTCGTCGACGTGCCTGGCTTGCACATCCGCCGGCATTTCTCGCTGATTTCGCTCGCCGGGCCACGCCCCCAGGGCTCCGCCAACGCCTTCCGCGATTTCACTCTCGCCCGTGCCAGAATTCTTTCGCGGGCTCACGCATCCAGGCGATAAGTGTTTCTTATCGTGAATAAGAATTGCTGCTTGGACGCATTACTCTCTCTCTCCTCATACTTTCTTAATGAACAAGAAGCTCTTCTTCATCGCCTTGATCTTGTCGGCCAGTGGTCTGGTTTCTCCTCCTTTTGCTCTTCTCGGAGGACTGGTCTATGGCCTTTCGCTCGCGCATCCCTATCATGTCGAGAGCAAGAGCCTGGCGAAGTTTCTCCTGCAAGCTTCCGTCGTCGCGCTGGGATTCGGCATGAACCTGCACGAGGTGATCGGAGTGGGGCGCTCGGGATTTGCCTATACCGCGATGAGCATCACGGCGGCGATGACGCTGGGTCTCGCGCTTGGATTTCTGCTGCATGTGGGCAAGAAGTCATCGTTCCTGATCAGCGCCGGCACGGCGATCTGCGGGGGCAGCGCGATTGCCGCGGTGGGACCGATCGCGCAGGCAGGCGAAGAGGAAATGGCCGTTTCGCTTGGAACAATTTTTATTCTCAATTCCATTGCTCTGTTTCTCTTCCCGGTGATCGGCCTGGCGCTGCACATGAGCCAGACACAGTTTGGCCTGTGGTCGGCGCTTGCGATTCACGACACAAGCTCCGTAGTCGGAGCCACGGCCCGCTACGGCCCGACGGCGCTCGCCGTTGGAACAACGGTGAAGCTCGCCCGCGCGCTCTGGATCGTCCCGTTGTCCTTCCTGACCGCCGTTGTGTTAAAGAGCAAGGCGCGCGTCCAGTGGCCGTGGTTTATCCTGCTGTTCTGCCTGGCCGCGCTCTTCAACACGCTTCTGCCGTCGATGAAGGTGACTTCAGAGGCGATGAGCCATCTCGGCCGAATCGGCCTCACCGTCACTCTCTTTCTGATCGGGACGGGCCTGAACAAAGACACGTTGAAGAAGGTTGGCGTGCGCCCTTTGTTGCAGGGTCTGACGCTGTGGATCATCGTCGGCACCACCACCTTGGCCTTGATTCTCTTCAACTTCATCCACCTCTAACGCGTTAGCCGGCGCGGTTCGTCTGTTCCACCCTTGCTCCTCCATCTGGGTTTCCGTACTCTGGAGTATTGTGCCGCGGCTGCCTCGCGGCGTTGAGGAGAATCGATGACGTGTGCTATCTGCGGCAAACGCCCTGCGAAACGGTTCTGTCCCCCCAAGGGGGAGAAAATCTGCGCCATTTGTTGCGGTGAAGGGCGCGAGACGACGATCGATTGCCCGCTCGACTGCTCCTATCTCGCTGCCGCGCACCGCTACGAAGCCGAGCATCGCAAGCAGCCACCTCCCGGAGAAATGCCCTATCGCGACGTGAGCTTTCCCGTCGAATTTGTCTACGAGCACTGGCCGATCGTCGCTCTGCTCGGTTCCACAATTCTCGGATTCCACGCACAGAACAAAGATCTTCACGACCGAGCTATTTTCAACACGCTGGCAGCCTTGGCGGAAACCTACCGCACGCTCACCGGCGGGATTCTCTACGAGCGTCCGCCGGATCTTGCCCCCGCACGCGAACTCTACGGAAGCATTCAGCAGACACTTACGGAATTCCGGCAGAAGGAATCCGAGCGTGCCGGCTTCCCGGTGCTGAAGGATTCGAGCGTGTTTCAACTACTTGTGTTCATGCTTCGCATGGGGAAATCGGAAAGCAACGGCCGTCCGCTCTCGCGTGCGTTTCTGGATTTCCTGCGCGCGCGCTTTCCCCTGCCTGCTTCAACTCCTCAGGAGACTTCGCGCATCATTGTCCCTTAGCCTTCCTAGGCAGCCCTTGCCGGAAGTATTGTTGCCTAAGGTCTCGCCAGCGCTCGACGCCGCGGCTATTTCTCTTCGAGCTTGAAGTGGGGATTTTGGATGACGCCGAGCACGTTGCCGAAGGGATCGTGCACGGCTGCCACCAGGATGCCGTCGCCGACGTCCTGGACCTCCTCCAAAGGAGTCGCGCCCGCCGCCAGAAGTTTCTTGTACGCGGCATGAGCGTCGTCCACGCCCCAATAGGCAATCCCTGCCTCCGCTCTCTTGGGCGCGGCCCCGTCATCCGGCGTGATGCCCAATTCGTACCCGCTGACGTTGAAACCAACGTAGAACGGCTGGTCAAAGTAAGGCTGTTTCCCTAAGATTCCGCTGTACCACTCCTTCGCCTTGGCCAAATCCTTTGCAGAATATTTCGCGGTGCGTAGTCCAAGAAACATGGCCATCTCCTTTGCACTTCCCTGCGGGGCGGCGCCCGCCGCCGTCAATGGTGTCCGGCCGGCCAGAAACGCGAGCAGGCAGAGAATCGACGTCATCATTACGAAATTGGAGACAGTTTTCAATTTCACGCCGCGCACTGGCCGGTCGTTCACCGCCGACGGCGCAGACAAGGAAGCAATGTCCGGTTCTGCTTTCTGCTTCGGCCTGCTTCTTTGCCTTCTCCGATATCTCCGCTTCATTTTTTCCTCCCGGCGATCTCTCAAGCTTCCAAATTAAGCGTCAATTGCGGCGAAGCCATTTCTTGACGCTTGCGAAGACTCGGCAAAGAGCTCAGCCCATATTTCTGTCGCAGATGGTTCACACGCGTACTGATTTCGCTCGCGTAGCTCTCCGGCGCATATCCGCCGCGGCCGTACCATGCCTTGTACTGCTTTGCGAGACGCGGAAATTTCTCTTCCAGGAACGGGATGAACTGTTTCAGCGAAGCGGGCATCAGGAAGAGCACGCTTGCACCAAACCACTGCGCGTCCGCGTCCCGAGCTCTCTTGGCCAACGCGTCCAAGTCCTCTTCGCGATCTGTCAGCCCTGGCAAGACCGGCATGGCAAAAACGCCCGCCGCAATTCCCGCCTCGCGCAGCTTCTTTACCGCCGCAAGCCGCAGGTCGGGTCTTGGCGCGCGCGGCTCCAGTAGCCGCGCCAGGCGTGTCCGCAGCGTCGTGATGCTCACATTGACAGTGAGTGACGATTTCTCTGAGATTTGGCGCAGCAGGTCAATGTCGCGGACAATCCGGTCGGACTTCGTTGTGATGGAAAGGCTAAGTCCCTCTCGCCCTGCCATCCTTTCCAGAATCGCCCGCGTCGCTTCGAATTCCTTCTCTGCTGGCTGATATGGATCGGTAGCGGTCCCTAAAGCGATGTGCTGCCCGTGCACTTCCTCACGGCCAAGGTCTCGCTCCGCCAGCACTCCGGCGTCCTGCTTCACGTAGATCTTCGACTCAAATTCCCCGCCGTCGATTTCCATGTATTCGTGGGTGTACCGCGCATAGCAGTATTTGCAGCCGAATTCGCAGCCTCGATATGGGTTCACGGTCCAGCGAAAAGGGACTCGGTCCGAATTGCAGCGGTTCAAAATCGACCGCACGGGAAGGAGGAAATATTCCGTTCCCCGCTTTGCTTCGGCTAACGGGGAGGAAGCGGCGAGGCGTGCAATGCCGACCAGTTCCGACGCGGGCTTCGTTCTCTGGACAGGCTCCAGAGGGGGCGCGGAAGCACCGCTAGGTTGCTCACGGTTGCCGTGGCGAGCGGCTGTGGGAAAAAGTGTGAGACTGGTCTGGTTCGCCCGTCTCCGGGGACGCGGGAGCGACCTCGGTTCCGAGTGAAGTATGGGAGAAGTGGCCATTGCACGCCTCGCTGCACAGGGCGCATCATATTCGCCTTTTATTCGCCATGTCAAGCACTAATTTTCGCCTTATATTCGCCTGCCCTCCCGGCCAAGTTCCCTACAGGACACGCGCTCTCGCTCCACTCGGCCGCGCTTCGTCCTGGCACCTATACTTGCCGGTGCAGTGTCAAAGGGACACGTGTGGCCGAAGTAGGTATCCTCATCCTGGACGACGACGCCGTCAGCCAGCGCGCGTTGAAGCACGTTCTCGATTCCGAGGGCTGGCGCGTGCGCATCGTCCCGCTGGCTTCCTATGCGCTGGCGGAAATCGCCACAGGCGCGTGGAACCTCGTGATCGTCAATATCGCCCTCACAGACCTGCGCGGTCCCGTCTTCCAAACGCTGAAGGACCTGGCACAGGGCGATGCCGACGCGCCCGACGACGCCGTCGTGGAAGAGTCGCAGCCCAAGCGCATTCGCGTCCTCTTTCTCGTTCCCATGCTCGCGCGCAAAGACGTCATCCCGGTGCTCGAGCGGGAAGGCCTGCCCTATTCGCTCAAGCCCTATTCCCTGCACGATTTTCTCGAAAAGGTCAGTGAGCTGCTTCTCGAGGCTCAAGCCATCAGTGAACCGATTCGCAGCATGGGCGATCGCTCCTTCGGCCGCCGGAGCGACCGCCGCTCGCGCACGGGCGCGCGGCGCGGCGCGATGTTCGCATCACGCGAGGAATATCAGATGTCCGAAGAAGAAATGCTCGAATACGAGCGCCAGGAAGAAGAAGACCGCAAAAAGCGCGAAAAAGAGCAGCGCGACCTCAAGCATCTCGGCTGATTCGGTTCACGACACTTTTGTCGGTCGTTGACGCAAGCAGTTCCGAGATTGTCCTGCCGAGAACCGGATGCCGCAACTCCGCCGCAATCTCCGCAAGCGGCACCAATACGAACCGTCGATCTGTCATTCTCGGGTGCGGTATCTGCAAACCTTCCTCGCGTATCACTTCATCGCCGTAGAGCAAAATGTCCATGTCGATCACGCGCGGCCCTTTCGGCACGCGCCGCTCGCGCCCCATTGACCGCTCGATCTCCAGCAGTGTTTGCATCAGCTCCCGCGCGGACAATTCTGTCTCCACTTCGATCGCGCTGTTCAAAAACCATGCCTGCTCGCGCACTTCCACCGGCTCCGTTTCATACACGCACGATTCGCGAACCACGCGTATTGAGTGCTCTTCGAGCATCGCTACTGCCCGCGCAAGATTCTCCGCCCTGTCTCCGATATTCGACCCTAGCGATAAAAATATCCGCTTCATGCGTTCACCAACTTACACATCTCTCTACACATTTGACTACAGATCAGGCTGTGTGAGACACCACACACCTCAGCTTCACGGTGCTCGCAAATGAGTCCGAAGAAACACTTTCCCCCAAGAATCTTCTCCTCGGACTCGTACCGGAGTAAAATCCGCGCTTCTCAAGATCCATGCGCGTCTATATCGCACTTCTTCGCGGCATCAACGTCGGCGGAAACATGCTGAAGATGGACCGCCTGCGCGAGATCTGTGCGGATCTGGGCCTGAAAAATGCGCGCACGTATCTTCAGAGCGGCAACATCGTTTTCGAAGCCGGGAAAAGCTCCGCACACTGGATCAAGACTCTCGAAGGCGCACTCGACGGCGAATGTCGCCTGCCTGTTTCGGTCATTATCCGCACGGCGGAAGAAATCTCCCGCACCGCTGCCCGCAATCCGTTCCTCAAGGAAAAAGGCATCGACATGAAGCGGCTCGGCGTCACCTTCCTGCGCGACGCTCCTTTGCCCGCTGCTCTCAAATCGCTTTCCATTCCAGGCGCTGGCAACGACCGCTTCTTCTGTTCAGATGGTGAAATTTATCTTCACTGCCCCGGCGGCTTTGGCGAGACAAAGCTTTCTAACGGCGCCTTTGAGCGCCTGCTCTCCGTCCGCGCCACCACGCGTAATTGGAACACCGTCACCTCGCTTACTGAAATGGCCGCTGGATAAGTCTGATAGCCAGTCCCTTGGGACACAAGTTGCACCACACGAAGCCGAAGACGTACACTCCCTTGTCGCCGACTTTTTGCAGCCTGCGGTGAGAATGAAATCTCCCAACGAAATCCCGCCGGTGAGCCCTGCCAAATGCTTTGCCTTGTTTCAGGAGGCATTTGGGTTTGTCCCGAATCTTCTTAGCTCTCAGTCGCGTGTGCCGCGTATCGCGGAAGCCCATGCGGCGCTTGAGGCTGCCGTTCGTCTTCGCAGCGGATCGATTTCCCGGCTCCAAAAGGAACGCATCCTGCTGTGCATTGCTGTCGAGCGGGGAGATGCCTACTGCGCGAACATGGACGCCAAAATTCTCCTCTCGCTAGGCGCGCCGCAGAGTTCTGTCGACGATCTTCTGAGCCGCCGTAGCCAGACTGACTTGACTTTGGCCGACGCCGCGTCCCTGCAATTTTGCCTCAAGCTAGCTCACGACTCAGTCTCGTTTGGAACGGACGATGTCGACGCGCTTCGCTCCGCCGGGTTCGACGACGCCTCTATCCTTGAAGCCGTCTTCCTCACCGGGGTCGCCGTTTATCGCTGCACCCTGTCTGCGGGTCTGGCCCTTGAGCCGGAATTTGGGCACCCATCAGTCGTTGCCAGGGGAATCGCCTCACCGGGCGAAGCGTCTCGCCGCCGGCTTCCTCCTCACAGCCATGGGATCTCCAGAAGCAAGCCTTATGTTTCGGCCCCTTATTTGAGCCCCAAGGCTTTCGAACCTTTTGCCATCCTGCGGAAGAGTCATGGCTTCATGCCTAACTTCTTCCGTGCTCAATCGCTCCGTGTCGATTTGCTCCAAGCGGAACTCGAAGCGGTTGAGCGAATCCTTCAACCGGAAGACATTCTCTCTCGTGTGCAGAAAGAGTGCATTCTTCTGGCCGTCTCTGCCGTAAATCTCAATTCCTACTGCGTCGCCATGCACTGCAACCTGCTCCGCGGCATGGGCATGACTCCCGAAGAGGGCGACCAGATTGCTCTCGATTACCATGAGTCCAGCCTTTCGCAAGCCGACCAGGCATTGCTGGACTTCGCCGTGAAGCTGGGAACGCGCGCATATCAGGTTACGCGCAAAGATGTTGCTGGGCTTCGCGCGCTTGGCTTCGCCGAGGAGCAGGTGCTCGAATGCATGGCCGTAACCGCTCTTAATAACTTCTCCAATACGGTCCAAATGGGCCTCGGAATCGAATTGGACTTCGAAGCCCCGCCACCCTACGAAGAGAATAAATTGCATCTTTCGGCTGCCGTGCACCGTCACAGTGGCGAAACGGGTGTCCCCAACACGCTCGGTTCCGCGAACGATCCGGACACCAGCCTGGTGGCCTCATCGCAAGCCGGTAGCTTAGAGGCATTTGAGGGGCTGGTCCGACGGCATAGCCAGTTGATTTACCGGGCTTTAGTCGCCATTCTCGGCAACGCCGCCGACGCCGAAGACGCTATGCAGGATGCTTTCTTGAGCGCATTCAAGAACATCGGTGGTTTCCAAGGCCGTTCGAAGTTTTCCACCTGGCTCGTGTCCATCGCGCGGAATACGGCACTCCAACGCCTGCGATCGAAGAAAATTATCGAAAGCCTGGACGAAACCGAAGACTTCGGAGACTCCGACTTGCGTCCCCGCCAACTGCGTGCATGGGAAGACAACCCCGAGCAAGGCCATTCAAAGACCGAAATCCGGCAACTCGTCGAAAAGGGGATCTTGAGCCTTCCCGCCAAGTATCGCGTGGTCGTGATGCTTCGTGATATCGAGCAACTCTCGACCGATGAAGTGGCTCGCCAGTTGGCCCTGAGCGTCCCGGCGGTGAAAGTGAGGCTTCTGCGCGGTCGCCTGATGCTGCGGGATTGGCTTTCGCCTCATTTCGCCGTCAAGGCGGGGAGAATCGCGCCGTGATCACCTGTGAAGAATTCTTCGCCGAGTTCGCGGATTACCTTGAGGATCGTGTGCCTGCAGAGGTCCGCAAGGAGCTTGACCTCCATCTGTCTCAATGCCGCGCTTGCCACGTGCTCTACGATTCGAGCCGCAAGACCATCCAACTCGTCACCGACAGCAGCTCCTTTGAGTTGCCGCCGAATGTTATTGATCCCATCGTGGATAAGGTCATCGCCAGACTTCGGTCCGAGCAAAAAAAGAAAGGCCAAGAGCCCTCTTAGCCCGCTCTCGTTTTCGCATTCACTTTCTTCTCCACGGCCATTTTCTCTCCGTGTAACTTTTGGTCCACAAATCACTCTTATCCCCTGAGGGGGGCGCGCCATTGGCGAGCTCTTCAAGAAATCATCTCCAGGCAGGATGTTGCCCGGGCCATTCCACCAGCTCTGTTCGTAGCAGCGGAGCGGAGAAAGCGCGGCCGTGTGGTCCTTTGTTGCCTTGCCTAAAATTTCGAGAGGAGCTCGCTTCCGACGACTCGGACGCGATGGAACGCCTCGTGAAAGGAGATTCCAGAGCGCTCGAAGTTCTCTACGATCGATATTCCTCGCTCGTTTATTCTGTCTCCCTCCGAATTGCGCGGCAACGCGCTTCCGCCGAGGAAATCGTGCAGGAGGTGTTTCTCCTATTGTGGCGAAATGCTGCACGCTACGAACCTTCTCGCGGCCCCCTCGGGCCCTGGCTCGTCACCTTGACGCGGAATCGCGCACTTGATTATCTTCGGCGGAGTCCCGAACGTCAGCGGCGCCGCGAAGATTTCCGAAATGACGCGTTCCACTCCTCGGTCGTCCCGTCTCATCCGGAATTGTTCATCGACAATGCGCGCCGCGCCACGCTCATCCGCGCTTGCCTCCACGACCTGCCTGAGGCTCAGCGCCTTGCCATCGAGCTTGCATTTTTTCAGGGCATGTCGCACAGCGAAATTGCCGCTGCGCTGTCCGAACCTTTGGGTACGGTGAAGACCCGCATTCGCTCCGGACTCATCCGCTTGCGCGAAGTTCTCGAAAACAACGGCCTGGTTGCGAAATAAGCCGCTGCTTCGCCGTGCAATTGCGGGCTGTCAACTAACGGTTTTCATCCACCATGGCGCCACGTCATGCCGCCCGCGAAGTCAACTTCGCATCGCCGCAAGGCAGTTAATGCTGCGCCTAGAAAAGTCCCGGCTGGCGCCGCGGCTCCTCAATTCCAAAATGCTTGTATGCCAGCGCCGTTGCCACGCGTCCGCGCTGCGTGCGGTCAAGAAGCCCGAGCTGCATCAGATAAGGCTCGTACATTTCCTCGATCGCGTCCTCTTCTTCGGAAAGTGACGCAGCGATCGTATTCAATCCCACCGGTCCGCCCGCGTATTTCTGAATAATCGTGAGCAGTAGGTTGCGATCGATTTCGTCGAGCCCGTGCTCGTCCACTCCCAGCATCGCCAGCGCGTCGCGCGCCACCGACAGTGTGATCTGCCCCTTCGCACGCACCTCCGCGAAATCGCGCACACGCCTCAGCAGGCGGTTGCTCACCCTCGGCGTTCCCCGGCTGCGCCGTGCGATTTCCGCGCCGCCCTCCTCGTCCATCGCGATGTTCAGAATCTTGGCCGAGCGCAGCACGATCTTCAGCAAATCTTCCGGCGAATAAAAGTCCAGCCGGTGCACGATTCCGAATCGCGAGCGCAACGGCGCCATCAGCAGCCCCGCGCGCGTCGTCGCTCCCACAAGCGTGAAACGCTGCAACTGATAGGGGTGCACGCGCGCCCCCGCGCCCTGGCCGATGATTAGGTCCACGCGAAAATCTTCCATCGCGGGATAAAGGATTTCCTCGAGCGACGCGTCGAGCCGGTGAATCTCGTCGAGAAACAGAAAATCGCGATCTTCAAGCGAGGTCAGCACCGCAGTCAGATCGCCCTTCTTTTCCAGCAGCGGTCCCGAGCTGACTTTGATTGCCGAGCCCATTTCCTTTGCCAGGATTTGCGCCAAGGTGGTCTTTCCCAGCCCCGGAGGGCCATACAGCAGCACGTGATCGAGCGCCTCACCTCGGCTGCGCGCCGCTTCCACGGCAATCTGCAAATTCTCCTTCACGCGCTCCTGCCCGATATATTCCGCAATCCGTGTCGGGCGGACGCTCGCTTCCTGCCGCGCGTCGTCATCAAACGCTTGCCCGGAAATGATTCGATTTCGTGCGGAGGCGGCCATCTTCGGTTGCATCGATTCTCCCTCCCCATGCCTGCCCAGCGCTTTCTTTCTGGCAGCGCTTCGCGGTCGCTACGAGCCGCTTACTTTCGTTCGGCTGGCGCCGACTTCTGCATCGCAGCCGCGCCCAGAATCTGCAAGGCGCCGCGAAGCAGCGCTTCAAAATTTCCGTCCGCTCCACCGCGTGCTTTTTCCACAGCCTTCTCAATCGACCGCGTGTCGTATCCCAGATTTTCGAGCGCCGAGGAAACATCCGCTTCCAGTTGCGAGCGCGTTTCCGGCTTCCCTGCGGCCGGCGCGTCGACGCCCGTCAGCTTGTCCCGCAGTTCCACCACCATCCGCTCGGCTGTCTTCTTGCCCACACCCGGAATGCGCACCAATTCTCCCAGATTTCCCGACCGAATCGCGGGAATCAGCTCGTCGATGCCCATTCCGGAAAGAATCTTCAAGGCCAATGACGGCCCCACACCCGACGCGGAAATCAACAGTTCGAAGCAGTGTTTTTCGCGCGCCGTCAGAAAACCGTAGAGCGCAATTTGATCCTCGCGCAGGTGTGTGTGAATCAGCAGAGAAGTTTCTGAATGCAAGGGCGGAAGCCCGGCGAAAGTCGACAGCGGGACGTGTACCAGGTAGCCTACGCCGCCCACGTCCACCAGCACCTGGTTAGGACGCTTTTCCGTCAGCTTGCCCCGCAGCGAGCCGATCATCTAGAGCGATTATTGTAGACCCGCCCATGTGTGTCAAACCGCGACGCCCGTTTCATTCCTGAAAAATATCTTCTTCGCTGGGTGAACTTTTTCTTTCGCACTCCGTATTACTCAGTGCAGCGCAAGTGAGACGTGAAAGAGAAGTGAAAAGCGGCTATCCGTTCATGGGAGGACGGTGTCCGCTTGCGGAACGTGTACGAATTTTCGTACGAGAAAATTTTCACTCACGCATTTCTCGCCGCTTTTGCTGCCGAAGCGAGAGGTGCAGCGTCTAAGGCTTGCGTGGGGCGAATCGAATCGAGGAGGAAGAAAGTCATGTCCCGACGTCTCAGTGTACGTTTGATCGCAGTGGTGGCCGTCCTGGCGTTTCTCTTGCCTTTGACCGCCGGAGTTGCCGCCGCCAAGGATTCCGCCAACATCATCAAGACGCAGGTCCAGCTCTTGAATCCTGCCACTCTTAACGGGACGCAACTGCAACCCGGCGTCTACGAACTGAAAGCCGATGGCTCGACGGTCAGCTTTATGCAAAAAGGGAAGGTCGTCGCCGAGGCACCGATGTCGTGGAAGGACGGTTCCAACAAGGCATCCTACACGGCTGTCATCGTAAACAATAACGCGGTTCAGGAAATTCACTTTTCCGGCAAAACGCGCTACGTGGCGATTGCCGGATGAAGATGAACAAATGCCAGCGAGTGGGCGGCGTCGCATCGTTCCGGCGCTGCCCATTCTGCAGTTTCAGGAATTAGGGGATTTACCGCGGAAGAAACTCGGTCTCTACTTCACGCCTTCGATCAAATCCACCATATCGATCACTCCCACCACCGCCGTATCGATGGGCGAATTCGGGCGGCCTACCGAAGTCATCGCCGAAAATCCTTCTGTGGTCAGCAGCACCCGGTCGCCGATTCCTGCGTCTACCGCATCGAGAGCCAGCACTGGCTCGCCGCGGTCGCTTCCGTTCAGTTGCAAAGGCTGGACCACTAGAATTTTTCGCCCTTCATGCGAGGGCGCTTTCTGCGTCGCCACCACGTCGCCAATCACTCGTCCAATCAGCATCTAGAAACTCTCGTTCGCCCCAGAAGGGATTGCAGAAGGGATGTTAAGGCGGTCCACGATCCCGACAATCGTCGCCTCCGTCGGCACTTCAACGGGCAGAAACGGGAAGCTCGCCTCCTTGCCGCGGCACCAGTAAACTGTCTCGCCCGCGCCCGCTCCCACCGAATCAAGCGCCACAAGCGGTTTGCCCTTGTCGCGTCCTTGGCGGTCGAGCGGTTGCACGATCAGGAATCGCTGCCCCTCGAGCGACTTGTTTTTCATCGTCGCCACTACGCGCCCAATCACGCGCCCTAGAATCATTGCTTCCTTGCAGCCGCCAACTCTGCTTCGCGCGTGGAGTCGAGCGACACCGAATCGACGATCCCTACAATCGCCGCGTCCACCGGCTGGTCCTTGCATTCCGTCGCGTTGCGTGCCGAACTCCCGGAAACCACCAGCACCGTCTCGCGGAACCCCGCATCCACCGTATCCACAGCAATCAAGTAGCCCGCTTCGTCCGCGCCTTCCGGCGTCACCGGCTTCACCACCAGCAGCTTTTTCCCCTCGAGGCGTGAGTCTTTCCGCGTGGACACCACCGTCCCGATAATGCGAGCGAGAATCATCGAAGGATTTTTCCAGGAGCCTCTTTTTTAAGGTTTGCAGGGAGCATTCAGCCGCCCCTCGCCCTCTTCAGCGATACTCCGGCGTACTTCGCACCGCTGGCCGCTTGCAGCCCGGCATCTCGCTTACTTCGCGGACGCCGCCAGCGCTGACTTGCCGATCGGCAGCACGTCCTCCAGCGACTGGTGCGGCCTCGGGATCACGTGCACGGCGATCAGCTCGCCCACGCGCCGCGCCGCTGCCGCGCCTGCGTCCGTCGCCGCTTTCACAGCGGCCACGTCGCCGCGAACCAGGGCCGTCACGTAACCGGAGCCGATCTTCTCCCAGCCCACCAGCGTGACCTTCGCCGCCTTCACCATCGCATCAGACGCTTCAATCATCGCCACCAGGCCGCGCGTTTCGATCATTCCCAGAGCTTCACCCATTCTTATCCCTCCAACCGTTCGCCAGCTCTTGCCGTCGCACCGACCTTACAAAAACTTCCGCTCCCTTTTCACCAGCCATCCAGGAGATCATCTCAACGGCGCGCACGATCTTTCTGCACCGCTTCTTCCACCAGCGCTTCCAGCTCGCGCCTCGTCAGCGTGATTCGCTCGGTATCTTCTCCATCGGAAGTCACCGGACATTCCGCGCCAACAACGGAAGCCGTGTGCGCTCCATATCGGGCCCTCGCCGCGAGCAATTTTTCCACATCCCCGCTGGAAAGCAAGACCTGTTTCCCCAGCAGCTCGGTCACAAGCGCGACGCGCGCGAAGTGTTCCGTCGTCTCCATGCGGAAGAATGCCGTGAGCAAATCCTGGCCTGCCGTCACCACCCCGTGATTGGCCATCAGAATCGCATCGGCCGATTGCACCAGCGGTTCGAGCGCTTCCGTCAGCTCCGGCGTTCCCGGCGTGCCATACCGGGCCACCGGCACACACCCCAGCGAAAGAACCAGTTCCGCCAGCAACGCTTTGTTCAGAGGGATTCCTGCGGCCGCGTAGCCCGTAGCCACGGGAGGATGCGCGTGGCAGACCGCATTGATCTCGGGCCGGCGGCGATAAATCAGCAAATGCATCGCCAGCTCGGAGGAGGGATTGCGCCGCCCGCTCAGTTTGTTGCCTTGCAGGTCGGTGATGACCAGGTCGTCGGGCGTCATCATGCCCTTGCTGATTCCGGTCGGAGAGGTCAACACTCTCCGCGGGTCCAGCCGGAGAGATATGTTGCCGTCGGTCGAAGCGACGTACCCCCGCTCGTAAATCCAGCGCCCGGCCGTGCAGATATCGCGGCGGTGTTCGTCCTCGGTTTTCAGCGCGCCCGGTTGTATGGATTCAGCGGCCAGCTCGCCCTCCGCGGGAAACTACGGTCGGAGAGCATTTACGCATAAATTCCGCGCAGCTTCAATGCTCGCGCCACGCGGTCTACCGCCACGATATACGCGGCGATGCGGTTGTTTACGCCGTGCGTTTCAGCGTACTTCATCACCGTGTCGAAGCTGTGTTCCATGAACCGTTTCAGCCGGTCGTTCACCTCGTCTTCCCGCCAGAAAAATCCCTGCCGGTCCTGCACCCATTCGAAATAACTCACCGTCACGCCTCCGGCATTCCCCAGAATATCGGGAATGATAAAAATTCCCTTCTGGTCGATCACCGGATCCGCATGCCACGTGGTTGGTCCGTTCGCTCCTTCGCACAGGATTTTGCAATCCACGCGATGCACATTCTTCGTCGTAATCTGGTTCTCCGTCGCCGCGGGCACCAGAATTTCGCACGGGTGAAACAGCACTTCCTGCGCCGTCATTTTCGATCCGCCGCCGGGAAATTCCGGCAGCGGCTTTCGCTGGTTGTAAACCCAGTCGACGAGTTTCGGCACGTCAAATCCATTCTCGTTGTGCAGCCCGCCGTGAATGTCCGCCACGCCGATAATTTTGTATCCCGCCGCATGCATCAGCATCGCTGCCTGCGAGCCCACATTCCCGAATCCCTGGATGATCACGCGGCAGCCTTCGCGTTTCATTTTCAGCTTCGCCAGCGCCTTGTCGCAGCAGATCATCAATCCCCGCCCGGTCGCCTCGGTCCTTCCCCGGGATCCGCCCAGCTCAAATGGCTTCCCAGTTACGACAGCCGTGGTCGCCTGGCGCACGTGCATCGAATAGGTGTCCATCACCCAAGCCATCGTTTGCGAATTCGTTCCGATGTCCGGCGCGGGAATATCGCGCTCTGGCCCTAGCCATTCGCTCAGTTCCGCCGTATACCGGCGAGTGATCCGCTCCACCTCGGTCTTCGAAAGCTTCGAAGGGTCGCAGATCACCCCGCCTTTGGCGCCGCCGAATGGAATATCCACCAGCGCGCATTTCCACGTCATCCACGCCGCCAGCGCCCGCACTTCGTCCAACGAAACGTCCGGCGCAAACCGAATCCCGCCCTTTCCCGGACCGCGCACCGCCGAGTGCAGCACGCGGTATCCCGTGAAGACTTCCAGTTGTCCGTTATCCAAAGCCACGGGTATGTAGACCGTGATTTCCTTGCTCGGATATTTCAGATAGCGATAGAGCCCGTCTTCCAATCCCAGCTTCTGTACCGCCGTTTCAAACCTCGCTTCGGCGGACTTGTATACGTTCAATTCGTCGTGTTCGGACGAAGTCATACCCACCTCCCGAATCTTCTATGACGATTTGTTGCGATTTTCCCGCGGCGTGGCAGTTCGACCGGCAGTAACCATCTTGGCAAGCCTTCCAGACAACGCGGGCCAGTATACGGGTACCCGGCCGCCGTGGCAAGAAAGCCGAAACCAATCCGTCACTCTCTCAGCAGGAGCAGTCGGGACGGCCTCTCAGCGCCATGTCCGGCTATATACAAAATGCTCCAGCAGCAGTTGAGCCAGCCGTGCGTAGTCATGCCGGATCAAGCCGTCCTGGTGCAATAAATCCGCAGAAATATGCCGCACCTTCATCCGTTCGAGTTCCGCAAGCGACGGATCCACAGGATCTGCGCCTTGCTCCCGGTAGCGCCGCAGCAATTTCTTTGTTGCCGGCGTTCGGTTGATCACCACACAATCGAAAAGCCCCGGCCGCGTATTCTCATAAATCGCTCTCACGTGATCCGCCACCGAGTAATGATCCGTCTCTCCCGGCTGCGTCATGATATTGGCGATGTAGACTCGCGTCGCGCGCGCCTTGGCGATCGCTTCCTGCACCTCTTCCACGAGCAAATTCGGAATGATGCTCGTGTAGAGCGAACCTGGCCCTGCCAGAATCAGGTCCGCGCGTCGCAGCGCCTTCAGCACTTCCGGCAGCGGCCGCGCATCCTTCGGCACCAGGCGAATGCTTTCGATGCGTTTTTTGGACCGGGAGATATTTGTTTCGCCCAATATCCGCGCGCCTCCGGCCAGCCGCGCTTCCAGTGTCACGTTCTGCGCCGTCGATGGGTAAATCCGCCCGCGCGTGGAAAGCACGTTTGAAGATACGCGTACTGCCTCCGGAAAATCTCCCATCACGTTGGTCAGCGCCGTGACAAACAGATTCCCGAAACTGTGTCCCGCCAGCCCCCGCCCCATCGGAAACCTGTATTGGAAGAGCTTGCCCAGCAGGTCTTCGTCGCTCGAAAGCGCCACCATGCAGTTGCGGATATCACCGGGCGGCAGCACTTTGTATTCGCGCCGCAGTCGCCCCGAGCTTCCGCCGTCGTCCGTCACTGTGACGACTGCTACGAGATCCGCTATCGGCTTTTCCCGGCTCGATTCTGGCCCGTCTGCAACGTATCGCTTCAGTCCGCGCAACACCGTGGAAAGTCCCGTGCCTCCTCCGAGCGCAACGACGCGCACGGGCCGGGGGCCCGAGTTTTTAATGTGCTTCATTCAGTGATTGCTGGATCAGCCCGCGGAACCTTCTCGTTCCGGGTAGAGAAGTTCGGTGAAGCGCGGGTCTTCCTGCAAGAAAGAAAAATCCTCGTCGTTGCGCGCGTGATAGCGGTTTTCCGGCCGCAGTTGAATTGCCATTTTCAGGTTTTCCATCGCCGATTCGGCTTCACCCGTCAGGCAATCGAGCGCCGCCATCGCGTAAACGATGTGGTCGGCCTTCGGCGACGCCTTGCGCGCGCGGTCCAGATGCTCCCTGGCTTCGTCCCAACGCCCCAGATTCATCAGCGCCACACCTTGCGTGTAGTGTTCTTCGGCGGATTTCGCTACCGGAGCTGGCGTGCGCGAAATCCTCTGTTCGCAGATGCGCAGGTGCATGTGCGCGCGGTCGCGCAGCTCCTTGCTCGGTCCTTCCAGCACTTTTTCGAGCACCTGCTTGGCGCGCGGATATTTCTGTTCCTGGAAAATCTTCAGTGCTTCTTCGTAGAGCTTCAGTTGCGCTTGCTTGGCGGGAGCGTCTGGATCGGGTGGCATGGCAGGAGCCGTGTGCGACTTAACTGACTTACTTTTCATAGGTTTGCGGCTGGACCGCGATCCACGAGAGGACGAACTGGCTCGACGAGTCACAGGTCAACTCCAGAAATTCTCTTCGCTGAACATAGCAAAGTCGCATGGGCGCGTCAATCCGGCCGTTTTTCCTGGATTTTGGGCAGTTGACCCTATTCCTCCGCTCTTGCATTTGCAGTGAACTGATTCTCACGCCTTTCCAAGCGTTCAATTTCCCTTCTTTCGCTTCATCCTTCATAATTCATGCTTGGCGGTTGCCTTTTGTCCCCTCGTGCATCCAACCACCCACAGGCATTCCGCCCGGTCCTGAAAGGAATTCTGCAATGGCCACCAATCCCTACGCCATCACAGGTATCTCCGAAGCGGAGCATAACCGCCAGATGTTTCCCGTTCTCACTGCCGATGAGATTTCGCGCGTCTCTGACTATGGGAAGCGACGCAACGTCCGCGCCGGTGAAATCCTGGTCGAGCAGGGCGATCGCAATATGCGCTTCTATGTCGTCATCCGCGGTAATCTTGAGATTTCGCAAAGCTCGAGCCTCGGTCACGAATTGATCACCGTTCACGGTCCCGGCCAGTTTATGGGGGACATTCACACTCTTTCGGGCCGGCGTAGCATCGTCCGCGGCCAAATGCGCGACGACGGCGAGGTGATTGAGCTTGACCGCGAACAGTTGCAAAAACTCGTCGAGACCGACACGCGCCTGAGCGAGATTCTCGTGCGGGCCTTCATCCTTCGGCGCGTCGAGTTGCTCTCCCACAATCGCGGCGACGTCATCGTCGTCGGCTCGAGCTATTCCGCGGGCACGCTTCGCATCAAGGAATTCCTCACCCGCAACGGCTATCCCTACACCTACATTGATCTCGAGCGCGACTCCGGCGTGCAGGACATCCTCGATCACTTCAACGTGAAGGTCGACGAAGTTCCTGTGCTCATCTGCGGCCAGGGATACGTTCTCCGCAACCCCGCCAACCAGGCCATGGCCGATTGCCTCGGCCTGAATCCCAATATCGACGACACGCAGGTGCGCGACGTCATTGTCGTCGGCGCGGGTCCTTCCGGCCTTGCCGCCGCCGTCTACGCCGCCTCCGAGGGCCTCAATGTCCTCGTCGTCGAGACCACTTCCCCTGGCGGCCAGGCAGGCTCCAGCTCAAAGATTGAAAATTATCTCGGCTTCCCCACGGGCATTTCCGGCCAGGATCTCGCCGCGCGCGCCTATTCCCAGGCGCAGAAATTCGGCGCCGACATGATCATCGCTCACACCGCCATTCGCCTCACCTGCGAACGCAAGCCCTACGCCGTCGAGGTCGACGGCGGCCGCAAGCTCTTCGCACGCGCTATCGTCATCGCCACCGGCGCGCAGTACCGCAAGCTTCCTCTCGAAAATCTCTCGCGCTTCGAAGGAACCGGTATCTACTACGGCGCCACATTCATCGAAGCCCAATTGTGCGGCGCCGAGGAAGTCATTGTCGTGGGTGGAGGAAATTCGGCGGGCCAGGCGGCGGTCTTTCTATCTCAGACGGCAAAGCACGTTTACATGCTAGTCCGCTCCTCGCAGCTTGCGGACACCATGTCGCGCTATTTAATCCGCCGTATCGAGGAAATTCCTAATATTACGCTGCACACCCGCACCGAAATCATCGCGCTCGAAGGACGCGAACGCTTACAGGGCGTTCGCTGGCGCAATAACGAAACCGGCCAAGAGGAATCCCACGACATCCGCCACGTCTTTCTCATGACCGGCGCCAGCCCCAACACCGACTGGCTGAAGGACTGCCTCACGCTCGACGAAAAAGGCTTCATCAAGACCGGCCCGGACTTGAACGACGACGATCTCGCCAAGGCACACTGGCATCTCCCCCGGCATCCTTATCTGCTGGAAACAACTCTTCCCGGCGTGTTCGCCGTCGGTGACGCCCGCGCCGGCAACGTCAAGCGCGTGGCCTCCGCCGTCGGCGAAGGCTCCATCTCGATCCACCTCGTCCACAAATCTCTACAGGATTAGCCTCCGAGCAGAGACGAATCGAAAGAACCATCGAGAGCCGCGGCTCAGCTCGCGCCCGTCACCGCGTTTCTTGTTGCTGTCCCATTTATCTTCGCCTCAGGTTACGATGGAAGACCGCGGTCGAGAGGCATCCTTGAACAAATCTCTCAAATCCCGCCGCCGTTTCCTGAAAGAAGCCACACTGGCCTCCGGCGCCATCGCCGCCTCTCCTCGCATTTCTTTCCTGAATAAAATCGCTCCACCGCTTTCTCCCGTCGCCCGTCCCAAAGCCGACTACACTCTGCGCATCGCCGCCACTCCCGTCGAAATCGCTCCCGGCCACATCATCTCCACCGTCACTTATAATGGCCAATTCCCCGGCCCACTTCTTCGCTTCAAAGAAGGCGTCCCCGTCACCATCGACATTTATAACGACACCGATTCGCCCGAGCAGCTTCATTGGCACGGCCAAATGGTTCCCGTTGACGTCGACGGCGCCGCCGAAGAAGGCACACCCTACATTCCCGCCTTTGGCTTGCGCCGCATCACCTTCACGCCGCGTCCCGCCGGCTTCCGCTTCTATCACACGCACAATCGCGCCGGCGCCAATCTCGCCTCCGGCCTCTACTCCGGCCAGGCTGGCCCTGTCTATATCGAGCCAAAGAACGAGCCCGGCCGCTACGACCGCGAAGTCTTTCTTGTCCTCAAAGAGTTTCAGCCGTCCTTCAGCCGCGGTGGGGACATGGCCCAGGATTTTCTCTCGCCTTCCGCTCCCGTGAAGTCTCTCGAAGATTCCGGCGAGTCCGCCATGAAGGCTTCTCTCGCCAAAGGCATGCCGCACGGCTACGAGGTCGGCTACGATTTCTTCACCCTCAACGGCCGCATGTTGGGCCATGGTGAGCCGGTCCGCGTCAAATCCGCCGAGCGCGTTCTCTTCCACATCCTCAACGCCAGCGCCACTGAAATTCGCAGCCTCGCGCTTCCCGGCCACACTTTTGAAGTCGTCGCGCTCGACGGCAATCCCGTCCCCAATCCCACGCGCGTTCCCGTTCTTTGGCTCGGCACCGCCGAACGCATCTCCGCCATCGTCGAAATGAATCATCCCGGCGTCTGGATTCTGGGCGACCTGGATGACGACGATCGCGGCCACGGCATGGGCATCGTCGTTGAATATGCCGGCCGTACCGGCAAACCTGTCTGGCAAGTTCCTCCGCCATTCCGCTGGAGCTACGCCGCTTTTGCAAAGCTCTCCGCCACCGCCGCGCCTCCCGACGAAACCTTCGACATGCTCTTCCAAAAGGACAACGCCGCCATCGCCGGTTTCAATCGCTGGACCATCAATGGCATCTCTTATCCGATGGATTCTGCTCCTACTCGCCCCTCATTTCATTTGCATCAAGGCAAACGCTATCGCATCCGCCTTCGCAACCAGACCGACGATATCCATCCCATCCATCTCCATCGCCACACCTTCGAGCTCACCAATCTTGCCGGCATAGCCGCCGCTGGCGTCATGAAAGACGTCGTCATGCTCGGCGGCTACCAGCAATATGAAATCGATTTCGTCGCCGACGATCCCGGCCTCACCCTCTTCCACTGCCACCAGCAGCTCCACATGGATTTCGGCTTCATGGCGCTTTTCGATTATGTTTAGTGCCGGAGTTCCCGGCTCGCTCGCGAAATCTCTCGCGCATCCCTCCGTCGCCACGGGTCCTTTGTCGGCTAAAGCTACGCAGCCGTTTCGTGCGGGCGTTTAGTCATAGAACTTCTAGCTCGATCTTCCCTCCTGCACAGCCTTCCCCTTTCTTTCAAACAACATGCGGTGCTCCTTTCCGCGGGAGAAACGAGCAGTTCGTTGCTTTCTCTCCGCAAAATTGACTCCGCGTTCACAGGATGATAACAACCGTCGACTAATACTCATCGCGCAGCGAGTGGCCTCAGGGAAACACATCTGCCATGAGTCGATACCCCCAATCGCTGAACACAACCAATCCGCGCAAGGAGGAAGGAATGGAGCATTCGGCTTTCACGAAAGCCATGGTTCTCGTCCTGGCTTTCGCACTCACTTTTGTGACTGGCGCTCCGGCTTTCGCCGGGGGTCGAGGGGACAACGGCGACACCGCCACGCCCATCAAGCACCTGGTTGTTATCTTCCAGGAAAACGTTTCCTTTGATCACTACTTCGCCACCTATCCTGTCGCGACGAATCCAAAGGGTGAGCCGTCGTTCTATGCTCGCCCCGGCACGCCGACTGTCAACGGACTCTCCGGTGCTCTTCTTACTATCAACCCCAACTTCCTGAACACGACGGGCAACGGCACGGGCGCCGCGAATCCATTCCGCCTGGACCGTTCCCAGGCCGCTACTGCGGATCAAGGCCACAACTACACTCCGGAGCAGACCGCGACTGACCACGGTTTGATCGACTTGTATCCGGCGTCCACGGGCACTGCTGGTCCGCCGCCCAACGCTCCTCCTTCTGCGGTTACCACCAAAGGCTTGAACATGGGCTACTACGACGGCAACACCGTCACCGCTCTCTGGAACTATGCCCAGTTCTTCGCCATGAACGACAACTCTTACAGCTCCACCTTCGGGCCTTCCACTCCAGGTGCGGTCAATCTCGTCGCGGGCCAGACCAATGGCGTCATCAACGCTACGTCCGGCGCTTCCTCGAAGATTGTCGATGGCACGGGCAACAGCAAGACGCTGATTGGCGACGCCGACCCCGTTGGCGATGTTTGCTCCACCAGCAGCGCGCAGGTTCAGATGTCCAGCCAGAATATCGGCGATCTTCTGAACGCGGCGGGCATCACCTGGGGCGCGTTCATGGGCGGCTTCAATCTCAGCACCATGAACTCCAACGGCACTACCGGTTGCATGAGGAGCACCACTTCGGTCTATACCGGCAACAGCGAGGACTACATCCCTCACCATGCCTGGTTCCAGTATTACGCTACGACCGCTAACCCGACCCATGCTCGTCCGGCTTCCATCGCGGAAATCGGCAACAACGGGCCAGCGAACCACGAATACGACATCAACGACTTCTACTCGGCTCTGAAGGCCGGCAATCTTCCGGCGGTCAGCTTCCTGAAGGCTATCGCAATTCAGGACGGCCACGCGGGCTATTCCGACCCTCTCGACGAGCAGACCTTCATCGTGACCGTCGTCAATGCCCTTCAACAGTCGCGCTTCTGGGGCGAGACCGCCGTTGTCGTTCTCTACGACGACTCTGACGGCTGGTACGACCACCAGATGAGCCCCATCGTTAACCAGTCGACTAGCTCGGCGGACACCCTCTCCGGTCCCGGCGCTTGCGGCAATGGCACCAACACCGCTCTTGCCGGTTACAACTCGACGAACGTTCCTCACGCGCAGGGCCGCTGCGGCTACGGCGTGCGCCAGCCCCTTGTTGTCATCTCTCCTTGGGCTCGCGAGAATTTCGTCGACCACACCGTCACCGATCAGTCCTCCGTCATCCATTTCATCGAGGACAATTGGCTGGCCGGGCAGCGGCTTGAAGGCGGCTCGTTCGATGGCGTGGCAAACTCGATCTCGCAAATGTTCGATTTCTCGCGCGATCGCTTTGCTCCGGACCGCACTTTGATTCTCAATCCCACGACCGGCGAACCTGTTCCGAGCTTTCACTGGTAGTCGGTGAATTCGCGGCAACCTTAGACGCATCTTCGCGGGACGGGAAGCGGTGCAGTTTGCTATGCTTCCTGTCCCGCGAAATTCTTTGTGGCAATGGAGAGTGATGAATAGAAAAGCTGTCGGGCTCAACCGCCGTGAATTTCTGCAGGACTCAGGGATTTTGCTGGCAGGTCTCGCCTTTGCGCAGGGCAATCCCCACAGAAGAGGCATCATCGGACGCCCCCTTCTCAATCTGGACGCCCTCACGAAATTTGTCGATCCTCTGCCTGTTCCCCGCGTTGCCGTGCCAAGCGGCAAGCGCCCCCATCCTCAGCATCCTTCGCAAAAGATTCCGTATTACCGCCTCACCATGCGCGAAGTTGAAAACAAGATTCATCGCGACGTGAAGCCCACGCGCTTCTGGGGCTACGGCAACCTCTCGCCGGGTCCTACTTTCGAAACACGCAGCGGCGAGCCCCTTCTCGTCGAGTGGGTCAATAACCTTCCCACCGCGCACATGCTGCCCGTCGATCACCACATCCACGGCGCTGGCAAGGAGGTCCCTGACGTCCGGACCGTCTCGCACCTTCACGGAGCAAAAGCCCCGCCGGAAAGTGACGGCTATCCCGAAGCTTGGTTCCCAGTCGGCAAGTCGGCCACCTATTTTTATCCAAACGAGCAGGACGCCGCGATGCTCTGGTATCACGACCACGCTCTCGGCATCACTCGCCTCAACATTTACACCGGATTATTGGGCGCCTACTTCGTTCGCGATTCCTTCGAAGACGGCCTAAACCTTCCCAAGGGAAAGCACGAAATTCCGCTCATCCTCTGCGACCGTTTCTTCGATGCTGAGGGCCAGCTTTACTACCCCGTCTCTCCCGATCCCGCTGAGCCATGGATTCCAGAACTCTACGGCAACGCTACCCTAATCAATGGCAAGCTCTATCCTTACCTCGACGTCGAGCCGTGCAAATATCGCTTCCGCTTGCTCAACGGCTCGAACGCCCGCTTTTTCTATCTCACTTTGTCCACCGGCCAGGAGTTTCATCAAATCGGCACCGACCTCGGCCTTCTCCCCGCGCCGGTTTCTCTCAAACGCCTCGAAATCGCTCCGGCCGAACGCTTCGATTTAATCGTCGATTTTGCGGGCCATGCGGGCGCGACGCTCACGCTCAATGACGGCGTCCTGCCCGTTATGCAGTTCCGCGTCTCAAAAGCCTCGGCGCCTGAAACCGGTGTGCTCCCATCCACCATTCGTCCAGTGCCGAAAATTCCCGAGTCCGAATCCGTCCAGACCCGCCTTCTCACCCTCGGCGAGAAAGACAGCCCCGAGGACAACCCGGAAATCATGCTTCTCAACAACGCTCATTGGGGCGCGCCCATCACGGAAAATCCCAGGCTCGGTTCGGCCGAAATCTGGAGCTTCGCCAATTTCACCGACGATACGCATCCCATCCATCTGCATCTCGTTCGCTTTCAGGTTCTCGACCGCCGCACGTTCCAGCCCGTCGATTACTACACCCAGGGGAAAATCGTCTATCTCGCTCCCGCCGAAGCGCCCGCTCCAAACGAATTGGGCTGGAAAGACACCGTTCAGGCCCACCCGCAGATGGTCACGCGTATCATCACGCGATTTGAGGGATTCACCGGCCGTTACGTCTGGCACTGCCACATCCTCGAACACGAAGACAACGAAATGATGCGCCCCTACGACGTCCTCGCGCCGTAGGCGGCGGAGAAATAATCCATGGAGAAGTGCTCGCAGTTACGCCGCGCGTGATCCGCCCCACGCTTTGAGGCCCCTGCCTCAGGGCGAGGTCTGTTGACATCCTGGTTTTCCTGTTATCGCCCAGAGGTCTTTTGTTCCCGTAGCTTTGAGCACCACAGGCGCGACACATTGAGACGCGCTTCTGGCACAACCTCCCACAACCTCAAATCGCCACTCATTTGCCGGCCGCGTCGTCCCTCGCCACCACGCGGATCGTCCCCATCATTCCACCGTCCTCATGCTCCAGCAGGTGGCAGTGATAGACAAACGTCCCCACGATGTTCGGATCGCGAAAATCCATCCTCAATTTCACGCTCGGATATTTCGCGCTCTTCCCATCCCAATAGTCCACGTTCACCGTGTCCCGCAAAAACGGCTCGTCCACCGGCGTTCCGTCCCACTCCATTAGCAGAAAATGAATCTGGTGGATGTGAAACGCGTGCACTTCCCGCGTCCGATTTTCGACAATCCAGTCCTCCACGTCTCCCTGCCGCACCGTGATATTCGGCGTCGTTGAAAGTGGATTGAACGGCTCCGGCTTCTGCCCCTCCACCGTAATCATGAACACAGTCGGGCTCTTCGGGTCCCTCGGGTCTTTTGGTTCTTCAGAAAAATAAAGCGTCCGCGTCCGCACCGGCTTCACGTCGCCCAGCCACACGGTCCGCGCCGCCGGTAGAGGCGCCGGCGATGCCGCAAGCCGCTCCGCGGGCTCCGCCGCGTTCTCCAACGCTACGATTGTCGCCAGCGGCCGCGTCGGATCGTTCTCTCCCGCGGGACCCGTATCCACCGACCGCGTCACGAAGCTTCCCGTTTGTCCCTCAGCCAATCCTTTGAAAATAAATTCCACGCGTCCCGCCGGCGGCAGCATTACGCGACTCGTCCACAAAATCCTGTTTCTTGCCATGCCGTTCTCATTGATCGGCACGCCGTCCAGCGACACAACACCCACCGGCTGCGACTGATTCGCCACCAGCACTTGCAGGTCGACATACGTAATCGCCGACGCATTCAGCACCCGCCACAACTGCCTTTCCCCGGGCTTCACCAGAATTTTCGCCGGCGGATAATCCGGAAATGGCACAGGCACAAAGTTGATCGAAAGATCCTTCGCCGGTTTTCCTCCGCCTGTTCCTGTGTTCAGGATGTCTCCTTCTGAGTCCCGCACCACGATCGGCGGCGGCACGTTTCCGGATTTTACCGGCTCGGCGTCCGCATGAATCAGTTCCTGGTCGCGGATCACAAAAACTCGCTCCGGAAGCCCGGCCAGCAGCGTGTTTGCCCTCTCGATCCCCTCGACAATCAGCGCCCCCGACGCTCCTCCTTCCACTTGCGCGTTCGTGTATCCGTGCACGTGCGGGTGATACCAGTACAATCCCGGCGGCTCGTCCTCGGGAATCCGGAACCGGTATTCAAACGCCGGGCCGCCCGGCTCTACCATCGTCCTCAACACATCGTCCTTGTGGCATGTCGGTGGAACGGTCAGTCCATGAAAATGCAGGTTCGTCGAAAGCGCGGTCATCCATTCTCCCGCGCAGGGATTTTTCACTTTCCCCTTCATCCCGCTCATGCCTGTCGAAGAGCTTCCACCGCCCAAGGCTCCCTTCGACGGCGCGGTGCTCTCCAGCTCGTTCTTCAATCGCAGGATCACCAAATCTCCCGGTTTCACGCGCAGCGTAGGCGCTTCCCCACCCTCGGAAGATGTATAGCAATAATCCTCATACCCGTTCGCATCCCGGTAGTCGTGATACGTCAGCTCTCCCCGCAGCACTCCCTTCACGCTGCGCATCTCCGCCGGTTCTTCCACCACGCTCCCCGCCGCAGGCCGCGCGCAAGCCGCAGGCATTCCATCGCGAGGCCCTTGCCTTCCGAATGCCGGCAACGCAATCGCCGCCATCGTCCCTATCGTGAAAATTGCGATTTTCATGAAGCCGTGCCGTGCTCTCGGCCCGTCCAGCTTGACGAAGAGCTCTGAAGTGGATGCCGCAGGGTGGCGCATCACAATCCGCCGCGAAGAAACAACCCTTCCATCATTCAATTTTCTTTCCGAATTGTTTCAGTCATGTAAATTGGCCCGGGCCGCGTTGCGCCATCACTCGTGGCGCTCAGCTTTCCCCTTCCCCTCCAGCGCACGCCTCCTTCACTCCCAGTTCATTCCGCAGAAACATCCGCTCGTTACATTCCGCCACACGCCGATCGATTCCTGCTCAAAATCTCCGCACGCAACGTCGGCGACCCATGGAGGTCTGAGGATGAAAGCTTTTCTCGCGCTCGTCGCAACCGTCTTGATTGCCCTGCTCTTGAGTCCTTCCGCCGCCCTCGCACAATTCGGCAAATCGAATGGTTCCTCGCCGGAATCTTTTGCCACCACAACTCCGGTGAAGCACATTGTCGTCATCTTCGACGAAAACATCTCGTTCGATCACTACTTCGGCACCTACCCGAACGCGCTCAACCCTCCGGGCGAGCCCTCGTTTTATGCGCGTCCCGGCACTCCTGCCATCAACGGCCTCACGCCGGAGCTCCAGCAGCACAGTCCCGACCTCGCTTCCGGCCCGTTCCGCCTCGACCGCTCCGAAGCCGTCACCTGCGATAATGACAATCACTATAAGGACGAGCAGCGCGCCTACAACGGCGGCTTGCTCAACGAATTCGCGGAAATCCTCAGCGGCACTGGCGATGGCTGCACCCCGAATCTTTCGATGGGCTATTACGACGGCAACACCGTCACCGCTCTTTGGAATTACGCCCAGAATTTCGCCATGAGCGACGAATTTTTCGCCACCGAATTTGGCACCACCGTTATGGGCCACCTGAACCTTATTTCCGGCCAGACGCACGGCGCCGTTCCTGCATCCGTCTCCGGCAAGGTCGTCAACGGCACCGTCATCGCCAATATCGACCCGACCGGCGACGACTGCTCCACCGGAACAACCATTCAAATGTCCGGGCAAAACATCGGCGACCTCTTGAACGCGAAGGGAATTACTTGGGGTTGGTTCTACGGGGATTTCGACCCGGCCAGCACCTCCGGCGGCGTCGCCACTTGTATCAGCCAGTACGACGGCCACTACGATCCCTTCCTCTACTACGCGTCAACGACGAATCCGCATCACCTGCCGCCTTCATCGGTTCGCGCCATCGGCTTCACGGATCAGGCGAACCATCAGTATTCCGTCACCGATCTCTGGAACGCCGTGCAGGCTGGCAATCTTCCTGCCGTCACGTTCATCAAGCCGCCCGCCAATCAGACCGGCCATCCCTCCACCTCGAGCCCTCTCGAAGAGCAGGAATTCCTCGTCGACACAATCAACCGTCTCGAGGAATCGCCCGCGTGGAAAGATATGGCCATTATCATCACCTACGACGACTCCGACGGCTGGTACGACCACGTCATGCCGCCCATCATCAATCAATCGAACGACTCTGCCAACGATGCGCTCCTCGGATCGACCGGCCTCTGCGGAACAGCCGCCGCCACCGCGTACCAGGATCGCTGCGGCTACGGCCCCAGACTTCCATTCATCGTGATTTCGCCGTTCGCGAAGGCGAACTACGTCAGCCACTCTCTCTCTGATCAAACATCCATCACGCGCTTCATCGAAAACAATTGGCAGCTCGGACAGATTGGCGATCAATCTTTCGACGCTCTGGCCGGTTCCATTCTCGATCTTTTCGATTTCCACAACGCGCCGTTCGCCAGCGCGGAAGCGTATGGACGCCTCTTGATTCTCGATCCCAACAGCGGCGAGCCGGTCAACCCGCACGCTTGGTAGCAGCTTCATTCAAGCGCGCCCGCCGTTCGCGCATCTGAAAAAGGGGGCCGGTTCATCCGGCCCCTTTTTTATTTGTCCCGCACTCCTCAAAATCCCCGCCTCGCCGTCTGGTCCGTCACTCTCCCTCCGCGGATACCCCGGCGACACAAATTCCCCTGCCTGCATCTAAATCTTTCTGCAAATTAATTTGAGCGCTGTCGTAGCTTCGGCACAAAATTGTGGTTGGAGCTCTTATAAGTTCTCAGGATCGCTGAAATGCATTCATTTTTCTTGGAGAGGTCTCGCCGCCATGGATGAGGGCGAAATTCGATTCGCGCTCTCGCGTGCTCGTTATCTGTTGGTTTTTATCGCTTGTCTCGCCACCGCTCTTTTTTCCGTCGCCGCTCGCGCCGACTCTTCCAGTTTCGATCTGATCGGGCCGCGCATTGAAATGACGGTCACGCGCGCGGGAAAAACGCAGCCCATTTCCAGCGTCCCCAATTTTCAACCCGGCGACCGCCTCTGGATTCAGACCGATTTCCCGGAAAATCAATCTGTCCATTACCTTCTCATCGTCGCTTTCCTGCAGGGCCCCACGAACCCGCCTCCTGAGGATTGGTTCACCCGCGTTGACACCTGGACCAAGCACGCGCAGCAGGAAGGCACGGTCGTGACCGTTCCAAAAAACGCCCAGCAAGTTCTTCTCTTCCTCGCTCCAGAGACAGGAGGCGATTTCACCACGCTCCGCTCCACAGTGCGCGGGCGTCCCGGCGTCTTTGTCCGCGCTTCGCAGGACCTGAACCAGGCGGCACTCGATCGCACACGCGTCGATAAGTACCTCGAAGAAGTTCGCGACACGTCTAACAGCGATCCTACCGAATTGCACGCGCGCACTCTTCTGCTCGCGAAGACTCTTCGCCTGAAAATCAACGAAGACTGTTTCGATAAGCCCGCCGAGCAGCAAGCCTCCTGCCTGACGCAGAACACCGACGACCTCGTCATGGACGACGCGCACAGCCAATCCCTCGTCGCCGCTCTCACTTCCGGCCCCTCTTCCGACTTGGTGGGAGCCGTCAGTTCCACGCCTCTTTTGGACGGCGGCTTTTACAGCGCCTATGTTGGCACCGTGATGGATTTGGGGCGCCTGATGAGCTCGCTTCACACCGCCGAATATCAATACATTCCCGCACTCGCCTTGCCTAAGAAAGATCAGTTGAATCTCCGCCTCAATTCTCCGCCCTCTTTCCACAATCCGAAATCCGTCCTCGTGATCGGCTTGCCTGCCGTCGAGGCAGCCCAGCTCCCGCCGCTTCGCACATCAGATCCGAAGCAGGTTTTTTGCCTGCAGAAGAGCCCTCTCGTTCTTCCCATCGAAGGCGCGCCGCTGGTCTACTCCACCCCCATCGCGCACGATTTCGATCTCCGCCTTCAGGGCAAATCCGGCGCGAGCGTCAATGTTCCCGCTACGCCGGACGCCGCTCGCGGCGGCTTCGTCGTGGATGCACATACTCTGCAAGTAGCCAGCCTCGGTCCGGACATCACCGGCACTCTCCACGGCTTCTGGGGATTCGATTCCTTCACCGGTCCCGCATTCCAACTCCGCAATTCCCTGCCGGACAAATGGGCCGTCGTTCCTGCTGATGCGGATGTTCTCGTCGTCGGTCGTGAAGACACGATCCATCTGAAACCCGGCTGCGCCGCTTGCGTCGAGAAGGTCACCGTCGTCAATGCCAAGGGAAAGGATCTGAAAGCCACGTGGAAGGCGCACGAGTCCGATGAACTCGAAATCTCCATCCCTCTAAAAGACGAGCCCGCGGGTGAAATGAAGATGACCGTGCAGCAGTTCGGCCTCGCCGCGCCGGACGTTGTCACGCTCCACGCCTACGCCGAAGCCGCGCACCTCGATCGCTTCTCGATCAACGCCGGCGACCGCGACGGCCTTCTCACTGGCTCGCGTCTCGACGAAGTCGGGAGCTTTGAGCTCCAGGGCGTCCGTTTCACGCCGGAAAAGCTCTCGCGCCAGAAAGAAGAGGACCAGCTCGCGCTCGCCGCGCCGCCCGCAGCCTCGCTCGCGGCGTTTCAACCTGGCGACACGCTCACCGCCCACGTCTCGCTGAAAGACGGCCGCGTGCTCGACCTGCAAACAACGGTCGATCCGCCGCGCCCGAAATTGTCCCTCGTCAGCAAGAACGTCCAGCCGGGCGCCGATCCTTCGGCCGTTCGCTTCGCCAGTTCCGACGAGCTGCCGCAGGACGCGCGCCTTTCCTTCTTCCTCAAATCCGACGTGCCCGCGAAATTCCCGCACGCCGAGAAGATCGAAGTCGCGACCGTCGACGGCTCTTACGACGTTCTGCTCAGCCTAGCCGACGGCAATCTCGTCCTCGAAGACTCGCAAAGCGTTCTTGCCGTTCTCGACCCGCTCAAGAACTTCGGCCCATCGGCTTTCGGGCCGCTGCAATTTCGCGCCATCGGCGAGGATGGCGCGAAGGGCGATTGGCAGCCGCTTGCAAATCTCGTCCGCGTTCCCGCGCTCAAGGACATTCACTGCCCCGACGCACCCGATCAGCAGTGCACGCTCCGCGGCACAAATCTTTTCCTCCTCGATTCGGTTGCATCCGATTCGCAGTTCAAGAACATGGTCGAAGTTCCTCCGGGTTACGTGAACTCGACCATCAGCGTTCCTCGCCCCAACGGAACGCTGCTCTACATCAAGCTGCGCGACGATCCCGCAATCGTCGATACGGTCGCGCTGCCTGTTTTTCCGGACGTGCAATAGCGGCCGCGCGATTGCGCGCGTGAAAACTGTTGTGCAGAAATTGTTCGTGAAAATGTTTGTGACAACTTCTTGCGGAGAAAAATCTAAATCTTCGACCGGCCCAGCTTCATCTTTTTCTTGCGCGGTTTTTCAAGCGGGCCCGCCACCGTCGCATTGACCGCTTCGTCGAGCGCCGCGCGGATTTTCGCGTCCAGCTCCTCGGCCAGCGCTTCGCTGTTTTGCCGCACTTCTTCGATCACCGCCATCGCCCGTTCGGCCGTTTCGCGCGCGAAATCGCGCACGGCCTGCGTTGCCGCCCGCTCGATCATCGTCCGCAGCGTCGATTGCAGCGCGTCTTCGAGCCCCGCGTCCAGATGCTCGCGCGTGTAGACAATCTCTTCCACCAGCTCGGCCTTTTCGATCTCTTCCTCGATCTCGCGCTCCACAACGGCGGCCACCGCCGCGTCCGCCACCACCAGCGTTTCCGCCTCATCGGCAGTTGTTTCGCTCTCCGCGGGCTTCTCTTCCACGGCAGGCTCGGGCGATGGTTCAGCCACCGCTGCCGCGCGCACCACATCTTCGGGATGCGGGAACCAGTCTTCAGGCGGCGCGTCGATGCCCCACACGTTCCCTGGCACGTCGAGCGCCACGGCAATCTGATACTGCTCGCGCAGCTTCTGCGGCCGCTGCACCCACACGACTTTCGCCGTCACTTTTCGCGGCGCCAGCCAGGAATGCCCGCGCGAAATTTCCAGCGTCACCTCGGATTTTTTCGGCGCATACATGCGCGACGGAAACGCGCAGCCGTAGCAGCTCACCACCAGCGTTTTCGTCACGTCGCGAAACGGTTTTCCCAGCGCGTCCGTGCCGTTCACGGTGATCGGCGTCATGTGGACCAGGCGCGTGCTGCGGCGCTTGTTGGCGCCGTTCTCCGCCGTGGTCTCCGCGCTGGTCATTGTCCCGGACGTCGTCTCGGTCACAACCACTTCTCCCAAGCCGCTTGCGAAGCTGTCCTTCCACGGTAGCACCGCCGCGGGGCTCCCGGAGCGTACATCTCGCTTCGCGTGCGATAACGGTAAATCCGCGCTCATTCCATCCGCACCGTTTCCCGTGCTTTCGCCGCCTCTTCGCCCGCCCGTATGGCGCTCCTCTTTACATCCTTCGCGCCCGGATGTAATTTGGACACGTCCGCGGCACTCTCGTCCCCGCGCGCCGCGCCCAACCATCAGGAGGCCTCCGCCATGGCCAAAGGCATCATCAGCGACGCCGACGTCGCCCGCTACCGCGAAGACGGCTTTGTCCTCGTCAAATCCATGCTCGACGCCGAGGAAACCTCTCTTCTCTCGCGCTCCGCTCGCGCCGACCGCGCTCTCGACGAGCACTCTTTCGGCCGCGCCGACGGCGAAGGCGGCACGGTCCGCCTCGCTCTCTGGAACCATCCCACCGACACGATTTACGGCATGGTCGCGCGCTCGGAATCCATCGTCGGCTCGGCGGAAAAAATTCTCGGCGGCGAGGTCTATCACTACCACTCAAAGATGATCATGAAGGACGCCAAGATCGGCGGCGCCTGGGCCTGGCATCAGGATTACGGTTACTGGTATCAGAACGCCGTGCTCGCTCCGCTTCTCTGCAGCGCCTATATCGCCATCGACCGCGCCACGCGTGTCAACGGCTGCATGCAGGTCATCCGCGGCTCGCACGCGCTCGGCCGCATCGACCACATCCTCACCGGCGAGCAGGCCGGCGCCGACCTCGAACGCGTCAACGAAATTCTCAAGCGCTTCGAACTCGTCTACGTTGAAATGGACCCTGGCGACGCGCTGATTTTCGACTGCAACCTTCTCCATCGGTCCGATCAGAACCGCTCCGACCACGCCCGCTGGTCCATGATTTGCTGCTACAACGCCGCACGCAACAATCCCTACAAGGAATCGCACCACCCGTGCTATACGCCGCTCGTCAAAGTGCCCGACTCCGCCATTCGGGAGGCCGGCGAGCGCCGCTTCGCCGAAGGCTCCGAAGACGCCGCGGCTGCCTTTCTAGATCCTTCGCGCGACCTGAGCGCATCTTCTGCCGCTCAGTCCGTCGCCGCCTTCAAGCAGCCTTAGCCTCGCCCTTTTTGGAGCCTGCCTTCCGCGAGGGGTGAGAAGGCTCTCCCTCCTCTTTGTCATTCCGAGTAACGCGTAGTGCGCGCTCCGAGGAATCTGCTGTATCGCTTTTGCTCCTTTTGGAGTGCGACGAGTGATCGTCGCTTTGCCTTGCGCGCGGAGCGCGTG
>Ga0335072_10000997_pt1 | contig 48656 bp, 53 predicted proteins | sample Lox_Sample_21_FD_206725 | JGI IMG/M metagenome (GOLD analysis project Ga0335072, IMG submission 206725) | Soil microbial communities from Loxahatchee National Wildlife Refuge, Florida, United States - Lox_Sample_2.1 | ecosystem: Environmental > Terrestrial > Soil > Wetlands | place: USA...
GGCGAACAAGCACGGGCCATGGGCAGCGAGTTCGACTACGATCTGGTGATTCTGGATTTGAACCTGCCGAAGCTGGATGGGGTAAGCGTGTTGCGCCATCTGCGCTTGAAACGGCCCAGTCTGCCGGTTCTGGTACTGACCCAGCGGAGCCGGGTGGAAGACCGGGTGCAATGTCTGGATACGGGGGCTGATGATTACCTGCCCAAGCCGTTCTCATTCAGCGAGCTTTCGGCGCGCATTCGGGCGCTCTTGCGGCGCAGCCATCTGCCCTCGGAATCGGTGCTGGTGGTCGATGACCTGAAGCTGGAACGGGTGGAGCATCGCGTGGAACGCGCCGGAAGGCGAATTGACCTCACAGCCAAGGAATTCGCGTTGCTCGAATATCTCATGCGCAACGCGGGGCGGCGAGTTACCCGGGCCATGATCATCGAGCACGTGTGGAACCTGACCTTTGATACCACCACCAATGTGGTGGATGTGTACATCAATTACCTGCGCCGCAAGATTGACGACGGACATCCACGCAAGCTGATTCATACCGTGCGCGGCGTAGGTTATGAGCTGAGCGCGCCCGCCGGAGCTTTGGCATGACTCTGGCGAGGGCGGAGGAAGAGGGCAAGGCGGCGGCTCCTGCGGCAAGCGGCCTCCGTTTGTTTTCTCAGTTATTGCACGGCCTAAACCAACCCCTCACCGGGTTGCAGTGCTCGCTGGAGCTGGCGCTCTGCGGCCCGCGAACGCCGGAGCAGTATGTAGATTGTATCCGCGGCGGCCTTGAACTCACTGAGCGCATGCGCAATCTGGCTGGGGCGATGCGGGAGCTGGTAGAGGTGGAAGAGGTGCGCGGCGAGGGGCGTGCGGAGGTCAACCTGAAGCCTCTGCTCGAGGAAGCGCTCAGCGATCTGCAGCCTTTGGCGGAGGCGAAACAGATAAAGATTGCGCGGGAGGGCGGTTGCCCGACCGTCCACGGGGAACCGCGGGCGCTGGCCTTCGGGATATTTCAGGTGCTGGAGTCGGCGTTGAGTCTGGCCGCGCCGCAAAGTGTGCTCTCCATTGGAGGGAGAATCGAGGCGGGATCGGCTCGGCTCGAGATCGGCTGGAGCCAGGCGGACGCAACGCCGCCCGCAACTGGATTCTCAGCCCCGGAACTGGGTCTGGTGCTGGCTCAGGCGCGCCTGGAGCGAGGCGGCGCACGATGGCGGCGCGAAAAAACAGAAAACCGGCAATCGATCGCTTTGCACATCGCTCTTTTTGCCGGCGCTGACTTCGAAGACGCTGAGCGCAAAACTCCGTCCGCCACACTTACTGCAGAAACGATTCCATGCAAGGTCCTTTCCGGGCAAAGCACTGCGCGCCTGAATGGGAAAGAATTGCCGCCCGGAAGAAACTCCTAATCCTCGTCTAATCGCGTCTTAATCTCCACCGCCTGAAATGAGTGCCATGACAACACTTCCCTTTGTTGCTCCGCCGGGTGGTGGGGCGTTGATTGCCAGCTCCAACAGCGCCCTGCGCGAACAGGTTCTAAGCCGGCTGAATGGTCGCTGCCGTCCGGTGCATCAGGTCCTGGGCGGGGCCGATGCGCTGGTAAAGCTGGAGAAGGGAAACTGGCAGGTTTTGTTTCTGGACCGGCGTCTGCCGGACTTGGACGCTGAGGAGCTGATTGCCATCATCGAGCGGCGCTTTCCCGGCACCCAGCTGGTGGTGCTCGATTCGGACGCCGAGTCGTGGAGTGATTGCGGCCTCCGCTTGGAGAATGCGGAGAACTCCGGTCCTTCTCAGCCGGGAGGCGGAGAAATCTGGCGGGCAGCCTCCCCCAAGGCGGAAGCTGAACCGCTTCCCGGCATGATCGGTCGCAGCGAGCCGGTGGCGCGAATCTATCGCCTGGCCAGGCTGGTGGCGCCGCGCACCACCACCGTGCTGATCGCGGGTCCCACGGGAAGCGGTAAGGAGCTGGTAGCGCGCGCGCTGCATGCCTTGAGTCCGCGCGCCGGCAAGCCTTTCGTGGTGGTGAATTGCGCCGCCATTCCGGAGGCGCTGCTCGAGTCGGAGCTCTTTGGCCACACGCGCGGGGCCTTTACCGGTGCGGTGCAGCCACAGCCGGGGCGTATTGCTGCGGCGCACGGGGGCACACTGTTTCTCGACGAGGTCAGTGAATTGCCGCTCAACATGCAGGCCAAGCTGCTGCGTTTTCTTGAACAGAAAGAGGTGCAGCGGCTGGGAACCGCGGAACTGACGCAGGTAGATGTGCGCGTGATCGCCGCCAGCAACCGCGATCTGGCCTCGCGGGCGGCCCAAGGAGAGTTCCGCGAAGACCTTTTCTATCGTCTGGCCGCCTTTCCTTTGGAGCTGCCGGCGCTGGCCGAGCGCCGCGCCGACATCGTTCCCCTGGCGGAACATTTTCTGGCGGTCACGGCCGGAGGCGGCGCCTGTCCGCGTTTGAGCGCGGATGCCAAGCGCATTCTCGAGGGGCATCCCTGGTCGGGGAACGTGCGGGAGTTGCGGCATGTGATGGAGCGGGCCTCGATTCTTATGGAAGGCGGCGACACTGTGCTGCCTGAGCATCTTTATTTTCATGGTCAGGCGGGCATGTTGGCGGCGCGCGGCGGCCGCCCGGCATCGTGGCCGGGGCACGACGCCTGAGAAGAATTTAAATCCGCGGTGTCTGCGATGGCAGCCACCGTGCAAATGTTGCCCGCGATCATGGCCTCCTTGCCTATCTTTGAGAGCTCAGCTTCAGCCCTGGGCGGCGGACCGGCGGCGGTGGGCGGAACCATCGCCGCTCAGGAAGAAAACGAGCAGTTTCTTTTGCGTGCTTTCCGTTCCTTTGCCGAAGCGGCTGGATCGCTGGAACGCTCCTACGGTCTGCTTCGCACCGAAGTGGCCCAACTGCGGGGCGAACTCGAGCAAAGCCACGCCGGTCTGGCCCGCAGCGAGGCGGAAAACCGCCGTATGCGCGAGCATCTGGATCGCATTCTGGAGGGATTGCCCTGCGGCGTGCTGGCGCTTGGCGACGGAGGCGGAATTTCGCGGGCCAATCCGGAGGCGCGGAGATTGCTGGCGCTGGCCGAAGGGGGTGCATCGCTGGACGCGCTTTCGCCCGGGATGCGGCAACTGCTGGAGAGGGCGAGATCGGCTGCCGGCGAGGTAGAGCAACACTTAGCGGGGACCGCGGAAGACCCACGCTGGCTGGCGGCGCGACACGCTGCGGTGGGCGGGCAACCGTCGGAAAGCTCGATTTTTATCTTGCGCGATGTCACCGAAGACAAACGGCAGGAGCAGCAACGGGACCGGCAGCAGCGCGAGCGTGCGCTGGCGGAAATGGCGGCCATGCTGGCGCACGAGATTCGCAATCCGCTAGCCAGCCTGGAGCTGTTTGCCGGACTGCTGGCCGGAGCGGAACTCCCGCCGGAGTGCCATGCCTGGGTCGAGCAGGTGCGGGCCGGGCTGCGCACGCTGGCCGCCACCGTGAACAACGTCCTGCAATTTCACAGCCTGCCCTCCCCCGAGAGTGCGCCGCTCGACCTTGGCGACCTGCTCGACTGGGCGAAAGACTTTCTTGCTCCCATCACCCGACAGGCCAGGGTGGAGCTGTTGCTGCACAACCGTGTTCACGGCGTGCTGGTGCCCGCCGACCGCCATTGTCTGGAGCAGGTTCTGCTGAATTTGCTGCTGAATGCCCAGCGCGCCCTGCCCGGAGGCGGGAGGGTGGAGCTGTGGGGAACGAGGATCCGTGATGCTGAGGGAGATGCCGTGACGGTCAGCGTGGCCGATAGCGGACCCGGCATCGCACCCGAGCACCTGTCCAGAATCTTCGAAGCGGGATTCAGCACCCGGCCGGGAAGTCCGGGGCTGGGGCTGGCCGTGTGCCGCAAGATTGTGGAGCTGCACGGGGGAAGGATTCAGGTCACGAGTCCTCCGGCCGGAGGCGCGCGCTTTACCCTGCGGCTGCCTTTGCCGGCGAAGGAGAGTACTCATAAGGGAAGGCATGAGGGAGGCGGAGATTTCCAGCTCGGACGCAGAGCTCCGGGAGCAGCGGAATGAATCAAGTCCTGGTGGTCGACGATGAGGCCGGCATGCGGGCTGGACTGGAGGCCCACTTTCTGCGCCGCGGGTGGAGCGTGGAGACTGCGTCCAATGGCCAGGAAGGCCTGGAGAAATTCCGCCGGCGCATGCACGCCCTGATTGTGACCGACATCCGCATGCCCGGGGCCGACGGCTTTTCGTTGATGCGTGAAGCGCGGGCCATGGCCTCGCACACGGCGGTGATTCTGCTGACCGCCTTCGCCAGCGTGCCCGACGCCGTAGCCGCCATCCAGGGAGGGGCGGTCGACTATCTGGTCAAGCCGGTGTCGTTGGAGCGGCTGGAGCAGGCGGCCGAGCGCATTCTGGCGCAGGCTCGCACCCGGGCTGAAGCCCTGGAAGGACTGGCCGGACAGGCTCCGGCGTGGCGGCGCGCCCTTGACCGCGCCCGGCAGGCGGCGGCCAGCAACGCCGATGTTCTGATCGAGGCCGAAAGTGGCACCGGCAAGGAGCTGGTGGCCCGCCTGATTCATCGCTGGAGCCCGCGCCGCGACCATCCTTTTATTGCCGTCAACTGCGCCGCCTTCCCCGAGACCCTGCTCGAAAGCGAGCTGTTCGGCCACGCCCGCGGCGCCTTTACCGGCGCTACCGCGGCCAAAGCGGGAAAATTCGAGCTGGCCGACCGGGGGACGCTGCTGCTCGACGAAGTGGGCGAGATGCCGCTCCCCCTGCAGCCCAAGCTGCTGCGCGCGCTGCAGGAGCGCGAGTTCGACCGTCTGGGTGATACCCGCAGCGTGCGCGTCGATCTGCGGGTGGTGGCGACCACCAACCGCTCTCTGGTGCAGATGGTGCGCGAGGGCCGCTTTCGTGCCGACCTTTACTACCGGCTGAATGTCATTCCCATGAGCCTGCCCCCGTTGCGCGAGCGCCGCGAAGACATTGCCGAGCTGGCCGAACATTTCCTGCGCTTCTATAGTCCGCCCGGCCGCAGCCTCCGGCTAGCGCCTGTTCTGCTGGAACGCCTGAAGGTCCACGACTGGCCGGGCAACGTGCGCGAGCTGGCCAACTGCCTGCGCCGCGCCGTCGCCCTGGCCAACGGCAACGAGATCGGACTCGAGGCGCTGGCAGAATCCGATTGGGTTGCAACCCATCCCGCCCCGGCGATACATCTGGCCGAAGACCGCCTGCGCGTTGGCGTGTCGCTGGAAGACATGGAACGGCGCCTTTTGGAGATGACTCTGGAGGCGACTGGGGGAAACCGCTCGCGCGCGGCCGAGCTTTTGGGCGTCAGCCTGCGCACCGTGCGCAACAAGATCCGCAGCTACGGGCTGCCCAGCTGGAGCAGCTATGTCCATGATTGACGACACCATGACCGAGGGCCTGTCGCGCTTCCTCGATGTGGATGTGGCGCGCTACCGGTTGGTCAGCGCCAACATCGCCAATCTGGATACTCCGGGATACCACACCCGCGACCTCGACTTTCGCAGCGAGCTCGTGCGGGCGGGTATTTCCCAGGCGGAGCGCAATTCAGGGAGCTTTCTCTACGCCTCCTACGCAAGCTCCTGGGCGCCGGTGGTGCGCACGGTAGGCGGACTGCTGGAGCGGCCCGACGGCAACAACGTAAGCCTGGAGAGGGAAAGCCTGCTGCTGGCCGAAACCCAGATGAAATACAACCTGGGGGTGCAGCTGTTGAAAGACCAATTCCACGAAATCTCCCAGGCGATCAACAGCGGAGGGACGTCGTCATGAACCTGTTCGGGATGCTGGAAGTCAGCGGCTCGGCGCTTTCGGCCGAACGCTGGCGGGCGGAAGTGGTGGCGGCCAACATGGCCAACTCCGAGACTACGCGCACCACGGCGGGCGGAGCCTACCGGCGGCAGATGCTGGTCTTCCGGGCGCAGCCCCTGCAGCGCTTTCCGCTGCTGCTGGCCGGGCTGCAGGACTCGTTATTGCGGCGGGGGACGCCACCCGGCGGGGTGCGAGTCGAACGGGTGGTCGACGATCTTTCCCCGCTGCCGCGGCGCTATGAACCCGGCCATCCCGACGCCGATGCGGACGGCTACGTCACCTATCCCAATGTGAATCCGGTCATGGAGATGACCGACCTGCTGGGCGCGGTGCGCGCCTACCAGCTCAATGCGGCGGCGGTTCAGGCGGCCAAAAACATGATCCAGCAGTCGCTGCAGATTCTCAGCTAGAACGTGGGAATGGCTAAGGCACAGAGCAGAAGGCGAGAGTCAGAAGGCAAGAGTCAGAAGGCGAACGCACGGACGAGACCGGCGAGTTTTTGCTTGCAGAGGTGTGCTTTTCAATCGGCACTCGCGGATCAAGAAATCAGAAATCGGCTTCCGGACAGGAGAGAGCCAAAGGACATGCAACCATGAGCAGCCCGGTTTCCGCTTTGCGCATTCTGCCCGCCGACATTCCCGGCGCCGATCCGTCTTCTTCCCCCGAAGCCAAGCCGAGCTTTGCCGACACCTTGCGCAGCGCGATTGACGACGTCAACCAGCTGCAGGCGCAGGCCGACACCGGGGTGGCCAGCGTGCTTGCGGGCGATGGCGGAGATGTGCACAGCGCCCTGATCGCGGTGGAGAAGGCCGACCTTTCGTTTCAGCTCATGATGCAGGTGCGCAACAAGATCGTTTCCGCCTACCAGGAAATCTCGCGGATGCAATTCTGATCTGGCTTGGACGCCTCGGGGGGCGGATGCTAAGCGATGGCCGATGACAAATCTCCAGCCTCGCCTGAGTTTTTCCGCCGCCTGAGCGAGTTCGTCCGCGGTCTGAGCCTCAGCCAGCGCCTGCTGCTGGCCGGGGGAGCGGCTCTGGTTGCGGCCACGGTGTGGGTGTTTGCTTCGCTGGTGGGCCAGCCCAAATACGTCACGCTGTACTCCGGACTGCGGCCCGACGAGGCGCAGGGGCTCGGCAGCCGCCTGGCGGCCAAGAATATTCCTTACCGGATCTCCGCCGACGGCGGCAGCCTGCTGGTGCCGGAGGACAAACTCGACGCCAGCCGCCTGGAGACGGCTGCTTCCGGGTTGCCGCGCAGCGCGCGCATGGGTTTTGAATTGTTCGACACGCCCAACTGGGCGGAGTCGGATTTCACCGAGAGGGTGAACTACCAGCGGGCTCTCGAAGGCGAGCTGGAGCGGACGCTGGGCACGCTCAGCGATGTGGAAGCGGTCCGGGTTCATCTGGTAATGCCGGAAGAATCTCTGTTCACCGACCAGCAGCGCGAAGCCAAAGCGGCAGTCATCATCAAGACCCGAGGCGGCCGGCTCTCGGAGGAAGCGCAGCGCGCCATCCCGCAGCTGGTGGCGAGCGCCGTCGACCGGCTGCGTCCCGAGAACGTGACCGTGGTCGACGCCGACACCAACATGCCCCTCCTGCATGGGCAGAATGGACCGGGCGAGGCCGCGTTCGGCGTCGACGAGGAGCTGGCCAAGACGCTGGTGCAGACGCTTGAGCCGGTGGTCGGCCCCGACCACGTTCGGGCCAGCGTGCACGTGGAATACGACATGGGCACCAGCGAGGACTCGCAGGAAACCTATGACCCGAAAACCCCAGCCATTCTCACTCAGGAGCACTCCGAGGAAAGCTCGACCGGCGGCGCTCCGGCAGGCGTTCCCGGCACCACCAGCAATGTACCGGCGGGAACTGTTCCGCAGCCTCCCACTCCGGCGACCAAGACGCCCCCTGCGGCCAAGGCAGCCACCAACAACACCGCAAGCGGAGCCGCTGTGCCCGCCTATGGACTTGGGGTGGAGCAGTCCAGTTCCCGCTCGGACTCGACCACCTACGCGGTCAGTAAAAGCCTGCACCGCAGTACGGAGCCGGCCGGGCGGATCCGGCGCATTGCTGCCGCCGTGCTGGTGGATGATGTCATTGCAGTTAGCGACCAGAACGGCAAGGGCGTCACTACTCGCCGCAAACGAACGCCGGAGGAGATGAAGCAGATTGAGCAACTGGCCAGCGCCGCCCTCGGAATCGATACCCAACGCGGGGACGTGCTGGCGGTGGAGAATCTTTCCTTTCAGGAGCCAGCTCCGGAACCGATTTCGGCGCCCGGCAAAATCGACCGCTGGCGTGTGATCCTGGAGCCCTGGTCGTGGATTTTGCGCTACGTCGGCTTGGCTGCCCTGTTCATGGTGGTCTACCTCCTGATCCTGCGGCCGGTAAAGAAACAAGCGCTGGCGGCCTTCCGCGAGCTGCCGGCCAAGCTGGCGGCCAAGGCCATCCCGCCGACGCCGTCCGCGAATGCGCTGGCTGGGGAGGGAGAAGCTACAGCCGAAGGAAAGCGGGCGACGCAACTCAAACGCCTGTTGACCGACAAGGTTAAGGCCGAGCCGGACGCCACCAGTCGGCTGGTCCAGTCCTGGGTGCGCGAGGATCAACCGAGATGAAAGCCGCCAATGCACCCAGCGGCCTGCGCAAGGCCGCAATTCTGATGGTTCTGCTGGGAGAAGAGGCAGCCAGCAGTATTTATCGTCACCTGCCGCAGCCCGAGGTCGAGCGCATCACGCAGGACATCGCCATCATGGACTACGTCAGTCCGGAGGCCGCCCTGGGGGTGCTGGAAGAATTTCACCGCATGGTGCTCACCGGCGACTACATCGCGCAGGGTGGGCGCGATTATGCCAACAAGCTGCTGGTGGCGGCTTTCGGGGAGGATGGGGCTCGGGAGCTTCTGCGGCAGGTATCGCTGGCAGCGGAGATGAGCGCCAGCAAGCTCGATTCTCTGCAAAGGGCCGATCCCCAACAGTTGGCGAAATTCATCGAAGGAGAGCATCCGCAAACCATTGCTCTGATTCTGGCTCACCTGGATTCCAAGCAGGCTTCCGCAGTACTGATGCGGCTGCCCGAGGAGTTGCGGGCGGAAGCCATCAAGCGCCTGGCCCAGCTGCGGCAATTTTCTCCTGAGATGGCGCAGCGCGTGGCGCTGGTGCTGCACAAGCGGCTGGAGGCTCTGGGAGAGCAAAGCCGGCGCGCCTATGCCGGGTTGCGCGGCGTAGCCGAACTGATGAACCGGCTCGACCTGGCTACTGGCAAAACCATTCTGGAAGCGATCGAAAAGGAGGATCCTAAACTGGCGCTTTCGATCCGCAACCTGATGTTCACCTTCGAAGATCTGCTGACCGTGCCCGAGGCCGGAATCCGTGAACTGCTGGGCCAGCTGGACAAAAAAACGCTGGCCACCGCGCTGCGCGGGGCCTCGGAGGAAGTGAAGAACTACATCTTCAAGTCCATGTCTTCGCGGGCGGTTGAGATGCTCAAAGAAGATATGGATGTGCTCGGCCCGGTGCGGGCGCGCGAGATCAGCAAGGCCCAGCTTGAAGCCGTGGCGGTGGCGCGCAAACTGGAAGCCGAAGGAAAAATCACCTTGACGCAAGACGGAGGCGATGATGAGTACGTCACCTAGCCTTAGCCCGTCCCTGCCTGCCCCGCAAGTGGCCGCAGCGACCGCGGGTCTGGAAGCTCTGCCCTTTCGCTACGACGAGGCTTCCGGCAACATCTTGCACCGACACTTGCCCGGCGAACCGCTGTCCGCAGGCAGCGACCCGGCGGCGGCGAGTGCAGCTGCTGCGACCGAGCGCGAAGCGCGGGCGCGCGAGTCGGCCCGCCAGCAGGGTGAAGCGCAGGCGCGAGCCGGGTTTGAGGAACAGCTGGGACGCGAGCGTGCCGGAATTGCCGCTGCCATCAGCCAGTTTGCCTGCGAACGCGCGGCCTACTACCAGAAACTGGAAGAAGAAGTCGTCAAGCTGTCCTTAGGCATTGCCCGCCAGATTCTACATCGCGAAGCGCAGGTGGACCCGTTGCTTCTCATGGGGATTGTCCGGGTTGCGCTGGAGAGAATCGAAGGGGCAACCGGCGTCGAGTTAGTGGTTCATCCACAGAACTCTTCTGACTGGCGGCGATTTCTCGCCTCGCGCATGGAGCCGGCAGAGCTACCCGAAATCGTCGAAGACCCGGCCATGCCGGCGGATCGCTGCGCCATCCGCACCTCGATGGGGACGACCGAGCTTGGCCTCGAGGTCCAACTGAAAGAGATCGAACACGGGCTGATGGATTTATTGGCGGCCCGGCCCAAGGAGAGTCTATGAGTGGCGCCTCACTGGCCTCCTACATGGCGCGCCTCCAAGCCTGCTCCGGCCTGCGCTGGGAGGGCCGTGTCACCCAGGTCGTCGGCCCGCTGGTGGAATCCGAAGGGCCCTTTTCTGCTGTGGGAGAAATGTGTCACATCATCGATGCCCGGGGACGAGTACTGCCGGGAGAAATTGTCGGGTTTCGCGGCACCACCGTACGATCCATGACTCTGGAAATGCCCCAAGGGGTCCGTTATGGAGACCGCGTGATCAGCTGGGGGGAACGGCCGTCCATCCGGGTAAGCGACGAATTGCTGGGGCGAGTGATCGACGGCGGCGGCCAGCCGCTCGACTCTTCTCCACCGCATCGCGGACGCGAATACCGCGCGTTGGATGGTTCCGCGCCACTCCCGCTGGAACGGATCCCCATTAGCGACGCGCTGGGCTGCGGCATCCGCGCCATCGATGCATTTCTTACCTGCGGACGTGGGCAGCGCATCGGCATTTTCGGCGGCAGCGGCGTGGGCAAGAGCACGCTGATCGGCATGATGACCCGGAACACCAACGCCGATCTTATCGTTCTCGGGCTGGTCGGCGAACGCGGCCGCGAAGTGCGCGACTTCCTGGAAAACTCGCTCGGTGAAGAGGGGCGCAAGCGTTCCGTGGTGGTGGTTTCCACGTCCGATCAGTCTCCCGTGCTGCGCATTCGGGCTGCGCTGGCAGCGACGGCGATTGCGGAATACTTTTGCAAGCAAGGGCGGCAGGTTCTCCTGGTGGTGGACTCTCTAACTCGCCTCGCCATGGCGCAGCGGGAAATCGGTTTGGCCGCGGGCGAGCCGCCTACTGCCAAAGGTTACACGCCCTCGTGTTTTTCCATGCTGGCCCGCCTGATCGAGCGCGCCGGCAGATTTGGCCAGGGCAGCATAACTGCTTTCTACACGGTGCTGATGGAAGGCGACGACGAGCAGGATCCGCTGGTCGACAACGTCCGGGCCCTGCTGGACGGGCACGTCATGCTCGACCGCGGCCTGGCCGTGCGCAGCCATTATCCGCCGATTTCCGTCCTCGACAGCGTCAGCCGCCTGATGCCGGCGGTGTGCTCTCCGCCGCACCTGCAGAAAGCGCAGACGTTGCGCCGGCTCTTGGCCGCTTACACTGCCTCCGAGGATCTGATCCGCATCGGTGCCTACCAGAAAGGCAGCGACCCGACACTCGAAAAAGCCCTCATTCTCATTCCCGAGCTCCACAAGTTCCTGATGCAAAGACCCGGTGAAACCGCTGCCCTCTCCGACACCATCATCAGGCTGCAAGCCCTTCCCGGATAAGCCCATGCCTTTTCATTTTTCCCTGCAAGCTGTCCTGCATCTTCGCCAGGGTTTGGAGCACCAGCAGGAACTGAGGTTGCGTGCTGCTAACCAGCAGGTGGCGAAGGTCCGCCATCTGATCACGCAACTGGATATGGCCCGGAACGAGTCCTACGCCTTGCAGCTACGCCAGCTCAAGGCAGGAATCTCAGGAGCAGAAATCCGCTTTCATCTGCTGCGCGACGGCGCGATGACAGAGCAACGGCGGCGCATGGAAGAAGAGCTGGCGCGTCTGGAGAAAATCCGCGACCGGCAGCGCGAGATTTACCAGCAAGCACGGCGAGAACACGAAACGCTCAAGGGATTACGCGACCAGCAGTTAGACCTGCATCGCAAACAATCGCGCAGGCGCGAACAGCGGCGGCTGGACGACCTGTTTCTGTTGCGAGAGCAATACTCCCGGCGAGGCTGAAAATTTGCCGGGCTGATGGGCACACCTTGCCCAGCTTTGGTTCGCCCGCGTCTCTCTCCATCTATCGGCACAACCGGGATTCACTTGAACATGCAAGAGTTGCACGAAAACCTCGATCCTTGGCGAATCCCCTTCTGAAGTTGGACAGAAGAATGCAGACGCAGGTTGTGCCTGTGAGTATGCCGGGCGATTTCGCAGTGACTACCATCATCGCAGCCATCCCGAATGATGTTTCCACACCGGCTTCAGCCGAGCCGGGGTCCGCAGGTTTCTCGCCGCCATGCGGGTCCGGCGGCTTTGCGGCGGCACTGGCTACGGCGCAGGGGCAATCGTCGCCAGCGCAGAGCGCTCAGCCATCCACTACACCAAACTCGGCTGGAATGAAGCTTCCTTCGCGCTCCGCCTCGCAAGCGGCCTTGCTGCCCGACGGCCAAGCAGGCGGCCTGCCGCCCAAAAAAAATTTCGCCAGCGCAATCGATCCGCTGCTTTCTCAGAATGCGCCGGCAATCGTTGTTCCCGTGCCGTTGTTGCTGCCGGCCGAATTGGCACCCGCTTTTCCAGCGGAACCAACCTTGGGAACTTCGCAAGCTATCAAGGCAACCGGCTCGGCAGTGACCAGGTCCGGGTTGCCCGCCATCTCAGGAGAAGCAACGCCACCGCAGAGTCCGCCTGGAGCTCAGCAGTTGAGCTTCGCAGAGTTGAGCGGAGCACAAGGTAGTAATGTCGTTGGCGACACTGGGAATGCGCCTTCCATGGCGCCACAACCACAACCTGCTCCTGTTGAAGTCTCGACGGGCGGCCTTCGCGAGACAGCCGAAGTCGCGCCGCAGTTATTGACGCTCTCAAACATTGCCGCCGCCGCGACATCTACCGGGAACCCGGCTGCTCCCTCTGCCGTACCGGTAGCGCGTGCCACGGGAAGAAATTCGTCGCCTGCGATAAAAGCCCAGGCAATTCCCTTTGCCTTGCCACAGTCCGCTGTGCCTTCTGGAGCTTCTATCTCGAATGCGGCCGTCATACAGGGCTCATGGACCGCGACTGATTTGGCGATCACAGATCCGGCAATCACTGATCCGGCAATCACTGATGTGTCTCCCTCCGTGAATCCGGGATTGTTCGCCACTGCTCCAACCATTCCTCAGCAAATGGCTGCACCCAGTGGTTTGCCTTTGAGGTCCACGGACATAACGAAATCAGATTCATTCCGGTCGGGCTCGCCGATTGCGAACACGCTGAACCGGGTTAGTTCAGAAGCAGTGACACCAAGTCCCGTGCCGCCGACAAGCTGCTCCACCACGCCGGCGAGTGCTCCGTCGCCCGGGACCGTCGCTGCGCTGTCCCCCGGCATATGCAGCTCTGTGCCAACAGGATTGAATGTACTCGGGGAAATGGCGGAAACTTCTGCGTCACAGGTTGCACTCCCCGTCGGGCCGTCTGCTGCCTCCAGTGAGGCTAGCGAAGAAAAGACCGCCAATGCGCCGAGTCCGGCGCAGAGCACCAATGCGTCCCGCCGGGTCGTGCCGCCCGAAGAAAAACTGCCTTCGGTTGCGGCATCAGGGATCACTTCCCAACCTTCCCCGATGGCCTATGTGGTTCCGGCAGTGGCGTTCGCCGTCGAGTCCGAGTTCGGCGCGCTGCCGAAAACCCTGCCGCCCAACCCAACCGCCGTGAGCACCGCGAACCCTTCGATCATTGGACACGCCGCGAGCACCGGCTCGCAGCAAAAGAGCACATTCCCCGCGGCGACGTCCTCGAATCAGCCAGGCAACAGGCAGGCGCCAGCGACTTCCAGCGCAAACAGCAGCTCTCCCAACCCTGCGCCAGCCACACCAACCGCGGCGCAGAGTTCCAATGCAAATGCAACATCCGACAAGCAGGAGTCAGGAGCAGCACAGGCCGCCACCGCAGAGGGGCACGCAGCGGCGATTGCTCCGGCCCCGGCATCTTTGCCGGTTGCGGGCGTGACGGCTTCACCGGATTCTGCGTCTTCCACAAAACCAGATTCGTCCGCAGCTCCCGGCAGCGGACCACCTGCTCCCGCCCCCGTGGTCGAAACGCCGACGGTCCCCGCTCCCGGGCCCGTCCAGGCGGCTCAGATTCTTAGCCGGGCAGGGCAGTCGGAGATGCGGATCGGCATGAACACCTCCGCTTTCGGAAGCGTCGAGGTGCGCACCACTGTGCATGCCGGCGATGTCGGCCTGGTAATTGGCAGCGAGAAAGGCGATTTACATGCTCTCCTGGCCAACGACATCCCGGTTCTGGCCAGCGCGCTACAGCAGCAGAATCTTCGCCTGAACAGCGTGAATTTCCATCAGGGGTTCGCTTTCTCCAACAACATGTCCGGAGGCGGCGATGCGCAGCAACGATACTATGCGCCTCCTCGTGCGCTGCCACGGTTTACTGCGCCGGAAGCCATTGCGGAGAGTTCGAACGAGACCGTTCCGGCTGTTGCTGCCGCCGTCAGTGGTGGCATCAGCATTCTTGCGTGAAAGGAGACATCGTCAATGTACACCGCTCCAATTCCCCAGTCGACCTCTGCGCCCGCAGATACCTCGCCCACGACTCCCTCGAGCGGATCGGGACTGCCCAGCTCGCAAAGCCTCGACACCATGTTTCTGCAGTTGCTGGTAGCGCAGTTGCAGAATCAGGATCCCACCGACGCGCTGGATCCAACGACCTTCGTGACCCAACTGGCGCAGTTCAGCGAACTGAGCGAGGTCACCTCGATTTATCAGCTGCTGCAGCAGGTGGTCCCCGGCGCCTCAGGCACGGGGACCAACGGAGGAACTTCTCCCGCGAGCGGAAACCCAAACAGCGCAGGCTCGAGCGCGCCTACTCCCAACGCGGGGTCCCCATCGTCCGGTCTCGGCAACGCGTCACCTTTCACCGCATTGCCCAGCTTCTCATCGCCGGTACCATCGCCGATGGCCGGCAAGATTCCAGGAGGGTTCTAATGCCAAATTTTTCCATTCCGCTCTCGGGGCTGACGGCCGAATCGACAGCCTTGTCCACCATTGCCAACAATCTTTCCAATCAGAACACCACCGGCTACAAGGACAAGGTCGCGTTGTTCAGCGATCTTTTTTATCAGACCTTGGGAACCACCGGCTCTGGAGATCCCATCCAGGTGGGCGCAGGAACCGAAGTGGGGTCGCTGCCCTCGCTGTTTACCCAGGGGAGCGTTGAATCCACTGGCGTACCCACCGATGTTGCGATTCAGGGCGCGGGTTTTTTTGCGGTACAGGACTCGAGCGGAGTGATCAGCTACACTCGCGCGGGCGACTTTGAAGTGGACGCTAACAACTTCTTGGTCACCTCCGATGGGCAACAGGTTCTTGGATACCCGGCGACCAACGGAGTCGTGAATACCGGCGCCGGTATTTCGCCGCTGCAGTTGGGCGCAGGCACAATCAGCCCGCCGACCGCGACGGCCAATGTGGAGTTGACCACCAATCTGAATGCCGCTTCCAACGTTGGCGACACATTCTCCACGCCGGTCACGATCTATGATTCGCTGGGCAACAGCCACACGTTGACTTTTACCTTCACCGACAACGGCGACAACAGCTGGGGCTATAGCCTGGCCATTCCCCCCGGGGATCTGAATCCGGTCAACGGCGTCGCCCAAACTGGGATCCTGTCCACCGGCACGCTTACCTTCGACGGCAACGGAAACCTGATCGCCACGACCCCTCCTACGGCCGGAACTCCCACCTACGTGGGCACAGGAAACGGCACTATCACGGGAGTGAGCGCAGGCTCAGCCGCGACGGCCGAGACCATCACCGTTACCGCGGTGGACGCGACGCACTTCTCGGTGACCGGTTCGGTTTCCGGCAATCTGGGTACGGCCACGGTGGGAACTCCGTTCACCTCGGGGCAACTCAACTTCACGCTCAATGCCGGTTCCACCGCGTTTGCTCCGGGAGACACTTTTACGGTAGCTACAACGCCCGGCACCCTCGGCGATATCAACGCCATCCCCGTCACCAACTTTGCCGATGGCGCCTCCAACCAGACCCTCAACTGGAACGTGCTTAACGGTACCACCCCGGTAATTACGCAGGTGGCCGCGCCCAGCAGCACGTCCTCGACGCAGCAGGACGGCAGCAGCAGCGGCTCGCTGGTGAACTTCAGTATCGGCTCTGACGGAACCATCACGGGATCGTTCAGCAATGGGAAGACGCAGGCGCTGGGGCAGCTGGCTCTGGCGACCTTTGCCAGCAACAACGGGCTGCAACTGGATGGCAACACCGACTTCAGCCAGACTTTGGCCTCCGGACAAGCAGTGGTGGGTGTTCCCGGAACCGGAGGGCGCGGAACGCTCTCGGGCGGAGCTCTCGAGTTGTCGAATGTGGATATCGCTACGGAATTTGCCAACCTGATCGTCGCGCAACGAGGTTTTGAAGCCGACGCCAAGGCCGTGACCACCTTCGACCAGATCACGCAGGACACCATCGCGCTGAAGCAGTAGACGGCGAAACTGCCAGGTGATTCCCAAAGTGGAGCCTCGTTGAGACAAACAGAGTCGCTGTTTTATTCGCATCTCATGAGGCTCCGCTAAGGCAGCCAACGCCCTCGCTTTTGAACCCTTAATCCGCGGACCCATCGCCTCTGCGGAATGGTGCCTATCCCCAAGGCTGAGAGCAGCTTCCACAGATAACTGAAAATCTGCTCATTCCTCCCTTCCGTGCTCCCGTGCGGTATCTGGATTGCTTTTTGGACGGGCGCATGCCCGAGGGGACAAAGGCAGGGGATCCCACTCCATCGCGTGGGGGAAGAATCGCGATGAGTGCAATCGTGATCGTTCTGCTGGGGGCGGGAGGGTGGCTCTGGAGCAGGCGGAATTCCGCACCGGCGGTCGAAGCAGGGTCGCAGAGCGGTGTGAAGTCCACGCTGCACCTGGACAGCTTCGTGGTGAACCTCGCCGATCCCGACCAGCGATCCTACCTGCGTGTTGGGATCGACTTGGGGCTGGGCCGGGTCATTGGCAAGGACGACTCTGTGCCGGTGGCGCTGGTGCGCGACGCGATCTTGGGCGTGTTGTCCCAGAAAACAGCGGAGGATCTGCTTGGCGCCCAAGGCAAGGAAAAGCTGAAAGATGATCTGCAGCAGGCCTTGAACCAGCGAGCGCCTGAACTGGATGTGCGGGAAGTCTACTTCACCGAGTTTCTGATTCAGCGTTGAGGTAATTGCCAAGGAGAGGAATTTCACGATGGCGGGGGAAGCAGCCCCAGGGCACAGCGGGGAAAAGCCGCGGCTGCCCGGTGCGGGGGCCGAACCGAGTGACGCCGGCGAAAAACAATGGCGGGAGCAGGAGGAAGGGCGTTGGAAGCCGGTTCTCGATCTTCCCTGCGAATTGAGTATCGAGCTGCCCTTGCCCGGCTTCCTCATCGCCGACCTTCTGAAGTTGCGCGGCGGCTCGGTGGTCGATACCCGCTGGGGCGTGGGAGAAGACGTGCCCTTGCGCATCAACGGCACCTTAATCGGCTGGAGCGAGTTCGAAGTGGTGCAGGACCGCCTGGCGGTGCGGTTGACTGAGTTGGTGTGAAGGTTTCCCGGATGGCGGTGGTTGAAGGGCGACAGCTTGGGGCGACAGGTCCAAGGGGGAACGGGTGAAGTATGGCAACGAGCGCATGGCACATTTCGCCGCACTGGCTGGGACCGCGAGTGCGCGGGCTTTGGCAGAATCTGCTGCGCGCCGGCCGGAGGGCGCCCAGGCGTTTGCGCCTATGCGAGAGCCTGGCGCTCGGAGAGCGCCGTTTTGTGGCCGTGATCGAGTACGGGCAAACGCGCTTTCTGCTGGGTGGGACGGGATCCTCGCTGACCGTGCTGGCCAGGCTGGCGGATGCAGCAGCAGAAAAGCAGAACTCGAGCGCGGCCTGGGTCCCTTCCGGCCGCGATGGTGAGAGTGACGCGGACGTGGCGGGCGCGGGATGTTGACACGCTTGCCATTGAGCTTTTGGCGAGGGAGGGCAATGGTGGCGTTTACCGGATGGCGAAGCGGCGAGTCGGCTGTGGCAATCCTTCGCCCGGCTCATGCGGCCGGGCTCAACTGGATGGCGCCCGGCGGAGTCAGCGGCTCGGTGCCCTGGAACATCGTTGTTCTGTTAACGCTGTTGACTCTGCTGCCCGCCCTCGTGGTGGCCGTGACTCCGTTCACCCGCCTGCTGGTGGTGTTTCACTTTCTCCGGCAGGCGCTGGGCACGCAGACGGCTCCGAGCAATCAGACGCTGATCGGACTCTCGCTGGTGCTGACCTACTTTCTCATGCAGCCGGTGGGGGCGGCCATCTATCAGGCGGCCATCGTGCCCTTTGAGCAGGGCCGTACCGACGCCCTGGGAGCGCTGGCGCGCGGCGCTCCGCCGCTGCGCCACTTCATGCTCAAGTACACGCGGGAGAAAGATCTGGCGCTGTTTCTCGAGCTGGCGCAGGCGCCGCGCCCGGCGCGCCCCGAGGATGTACCCATGCGGGTGGTGGTGCCGGCTTACATCGTTTCCGAGTTGAAGACCGGATTTCAGATCGGTGTGGCTTTGTTCTTGCCTTTCCTGGTGATCGATCTCGTGGTGGCCGCGGTCACTACCTCTATCGGCATGTTGCAGCTGCCGCCGGTGGTGATTTCGACGCCGCTGAAGATCTTGCTGTTCGTCATGGTGGATGGCTGGAACCTGCTGGTGGGATCGCTGATGAAGAGCTTCACCTGAGGAATTTCCTGCGGAGGTATGCCTTTGGGGTCCGACCAGATCGTCGCGCTATTACGCCAGTCGCTGGAAACCGCTTTCTGGATGGGCGCTCCGCTGCTGCTGGCGGCTACCGTGGTGGGGCTGCTGATCAACGTGCTGCAGGTCCTGACTTCCTTGCAGGAGACCACGGTATCGACCGTGCCCCGGCTGGCGGCGGTCGCGGCCGCGGTCTGGCTGCTGATGCCCTGGATGACGCGCCGGCTGGATGCCTTCACCGTGCAGCTGTTTTCCGATTTCCGGCCCTTTGTGCGCTGAGCAGGCATGCCGGTACCGGCTGCAGTTTCGTCTGAGAACAGGGGTGAACAGATTATGAGCGGACTGTCCTTCCCCATCTCGCTGGCTTCGTTGCTGGCGGCTGCGGTGTTTACCGGAGCGCGCATCGCCGGGTTGATGGTGTTTTGTCCGTTTCTCAGCAACGACGCGATTCCGCTGCCGGTGAAGGCGGGCTTGACGATGCTGCTGACCGCTTTGCTGTATCCCTTGCACGGGCCAGTGGCACTTGTTCTGGGGCCGTGGCAATGGTTGCAGGTGACGCTCGGCGAGGTGGTGATCGGGTTGCTGCTCGGGCTGACGGCGGATTTTCTGCTGGAGTCGGCGCTGGTGGCGGGACAGATTCTGGGAGTGCAGATGGGATACTCGCTGGCCAACCTGTTCGATCCTCAGACCCAGGCGGATACGCCGGTGCTGGCGGAGTTTCATCAGCTGGCCGGGCTGCTGGTGTTTCTGCAGCTGAATGTTCATCACTGGGTGTTGCGGGCGCTGGTGCGCAGCTACGGATATCTCGCGCCCGGCGCTGGCTGGGCAACGCTGGCCGCGACCAGCGGCCTGCTGCACGCCGCGGGAGGAATTTTTCTGGCGGCGGTCGAGATCGCCGGACCGGCCCTGGCCGCCACGGTGGTCGTCGATGTTGCCCTGGGCCTGCTGGGCAAGGCCTCGCCGCAGCTGCCCGTGTTGTTCATCGGGCTGTCGGTGAAGAACCTGCTGGGTCTGGCCGTGATGATCGCCACCCTAGCCTATTGGCCGCGCTTTTTCGGCGAGCGCTTTGCTCAGGCGGTGGCAGTGGGGGAAAGGCTGTTGCATTTGGCGAGATGAACATGAACCAGAGCGGAGATCTGCCCGCCGCGAACCTGGGGGCCGCAGCTGGCCAACCGAAAATTCGTAGCTGGCGACTCGCAGCCTGCCAAAAATGGCCGACCAGCGCAAAACCGAAAAGCCGACTCCGCGGCGGCGGCAGAAAGCGCGCGAAGAGGGCCAGGTGGCGCGCAGTCGCGATCTGGTTGCCGGTCTGGCCGCCATGACGGCCGTGATGGTGTTGGCCTGGCAGGCAGTTGCCTTTGCCGGCCAGTGGCGCGGCCTGCTGCGCGAGGCAGTCGATCGCGCCGCAACCCGCAGCAACTTGGCGCTTCCGGAATGGCGGCACAGCTTGGTTTTGTTCCGGGGGGTTGCTCTGGCCGGCGGCCTGGGCTGGCTGGCGGCCACGCTCGGTGGAGTGGCGCAGGGTGGGCTGGTGTTCGCCCCGTCGCTTCTGGCCTTCAACTGGAAGCGGGTGAACCCCGCCACCAATATGGAGCAGTTGTTTTCACTGACGGCGCTCAGCCGGCTGCTCAAGTCTCTGCTGCCCACGGCGCTGGTGGTGTATCTCGCCGGGGGCGTTCTGGCGCGTGACTGGGCGAGCCTGCCGGGGCTGCTGCACGGCAACCGCCTGACCGCGATTTCATTCATCATGAGCCGCACTTTCGAAATCGCCTGGAAAGGGTGCCTGGTCATGCTGCTCTGGGCCGGAGCCGACTACCTGCTGGAGCGCCGGCGGCATGAAAACGAGCTCAAGATGAGCCGCGAAGATCTGCGCGAGGAGTTCAAAGAAATGGAAGGAAATCCGGTAGTCAAACAGCGCATCCGCCGCCTGCAGCGGCAGGCCCGCCGCCGCCGCATGCTCAAGGACGTGGAGCGGGCCGCGGTAGTCATCACCAATCCCAGCGAGTTTGCCGTCGCCCTGGAATACCGCCTTGAGATGGAAGCACCGGTGGTGGTGGCCAAGGGCAGAAACCTTCTGGCCGCCCAGATCAAGGAGATCGCCCGCTGGAACGGCATTCCGCTGGTGGAGAATCCGCCGCTGGCCCATGCGCTCTACCGCGCCGTCGAAGTCGGGCAGGCCATTCCCCCGAAACTCTACACCGTGGTGGCGGAAATTCTGGCCGCCATCTGGCGCGCCCAGGCGCGGGCGGCGCAGCCGGTGGCGAAGGGAGCGTAATCGATGGCAGCGCCAGTGGTCGCCGCCGCAAGTCTGCAGCCCAAGAGCTCGGGCACGGAATGGATCATGCCCGTGGCTGCGGTCGGGCTGATTTTCGTCATGCTGGTACCGCTCCCCAGCCTGCTGCTCGATATTCTGCTGGCCACCAGCATCACGGCGGCGGTTCTGGTGCTGTTGTCAGCCATTCAGATTCTGCGGCCTTCGCAGTTTTCCGTCTTCCCCAGTTTGCTCTTGCTGCTGACCCTGTTCCGCCTCTCGCTGAACCTGGCCTCCAGCCGCCGCATTCTGCTGCACGGCAACGAAGGTGTGGGCGCTGCCGGGCACGTGATCGAGGCCTTTGGCCAGTTCGTGGTGGGAGGCAACTACGTAGTCGGCTTCGTGCTGTTTGTCGCCCTGATCGCCATTCAGTACATCGTGGTCGCCCACGGCGCGGTGCGCACCGCCGAAGTCACGGCGCGCTTCACCCTCGACGCCATGCCGGGTAAACAGATGGCGATCGACGCCGATCTCAATGCCGGGCTGATCAACGAGGCTCAGGCGCGCACGCGGCGCGAGCAGATCGCCCGCGATGCCGAATTCTACGGCGCCATGGACGGGGCGGCGCGCTTCAACCAGCGCGATGCCATCGCCACCATTCTTATTACCGCCATCAACATTGTCGCCGGATTTCTGATTGGCGTCTTCCAGCTCAATATCCCCTTCCGCGAGGCCCTGAAGACCTACACCGTGCTGACCGTGGGCGACGGCCTGGTCACCATGATCCCTTCGCTGCTGGTTTCCATGGCGGGCGGGATCGTGGTCACACGCGCCTCCTCCGACACCACGCTTTCGGTCGATGTCGGGCGACAGGTGCTGGCCCGCCGCCGTCCCCTGCTGATTGCCGCCGGCGTGATGCTCACCCTGGCGGCCATTCCTGGGTTGCCGAAATTTTCCTTCCTGCTGCTGGCCGCCGGCACCGCCTTTCTGGCCTGGCGTGCTCCCGGCCTGGCGGCGCCTGCTGCGGCCACATTGCCGGAGAAAAAGCCCGCCAAAGAATCCGTTGAAGATCTGTTGAAGCTCGATGAACTCAGTCTCGAGGTTGGCTTCGGGCTGGTTCCTCTGGTCGATCAAAATCAGGGCGGGCAGCTTCTGGGCCGGGTGAAGGCGCTGCGCCAGAATCTGGCCCAGCAACTGGGGTTCATCGTTCCGCCGGTTCACATCACCGACAACGTCCGGCTCAAGCCCAAAGAATATGTCATCGCGCTGCGCGGCACCGAAATCGCGCGCTGGGAGATGCTCCCCGATCACCTGCTGGCCATCAGTTCCGAGGGCTCTCCCCGGCCGCTGGCGGGTGTGGCCACTAATGAGCCTGCCTTCGGAGTCGCCGCCGTCTGGATCGCGCCCGCGCTGCAGAGCCAGGCGCTGGCCTCGGGCTACGCCGTGGTCGACCAGACCTCGGTTTTGGCCACCCATCTCGCGGAAGTGGTCAAACAGCACGCGCACGAACTGCTCAGCCGGCAGGAGGCCAAGCGCCTGCTCGACCGTCTGGCCGACACGCATCCCAAGCTGGTCGAGGAACTCGTGCCCAAGCTGTTGAGCTTGGGCGAAGTGCAAAAGGTTCTGCAGCAGCTGTTGCGCGAGCAGGTCTCGATTCGCGATCTGCCCACCATCCTCGAAGCCCTGCTGGACGCCGCCCCGGGCAACAAGTCTGCGGTGCTGCTGATTGAGGCGGCGCGTCAGGCGCTGGGCCGCGCCCTGGTGCGGCCGCTGCTCGGAGCCGACGGCGGATTGCGCGTGGTCACCGTCGATCACGCTTTGGAAGAAGAACTGAACCGGGCCTTCGGGGCGCAGGTGCCGCCCGCGGGCGGCGCCTGCCTGCAGCCGCCCTTTGCCCGCCGCATCGTGGACGGCCTGCGCCGTCTGGCGGGCGAACAGGTCTCGGTGGCCAGTCCAGTGCTGCTCTGTTCGACCCCCGCCCGCTTTCATCTCAAGCGGCTGCTGGAACCGTTTCTGCCCAAGGCCGTGGTGCTTTCGCCGCTGGAGATTCCTCCGGCGATCGAGGTGCAGTCGCTGGGAGCGCTGCGCTGAGGTCCGTCCGGGCGCAAACTTCAGCGGGGCGGAAACGAAACCAGGGTCAAGAGGAAAGAGAAAGACGAGAAATGGAGAAGACGGGAAAGTGAAGAGGAAGAAAGTCCTGGTTGAAGTGAGAAGCAAATGATGAGCAAGAACACGGCGCAAGCCTATACCGTCTGGCAAGACAAGGAAGAGCGGGAGCGCATCCTGCTCGAGCAACTGCCGCAGGTGCGTTATCTGGCCCGCCGCATCCACGAGCGCCTGCCCCGCCACGTGCCTCTCGAAGACCTGGTGCACGCCGGCGTGATCGGGCTGATCGATGCGCTCAACAAGTTCGACCGCTCCAAGCACGTGCAGTTCGGCTCCTACGCCAAGTTCCGCATCCGCGGCGCTATTTTGGACAGCCTGCGGGAAATGGATTGGGGACCGCGGGAGCTGCGGCGTAAGGCCCGGCGCGTCGAAGAAGCCCATCGCAAACTCAGCATGGAGCTGAGCCGGGCGCCCACCGAAATCGAAATGGCGGCCGAACTGGGTCTGGGATTGCGGGAGTTCCAGCATTTGCTGGGCGAGCTGGACGGGCTCGAAGTCGGCAGTCTGCACCTGGAGTCGCCCTGGGACGGCAAGGAAGAAGATCTCTGCGACTACCTGCCGAACGCACCGGAAGACACGCCCTTTTTCCGGTGTCTTCGCTCCGAGATGAAGGGATTGCTGGCTCGAGTGATAGCCGAGTTGCCGGAAAAAGAGCAGCAGGTCCTGGCACTTTATTATTTCGAAGAGCTGACCATGAAAGAAGTGGGCGCGGCGCTGGGCATTGGCGAATCTCGCGTCTCGCAGATTCATTCCCTGGCCGTGGTCCGCCTGCGCGCCCGGCTGGAGGAACTGATGGCCAAGGGGACAACTCCCAGCCGCGCCGCTGCCCGGGCAGGCGGCGGCTAGGCGAGCATCGAAGATCCAGGACGGGATCGCTATGGAGAAGGTTCTCAACCAGCAAGAAATCGATGCCATGGTACGGGCGGCGCGCAGCCCAGGCGGCGAGCCGGCCCATGTCGAAGCAGTCCAGGTCGAGGCTTGGGACGCACGCCGCGCCGGCCTCATCGGCCGCGAGCAGTTACAGGCCATTACCCAGCTGCACGAAGGGTTCGCGCGCAACCTGACCAATTCTCTGGGAGCTTTTCTGCGGGTGGCTCTCGAGGCCACGCTGGTTTCCGCCGAACACCTGACCTATCGCGAATTCCTGCAGCGCATTCCCGAAACCACCTATCTGGCCGCCTGCAAGCTGGAACCGATGGGAGAGAGCGGCGCTCTGCAGCTCGATCTGAAAGTCGCTCTTTCCATCATCGATCTTCTGCTGGGAGGCGAAGGAAAAAATGTCGCCGCCGCCCGCGAGATCACGGAGATCGAAGAACAGATTGTTGAAAGCGTTGCCCGCATCATGTGCCGCGAGCTGGGCGCTGCCTGGCAGGCACTGGCACTGGAAGTCGGCTTTGACCGTCGCATGGAACCCGCCGAAGCCCAGCGCCTGCTGCCTCCCGAAGAGCGAACGCTTTCCCTAAGCTTCGAGGTGGTTATGCCTGAGGTTCGCGGCGGGCTGAACTTTGCCGTGCCCGTTTCGGTCTCCAACGCGCTGCTACGCAAAATCACCGTCGACTGGTCGCGCCGCCGCCCGCGTGGCCGCGCGGAATGGCGTGAGCGCCTTCAGATGCGGCTTCTCGAATGTCCGTTTCCCGTCGAGCTTGGGGTGAATCAAGGCTGGGCCCCGGTCGAGGAGTTGAGTCAGTTGCGGCCCGGCCAGTTGCTCTCCTTGCATTCTCCAGCCGCGGAGCCGGCCGCGCTGCTTGTGGCAGGAATCGAGCTGTTTCGCGCACAGCCGGTGCGACGCGAACGGACCCGGGCCGCGCAGGTGGTTGAAATGCGAAAGCCGGCAAGCCTGCTCGAACCGGAGGAGGGAAGGAAGACTTCATGACCGAAGCCGCTGCTGCGGCGGGCCCACCCGAGCCTGCCGGTTACGTCCAGCTTTGGGTCCAGAGCTTTTCTCAGGTTCTCGAACAGGTCGCCGGCTCGGCTATCCCGTGCGCCCTGCGCGACCAGGCTCCGCCTGGATTTCCCGCCGCGGGTGACGACAGCGTATGGATTTTGCTGACCTCCTCGGGCGCACTGCGCGGGGAAATGAGCCTGCGGCTGGCCGCAGCCGGAGCACTCCGGCTGGCGCAGATTTTCATGAGCGAGCCGGCCGCGCCGGAAGCCACGCTGACCGCCGAGCATCGCGAAGCGGTGGTGGAACTGTTGCGCCAGGTGGCCGGCATTGTCTCCACTTCAGCCAAGGCGCGCTGGGGAGAAGTGCAGTTGCGGTTGCAGGCATCACCGGGAGCGCCGTCTTGGCCGTTTTCCTCCACCTTATGGCTGCTGGCTGGAGAGGAAGGACCGACCGGCGTGGGAGTGGAGTTTGGCCTGAGCGCCGCGCTGGTGGCCGAGTTGCGTGCGGAAAAAACCGAAACCACCGGACCGGTAGCAGACAGCGCATCCCTGCCGGCCTCACCCATCGACCCCTCTGAGGGCAAGCTCGGGCTCCTGATGGGTGTGCAGTTGGCGATGACTCTCCGCTTTGGTTCGCGTCGCCTTACCTTGCGGGAAGTCCTCGATTTGACCCCGGGAGCTGTGGTGGAACTCGATCGCCACGTGCAAGAGCCAGCTGACCTTCTGCTCGATGGAAAGCTGGTGGCCCGCGGAGAAGTTGTCGTGATGGGTGGGAACTATGGTCTGCGGGTGACCGAAGTGGTCGCCGCCGCAGTTTGAGGAGCGAGAGATGAACCCGATTGGCGCTCGCCTAAAGTCCCTGGGCCAAAACTGGGCGGACATCTCGAGAAAAATCGCTCCCGCCTGTGCGAATCGCACCTGTGACGCAGACAGCTTTTGGCAGCGTCTCCGCAACCGGCCAAACGGAGTCCGGCTGCGAGGAGACCGTTATTGTCGCTCGCAGTGCGTGGAGATGGCTCTCCTCGAAGTCCTGGATGGATTGCGGGCTGTACCTCGAAGTTCTGGAGCCGGACATCGCATTCCCCTGGGGCTGCTCTTGCTCTCACGCCAACAGATCACTGCCCTCCAGCTCGAGACAGCTTTAGAGGCGCAGCAAGCCTCGGGACGGGGCAGAATCGGAGCGTGGCTGCAGGAACTCGGCTTTGTCCGCCCGCAGCAGGTGACGGAAGCGCTCGCCCGGCAATGGGCTTGTCCGGTGCTGCGAACCGATGTCGTGGTGCCAGGGAGCAAGTGGATGCCGGTGCTGCCCGGGTTGTTGCTGGAATCGTTTCAAATGATTCCTGTCGACTATGTCGAATCCCGTTCGACGCTATACATCGGCTTCGGCGAAGGCATCGACTACACCGTGCTCTACGCGATCGAGCAGATGCTGCAATGCCGGACAGAACCGTGCCTGGTCTACCCCGGAGTTTTGCGCCGCAGCCTGCCGCTTCACGCCCGGCGCGAGCGCACCGAACAGATCGTTTTCGACCAGGCTGCCGACAGCCCCGAACTTGTCCGCATTATCGGCAATTACGTGAGTCAGGTACGCGCCGTTGAGTTGCGCCTCGCTCTCTGCGGTCCATATATATGGGTCCGACTCAGCCGTCCGCCCGCCCCTGCTATCGATTTGCTTCTACGAGCACCCATTGCACCGAATTCCCTCGGCTTCCCGGCACACCGCGCGACTCCGGCCCCAGGCTGCCTTGTCCTGCCTAAAGTCCTCTCCGGACCTGCCGATGAACCCCTAAGGCTGGCCTAGGCGGCGGCCGCCCACGCCGATTTCGGTCCGCTGCAAGGATCAACGAGACAATGGACAACATACGCGCCCTCATCGTGGACGACTCCTCGGTGATGCGAAAAATCGTGGAGCGGTCCTTGCGGCAGGCGGGCATCAATATCGGGCAGATCCTCGAGGCTGGCAACGGAGCCGAAGCCCTGAGCGTCCTGAAGGATTCCAAGGTGGACATCATCCTTTGCGACATCAATATGCCGGTGATGGATGGATTGGAATTCGTGAGGCAGCTTTCCGGCGTGGAGAATGCCAAGGACATCCCCGTGGTGATGATTACCACCGAAGGCAGCGAGGGACACGTGGTCCAAGCCCTTTCGGCCGGCGCTCGCGGTTACATTCGCAAACCTTTCACTCCGGATCAGGTTAAGGAACATGTCATTCCCGTATTGGCGGGCAAATGATGAACTCCATGCACCCCAGTCTTACCTCTGACCAAGACCGCCAATCCTGGGTGCCCATGCTGGAACTGGCGGCCAGGGAAGTCTTCGAATTGATGCTGGGCTGCCAACTATTGCAGGCTAGCGAGCCGCTGAAGGAAGATAAACTGGATATTGCCACCATGGTTGGCCTCGCCGGACAACTTTGCGGTGTGCTCACCATCCGCTGCACCGCCAAGTCGGCTGCACAAATGGCTTCGCGTATGTTAGGCGTTGATGCCGAAAAGGCCGGTCCGGAAATGTGGGATGCGGCTGGTGAAGTCTGCAACATGGTTGCGGGAAACTTTAAGAACAAGATCGCGGGGCTGGGCGACGGATGCATGCTCTCGGTCCCCACCGTAATCACAGGAACCGACTACAACATGCATTCCCTCGCTGACTCCGGTAAACTCCGGGCCAATATGGTCTTCGAGGGTTCTCCGCTGCTGATTTCGCTCGAAATTCACAGCTGAGAATCTCGTAGATAGTTCCTGAGTTTGGCCCGCCCTCCCGCGCGGGCCGGAAGATTTTGCCGGGGGCATTCTTGTACCCCGGCAATATCTTCTCTCAGCATCAGGGCGTGGATTTGCCCTGGGTTCATCGAGCTTTCATTCTTTCCAATAGGTTTGCCATTGTTTCTGCAGTTTGTTGTGTGCCTTGTTGTGGAAAACGGCGTGCTGCACATCGGGCGGAGCGACTCAATGGACAGCGGCTATTACGCAAGCTGTGCAGGACTGGCGGCGCAGATGCAAGCGCTGGAATTAGTGGCCCATAATCTCGCCAATCTGGATACCACCGGCTATCGTGGGCAACAAGCTACGTTTCGCTCCCTGCTGAGTGGTTGGGGAACAGTGAGCTTGAACCCTCTGAATATCGCAATCAATGATTTTGGCGTTCTTGGCGGCAGCCGCGTGGATGTGAGCCCCGGCAGCCTAGTCGCGACGGGAAACCCGCTGGATATGGGAATTGCCGGCAATGGTTTTTTCGTAGTGCAGTCCGGCTCCGACACCTTCTACACCCGCAACGGCAGTTTTCACCTCACCTCGACGGGACATCTCGTGACCGCCGAAGGCGACGCTGTTCTCGGCGAACGGGGACCGGTGACTGTGCCCGCGGGGCCGCTTACCGTCAGCGGGGACGGCACGCTGTCGGTTGCGGGCGCGGTGGTCGGCAAGTTGCAGCTCGCGGAATTTTCCCCACAAACTGCGCTGAGCGCCGTGGGCAATACCTTGTATTCTGCGCCGGCCGGGTCGGCGCTGCCAGCGGCCAACTCTTCGATTCGCCAGGGCATGCTGGAAAACTCGAATGTGAATGCCGCCATGAGCGTCATCGAGTTGATTACCGTGCAACGCAATGCGGAGATGATGCAGCGCGCCTTGGGGGAGTTCGATAGCGTGCTGAATCAGACTGCCACGCAAGACCTGCCCCGGGTCTGATCGGAGAGAGGAGAGACAACGCCTATGATGCGTGCGCTATATACGGCCGCCAGCGGAATGAGCGCCCAAGAATTGAATCTCGACAATATTGCCAACAATCTCTCCAACTCCAGCACCGCCGGTTTTCGCAGCCGGCGCCTGCAGTTCGAAGACCTCATCTATCAGAACCTGATCATGCCGGGAGCGGCCGCAACCCAGCAGACCACGCTGGTCGCGGGCCTTCAGGTCGGCCTGGGCACGCGCTCGGCGGCGTCCGAAGTGATCCAGACTCAAGGGGACTTCACTCAGACCAACAATCCCCTCGATCTCACCATTCAGGGACAGGGCTTTTTTCAAGTGTTGCTGCCCGATGGCCAGACTGCCTATACGAGGGCGGGAAGTTTTCATCTTGACGGACAAGGCAATCTTGTCGATCAGGATGGTGACGCGGTGCAGCCGGCCATCACCATCCCCGCCAACGCGCTATCCATCACGGTAGGTTCGGATGGAACCGTGAGCGTAACTCTTCCCGGACAGACTGCCGCTCAACAGGTGGGAACATTGCAACTGGCCACGTTCAATAATCCCGGCGGCCTGAACAGTACCGGCAGCAATTTGCTGCTTCAAACCACCGCGTCGGGCGATCCCATCGTCGGGGCGCCGGGAGGGGCGGAAGGACTGGGCACCGTCGTCCAGGGGATGCTGGAGCAGTCAAACGTAAGCGTGGTCACGGAATTCATCAACATGATCGTGGCGCAGCGCGCCTATGAGGCCAATTCGCGCGTCGTCAACTCCGCCGATCAGATGCTGCAGGACATCAACAATCTCGGGCGCTAGCGTTTCGAGGAGGCGCACTCATGAAGCGGCTTGCCATCATCGTTTTCTCGCTGCTGGGCGGCGCGGGTTGGGCAACAGCTCATCCCACGACGGGCCGAAATTGCCAGCCACCGGTGGTGCTTGCAAGGGTTTCAATCCCCGACGGAAATTTGTCGCTGGCCGATCTGCTCGCACCTGAAACCTGTGCCCAACTACGAGAATCGGCTTCTCGCGTGCGCCTGGGGGTTGCGCCGCTGCCGGGAAGTCCCCGGGTGCTTGATGGGGCTGACGTTCGCCCTCTGCTCGAGCGCCTGGCGGCTTCGGTGGATAGAGACGCAAGCCCATTTCCGATTCCTGCGCGAATCGTTATCCAACGCCAAGCCGAACCTGGCCAAGCTGAGAAGGTAGGCGTGAAGTGGGGATTGCCCGGTCAGCCCAGAGAAGCTCTCGCCCCAAATCCGGGTGAGCTGCTGGTGAAGCCCGGAGAGACGGCAACTTTGGTCTGGCAAGGAGGAGGGATTTCGGTTCAGCTGCCCGTAGTCTGTCTCGATGCAGGCAGAGCAGGAGAGTTCGTGCGCGCCAGAGTGAAAAACGAACCCCGCATTTTGCGCGCTCAAGTGGCAGGTAAAGATTTTCTGCGAATCACTTCAGAAAGATGACGGACAAAACAAAGCTGGAGAGCATGCGAACTGCGATGAACAGGATTCTGGCCGGGGCCGCGATCACGCTGTTGCTGTCCCTCGCGGCAGGAGCGCGAACCAAGAACAAGCCGGTCACCGCCAGGCCCGATTCTCTGGCCGACTACATCCGGCGCATGTCCGGCCCGTCGTCCTCGACTCCCGCGTCTACCACCACCGGCAGTTTGTGGACCGATACCGGCCGCCTGGCCAATATGGTGGCGGACTACAAAGCGTCGCGTGTCGGCGACCTGGTCACGATTAATATCAGTCAGAATTTATCCTCCACCAGCACCGGAAACGTATCCACTAATCGCAGCTTTTCTGCCAACTCAGGGATCACTGCCCTCGGCGGCCACATCAAGACCAGCGGCGTGCAGAACCTGTTCTCGCCCAACTCGACCCAGGTCCTGTCGGGCAAAGCGCAAGCCACATCGCAAACCTCGTTGGCCACCACTCTGACTGGACGTGTGGCTGCGATTCTGCCCAGCGGAACTCTGGTGGTCGAAGCCGAGCGCCAGATCACAATGGACAACCAGCAGGAGACTGTAATTGTGCGCGGCCTGGTCCGCCCCGGTGACCTTGACGCCACCAATACGGTCGCCTCCAACAGCGTGGGCAATCTGGATGTCGAAGTCAAAGGCAAAGGAGTCATCAGCGAGGGCACCCGCCCGCCCAATCCGCTGGTCAAGTGGATTCTGCGCATTGTGGGTTTCTAGGACGAGGTCATGCGAAGGGCTTTTCGATTTACGCTTTGCGGTCTGGTAGCAACCGGCCTTCTTACCGCCTGTGCGCTGGCGCAGAATGAAGAGCACAAGGTGCTCGTCCGCGATGTGACCAGTATCGAAGGAATCCGCAACAACCAGCTCATCGGCTACGGAATCGTGGTGGGGTTGAAAGGCACGGGAGACAAGCAGCAGACCTACTTTCCCATGCAGACACTGGCCAGCATCCTGCAGCGCATGGGGGTGGAGATTCCACCCGGGGTGGTGCAGACTACCGTCCAGGTCAAGAACATGGCGGCAGTGTTCGTCACCGCCAATCTGCCGCCGTTTGCCCGGCCGGGCATGCCTCTTGATGTAACCGTCTCTTCCGCGGGAGATGCCCGCAGTCTGGAAGGCGGAATCCTGCTGTTGACACCTCTTTATGCCGCCGATGGACAGGTCTATGCCGCCGCCGAGGGGCCCTTGGTGGTCGGCGGTTACAGCGTGGGCTCGGCCGCCAACTCCAAGCAAGTCAACCACCCCAACGTGGGACGGATTCCTAATGGCGCTCTGGTGGAGAAGGATACGGCGGTCGATCTCAGCAAGTTCAAGACGCTTTCGCTGCTGCTGAATGACGCGAACTTTACCACTGCGGAAACCTTAGCGGCGGCCATCAACCACGAGCTCGGCTCGCCGGAATCGGCTCCGGCTGCCACTGCGATAGATAGCCGCCGAGTGGAAGTTCGGCCATCCGCCGGGCAAACTGACATTCCCGCACTTTTGGCGCGGATCGAAAACCTGGAAGTCAGGGTCGAGCGCCGGGCCAAAGTCGTGATCAACGAACGCACAGGGACCGTCGTCATGGGCCAGGATGTGCGCCTGGGGGCGGTGTCCATATTGCACGGCACCTTCTCCATCGAGGTGACCACGGCTTACTCGGTATCGCAGCCCAATCCCTTGTCCAAAGGCCAAACCGAAGTGACTCCCGAGACGCAAGTGAATGCCAGCGAAACTCCCGCCCGAAACCTGGAATTGGGCGAAGGAGCGAGCGTGGAAGAGCTGGTCAAGCGGCTGCAAGCCATCGGGGCTACCGCCCGCGATGTGGTTTCCATCCTGCAAGCTATCAAAGCTGCCGGAGCGCTGGAAGCGGACCTGGAGGTCATCTGATGCGATCGTCAGGCTTTCTTTCGCCCGTGACTCTTTCTCCGGGATTGGCCGCGAGTCCAAGACTTCCCTTGGAGAAGAGCCAGAAAGCGGCCCAGGAGTTCGAAGCCCAACTGCTGACATCCCTGCTCGGGTCACTGGAGAAGACCTTCGTTCAGTTGCCTGGCGGCGAAGGCGAAACCGTGACGGGCCAGGACGACTATGCCTACATCGGTACTGAGGCGCTGGCCTCGACGCTCGCTGCGCAGGGCGGTTTTGGCATCGCGCGCATGATTGCGCGACAGTTGGATAGCACGAAGGTAAGTGTTGCGGCTGGGGAATCTGCCAGTACAGACGGTGGCTAAAGCCACTCAAGTTTTTGCAAGTCTTGCCGATAGAACAACATGACAGCAAAGTCCGGGAAGGCACGAAAAAATCCCGGCGCAGAGTTAAAGTTTTCTAACCGGTTGCCGATAGCTGAATTGCAAGGCGATTCGCCGGGAGGAAACGGCAAATGAGAATTAATCCCAATCAGGGAGCAGATCCGCTTCAGCAGAGTGGCCGTCTCGACAACGCAAGTTCCGCAAGCCCCGCGGCCAGTTCGAGCTCTGGCGGCGCGCTAGGCGAAGACCAGGCGCAGCTTTCCGGCGCGCATGTGCAGGTTCAAGCCCTGGCCGCGCAAGCGCTGCAGCTTCCCGCGGTTCGGCAGGACGCGGTTCGGCAGGAAAAGGTCAGCGCTCTGCGTCAGGCGATCCTGGGCGGCTCGTATCACCCCGATTCCGAGCAGGTGGCTGAGGCGTTAATGGGGCACATGATGGTGCTATCGGCTGCATGAGTCAGTCGCAAAGCTGGGACGGGTTGCTGACATGGAAAGAACCAATGTTGCTGGCGGGCTGGATTTGGGACGGCTGGGGCCGACTACGGAAGTCCCAGCCGTGCAAGGTCAAGTTTCATCTCAGCAACAGCGAGGCAAAGCGCGGCGGCGTCCAGCGCTTTCCGATGAGGATGCGGCGGACCTGGGTCCCGACCAGACCCAACACCAGATCGACAGCTTGGCCTGATTTCTTATGACATCCTCAAGCGCCCCGCGCATTCCGCTTTCCGAGTCTGCTGTCCAGCTCGCCCAGGCAGGACTGGCTCTGATCGAGGACTTGGCCAAGAGCCTGCTTGGCAGCCAGAAAGCACTTCTGATTCGGGATCTGGCTGCTATTGAGCGAGGCACACGCGAGCAGATCGGACTGGTTCGCGCTCTCCATACTCTTCGTCTTCCGGACGGCCTTATCTCGAGATCGAGTTCCTCCTTCGCGGGCGGCGAAGATCGGCGCTCGGCGGCCGCATCCGAACGGGCAACAAATCTGGTCGAGCAGGCGAAGCGCCTGCGGCACCTGGCTCGCCTGCAGGCTGCGCTGCTGCGCCGGGCGCAGGCTGAGCTGCGCGTCCACAGGAATCTGCTGGCTGCGCCGGGGGAAACCTACGGCCCGCTGCTGGAGCAGGGAAGGCGTGGGCCATGTCGGGTTTAAACGCCAGCCTGGCTACTGCCCTAAGCGGTCTCACCGCCGATCAAGGCGCCATCGATGTCACCACGAACAATGTTTCCAATGCGAATACTCCCGGATATTCCCGTCAGGTGCCGGTGTTGGTCTCCAGCGACCCGGTCGTGATTCAGCCGCTGACCTACGGCACCGGAGTGACTCTGCAGAGTGTCGAGAGCATCCGCGACCCCATCCTCGAATCGCGCATTCAACAGGAGACGCAAACCCAGGGAGAACTCAGTTCGGTGGTTTCGGCCCTGCAGCAGGCGCAGGTGAACTTCACCAGCACCAGCGGCGATATCGGCACCGCCATCTCGAATTTCTTCGATAGCATCAACCAGCTTTCCTCCAGCCCGGCCGATCTTTCGGTCCGTCAGGGCGTGCTGACCGCCGCCGGCAACCTTGCCTCCGCCTTCAACACGGTTGCCAACAACCTGACTATACAGCGCGGCAACCTGGACCTGAGCGTAGTGCAGACCGTCAACCAGATCAACCAGCTGACACAGCAGGTCGCGCAACTGAATGGCCAGATCTCGAACCTGCAAAACCTGGGGCAAAGCGCGGGCAGCTTCATCGATCAGCGGACCCAGCTCATCGACCAGCTTTCCTCGTTGATCGATGTTTCGGTGATCCCCAGCGACAACACCCTGACCCTGACCACCAGCGCGGGAACTGCACTGGTGACCGGCCAGAAAAGCTTCCAACTGCAGACGCAACCGGTCGCCTCCGGCGTGCAGGACGTTTTCGCTGAGGGCAACGACATTACCTCTTCGATCGTGTCCGGCCAGCTGGGCGGAGTGCTGCAGATTCGCGATCAGCAAATCCCCTCGATTCAGAACCAGCTCGATACCTTAGCCGCGGGCCTGGCCAACTCGGTGAACCAGGTCCAAACCAGTGGATTCGACCTGAATGGCAATCCCACCACTACGGTGAACCTGTTCAATCCGCCGCCGGCTGGAGTCACGGGCGCGGCCGCCAGCCTTTCCGTTGCCATCACCGATCCCAGCCTGATCGCGGCCAGCTCCGACGGAAGCGCCGGCAGCAACGGCAACGCGGAAGAGCTCTATGCGCTGCGCAATCAGGCCATCATCAACAGCCAAAGTCCCACGGACTACTATTCGGGCATCGTCTTCAACGTGGGCAACGCCACCTCCAACGCCTCGGCGGAACAGAATGCCTCGAGTCTTGTGTTGCAACAACTCAACGACCAGCGCTCCTCCGTCTCCGGCGTTTCCCTCGATGAGGAAGCCGCCAACATCGTTCGCTTTCAGCAGGCGTACGCGGCTTCGGCCGAGGTGATCACCACCATCAACGACATGATGTATACCGTCATCAATATGGGCACGCTAACCGGATAAGAGCCATGCGCGTAAACCCCAACCCGTTTCCCGATCTGATCGCCGCCCTCGATCAGACCCAGCAGCAGATCAACACCGACCTGCAGCAAGTCAGCACGGGACAGAGCGTTAATGTCCCTTCGGACAATCCGGCTGCTGCAGCAGTGCTGCTGCAAAACGCCGACGAGACCTCCGCGGCCGACCAGTTCCTGCGCAGCATTGGCAGCATTCAGGGCGAAATGCAGAACGCCGACTCCGCCCTGAGTTCGGTAGTGACCGCCCTGCAGCGCGCCATCAGTCTGGGCGTCGAGGGCGCCAATGGCACGCTCGACAGCGCCGATCGAAATGCGGTCGCCACCGAAGTCCAAGGTATTCAGTCCCAGTTGCTCAACCTGGCCAATCTCACCTATCAGGGCAGCTATGTCTTTGCCGGAACCGCGACGCAAACGACTCCTTTTATTCTGGATTCGTCGTCCCCGTCGGGCGTGACCTATGCCGGAAACCAGGACGTGAATCAGGTCACCCTGGGCAATCACTTTTCCTTGCAAAGCAATCTCCCTGGCTCTCAGTTATTCTCGGCTCCGGGCAATGACATGTTTCAGGCCATCCAGGATCTCATTACCAATCTGCAGACTGGAACCAGCGCCAGTATTGGATCTGCGGTCAACGAAGTTAGCACGGCCTACAACTACATCAACACGCAGCGCGTTTTCTACGGCAATGCCATCAACCAGCTCAATGCCCAACAAACCGACTTGAGCAGCGAGACCACGCAATTGGCGCAACAGCAAAACACTCTTGGGGCCGCCGATCTTCCCGCCGTAATCAGCAATCTGGTGACCGCGCAGACGGCGCGGCAGGCGACGCTCGAAGCCATCGGCGGCACGGCGCGAACTGACTTGTTTGACTACCTCAAATAGAAGAAATTCGGAAGGCGGATCGGCGAACAGGTTCGTTGTTACAGCGTCTGGCGCGAGGTCCGGGCCCACTCGTCGGCGGCGCGCAGCCGGCTGCGTTCGGCCTCGATGCGCGATCGCTCGGCCAGCAGCCGGGTATAAATCGCAGGCAGTACCTCACGTAAACTCTCGACGCTTCGCCGGTAAAGCGCGAGTTCCGCCTGAAGTTGTGAAGTTCTTTGGGTTTCGTCAGGAAGGCGCTCGCGCAACTCAGCAAAACGCAGCAATTCGGAGAGTAGTCCTGCCATCTGTTCGGGGGGGATGAGGGCGGGGGCTCTTGATAAGGCTTGAAGACGGCCGACCAGACGTTGGTTGGCTTCGCGCAGATCACGGGCCAGCAGATCGCCGGCCAGTAGATCATGGGCCAGTAGATCATGGGCCAGTAGATCATGGGCCAGCAGATCATGCGCCAGCGAGTCTTGCGCCGGTGGATCTTGGGCCGGCATCAGGCACTCCAATCGGAGCTCGAGGTTTCCGTGGCTGACGAGGTTTGCTCGGTTACGCGGGCAGCCACGGCCACGTTCGTTCGCTCCACCTCGGCCCACACCTCGCGAAGGTCTACCAGGAGCGAAATTTGCTCTTCCAGCAGTCTGGCGGATTGTTTGGCATGCGCTTCGATCAGTCCTGTGCGCACTTGGTTGTAGAAGCGCTGCAAGTTGCCGGCTACGGTACCCCCCAGATCCATATTCAACGAGCCTTGCAGCTCGCCGATGACCTTGAGCGCGTGGTTGATTTCCCGCGTGCGCGTCTCAATATCGCAGCGGTGAAGCGCGGCCAGCGCCCGGCGCACATCTTCAATGGCCTGCTCATACAGAAGAATAACGAGCTGGACGGCGCTTGCCCCGCGCACTGCCGCTTCTCGATAAAAGAATCTTGCATCCATAGGTTAGAGTCCCGCGGTGAGTGTGGGATTACCGGTCGTGGTCACGGTAGACCCGGTGGCTCCCTGCGTCGAAAGCGAGCCCAACACCTCGGTGACCTGCTGGAGAAGCAGTGGATACTCCTGCAGGGAGGCGTTCACCTGGTCGTATTCCTCGGTCAATTGCTGCTGTTCGGTGTTGAGCTGGTCCTGAAAATTGCTGATGCTGGTTGCCAGATTCTGGCTCTGCGTCTGGTTCTGTGCCAGGTCGGCATTCAGCACGCCGGTCACGGGATCGGTCAGGTTGGTGAGATCGCTGGCGAAGTTGTTGGCGAATCCGGTTTGTGCCGCGTTTTGAAAGAAGTTTTGCACCGCGGCTGGATTGGTCGCCAGCAGATTGTTCAAGTTCGGATCCGTCGTATCCTGCGCGCTGTTCAGCGTCAGGGTGCCGTCGTCGTTGGTGCTGATTCCCAGGGACGCCAAATTGACCGCGCCGCTGTTCCCGGTGATCGCATAGGAGGCATCGGCCAGCAGGCTGGTCTGCAGCGAACGCAGCGACGAATCTCCACCCAGTGGGCCCTCGGTGTTGGTGGCGGCATTCACCGTGTATTGCGCGTTGATGTCGCCGATAACCGTGTTATAGGCGGAAATGAAGTTGTTGATGGCCTGCGTGACTTGCGTTGTGTCCGGACCGACCGTGAGCTGCACCGGAGTGCCGGAGGTCGTTCCTGCCAGGTTCAAGGTTACGCCCGCGATTGCCCCGGTGATGGTATTGGTGGAACTGGTATAGGGAACACCGTCTATCGAGAGCGCCGCATTGGTGCCGCCCGTGGGTGTATTGAAAACCAGATTCGTGCTGTTGCCGGTGATCGACAACGCACCCGGCGTGCCTGTTGCCTGGCTGACCAGCGCCAGCCTCGAACCGCCCGAGTCGGTGACCACACTGGCGGTCACTCCATAGTTTTGCCCGTTTATGTACCGGGCCAGGCTGTTCAGCGTGTCGTTGCTGCCAGCGGTAATGGCGATGTCATAGTTGTTCGTGCCCACCCGAAGTTGAATTTCGCCGCTGTTTTGCCCGGCCGGCAGAATTGACGCATTGGGGTCGGACACCTCATTGGTGTATACCGAACCCACACTGGCCAGATTCGTGACGCTGATCTGATGTGTTCCCGCTGTGGCGGACGAGGTGGCCGTAGCGGTTAATACTCCCGAATCGGAAGAGTTCGCCGCTTCTGCAAACAGCGCGCCCGCCGGATCGGCGAGTGCATTGACCGCCGTGGCCAGGTTGTTCAGATCGTTGTTGATCGCCGTCAGCGCAACTGCCTGGTCTTGCAACTGCGCCTCCTGTCCCTGCCACGTCGTAATCGGCCCGCTCTGCGCCGCGATGATTTGCTGGACGACGGAGCTGACATCGATGCCCTGGCCTGACAGGATCGTGGCCGGATTCAGACTAATGCCCATTGTGGTCTCCTCCTTCGGGGGGAATCTGGGGCGCGGGCTTGCGCGCCAGTTCCTTGGAGATCTCCTGCGCCAGGTCGAGAAGCTGCTGCGGTGGAACCTGCAAAACCAACGTGCCCTGCTGGTTCATGAACCGGTACACAATGATCTCGCCTGGAGGCTCGACTTGCACTTTGACGACATCTTGCTCCGGGGAGGAGTTCGATTCGTGAATTCGGGGGCTTCCTGTTTCCCGCGATGACCCGCTTCCCGAAACAAAGGTTGGGTAGGTCTGCGTAATCTGCGCACCTCCGGCTTCGCCCGCCGGCGCCACCGCGGTTGGAGGGATAGTTTGTAGCAGCACAGCCATTTCGAGCCACCCAAAAATCAGGAAATTGGAAGGAGGCAGGCTCGACCGCCTCCTTCCGTCTCACGCAGAATCAGCTGAGGAGTTTAAGAACCAACTGCTGTTGCTGGTTGGCCTGGGCCAGCGCGGCAATGCCGGTCTGTTCCAGGATGGAGTACTTGGTGAGGTTCGCCACCGCGGAAGGAATGTCGGCCGCCGTGATCGTGTTTTCTGCCGAAGTCAGGTTTTGCACCTGGCTGTTGATGACGTTGCTGGCGGCAGTAAGCCGGTTCACGCTTGCGCCCAACGTGCCGCGCACGCTTGCGATGTTGGCGATGGCCAGATTGATCTGGGTCAACGCAGTTTGGGCATCGCTCTGCGTGCTCAGGTCTGTGTCTGTCAGATCCACAGCGCTTCCTCCCGTACCGTTGGTGATCGCGCTGGTCTGCAAACCGCCAATCGTGACCGCAATCTGGCTTGATCCGATGGCGGTTGAATCACTCAGGAAGATGTTGGTGGTCGTGGACCCGGTTGTGGCGGGGTTGGTGAAAGTTCCCAGCACAGTCTCAGTATTGTTTGACCCGATCGCGATGTCGTTATTGCTGTTCGGATCCACCACCACCAGTTCGCCGGAGTTGGTTCCACTAGTGGGAATATAGGCCTGTAACCCGGCCGGATCGGTAGCTGGATTATTGATGGCGTTGATGAGATCGCCAATCGTGTCACCGGCGCTCTCGGTGTAGGTAAAGGTTTTGCCCCCGGCAGTGAAGCTCACCACGTCGGTACCCGTAAGAGACGTATCCGGGGTCAAGGAACCGACATTGCTAACCAGCTCGTTGGTGTCCGTAGTAGAGGATCCTACCGTGTTCGGTGTGGTGAAGTTTGTAGGTGCTCCCTCAACCGGCGCGCCCAGCACCGTATCGGTTGTGCTGACCGTGATGTCGCCGCGGTTCTGCGGGTCGGTGACTTCAAGCGTGCCGTTGACCAACGCTGCCTTTGCCCCGACGGTTGTGTCGCCATTAATGGCGTTGATCAGGTCCTGCACTGTCGAACTTGCAGCCGTTGCATCGAAGGTACCAGTAAAGTCGGTGCCTGTACCGGTGTCGGTTCCGGAAACCGCCAGATCGCCGTTGCCTTGCGCGTCGTTGATTACGAGATTCCCGGCCGAGTTTAGAGACGCCTGCAGTCCGGCGCCTGTGTCACCGCCAGCATGCGCTATGGCTACGCCGGTCTGGGCCGTGTTGGTATTGATGGCGTTGATCAGATTGCCGATTGCTGTACCCGCCGTGATTGTGTAGGTTGTCGTGCCGCCGCCCGATCCGCGAGTCAGGATCAAAGTGCCGCCATTGGCGAGTGGCGCACTCAAGTTCGCGAAGGTATCGGTTGTGTCGGTGAGATTGTTGACGTTCACCTGCCCGCCCGAGGTGGTTGCGGCAGTGAAGGTGAATGTCTGGCCACCGGCCGTGACTGTCGTAGTCTGGCCCGCCGTCAGCACATCATTGGGCAGCAGCGTGCCTGCCGTCGAGGGCGTGTCTTGCGCGTTGAGATTGGGCGCCGTGCCGCTCTGAAATACCGCCTGGCCGTTGTAGGTGGTGCTGCTTCCGATGCGGTTGATTTCTGCCAGGATCGACGAATACTCAGCCTGCAGTGCTGTGCGCTGGGAGTCAGAAACCGTCCCGGTGGCTGATTCGGTGGCCAGGGTGACCGCGCGGTTGAGCAGGTTGGTGACCTGGGCAAGAGCGCCATCGGCCAGTTGCAGTTCACCGACGCCGTTGTTGGCGTTGCTGACGGACTGCGTCAGGGCCGTAATGTTGGCTTGCAAGCCGTTGGCGATGGCCAGACCGGCGGCGTCATCGGCGCCGGTATTGATGCGGGAGCCGGAGGACAATTGGGCCAGGGTCGAACTCAGCGCGGTGTTGGTCAGGGTGAGCTGATTCTCCGCCGCCAGAGAAGGAATATTGTTGAGAATACCGAGAGGCATCTGTTTTCTCCTTTGCGTTGGTCCCGCCGGTGGAACCGTCTCGCTGCAGGAGCGACCTGCGGGGGGCTGGTCCAGTTTCGTTTACGGAACCCGAATGTCATCCTGTCCATCGGCACTTTCCGCTTTGGCTTTAGGCTCAGCATTCGGCCGGTCGTAACTCTGCAGTAACTCCGCTCGCGCCGGTGCGCAATAAACCTTCCTAGCCGCCTGCCGATGCCCTCTCGTGGGAGACCGTGGTGGCCGGCGGCCAACCGGGCCGCGAGGACGCAGGATGATTCGACTCACTCGTCTTAACAACCAGATCCTGGCAGTGAATTCCGATCTCATCAAGTTCATCGAACAATCGCCGGACACGTTGATCACTCTGACTACAGGAGAAAAGATCGTCGTGCGCGAAAGCCCGCAGGAAGTGCTGACCCGCGTTGTCGAATTCCGGCGTTCCGTCCTGCAGGGGCTTCCTCCGGTTTGGGACAGCTCGGCCACGCGAACCTGCACCCAGGAAACTCCGGGCCGCCCGGAAGAACGGAAATCGGGACGGTGAGGGCGGACAAGGCCAGTGTCGCCGGGGTCCTTCTCGCGCTGGGCGGGATTCTTGCCGGCTTGCTGCTGGAGGGAGGCCGCCTCTCGCAGATCCTGCAGCCCACCGCCGCCATGATTGTTTTCGGCGGCACTTTGGGGGCGGTGATGATCCAGTTTCCCTTGTCCGTGGTGCTCGACGCTTTCCGGAGGATGGGTTCGGTCTTCTTTCATGCCGATCGCGACCCGGAGGCCACGGTCCGCCAGCTTGTTACGTATGCCCAGAAAGCCCGCCGCGAAGGCATCATCTCTCTCGACGCCGATTTGCCCCAGATTGAAGATCCTTTTCTCCGCCGCTCGTTGATGCTGGCCGTCGACGGCACTGAACCGCAAGAACTGCGGAAGATGATGGAACTGGAACTCGACAATCAGGCCGAGCACGAGGAGCGTTCTCCCCAGGTCTTTGAATCCGCCGGCGGCTTTGCTCCAACCATCGGGATCATCGGCGCCGTCCTCGGACTGATTCAGGTGATGCAGCACCTCGACAAGATCGACGAGGTCGGCAAAGGCATCGCCGTGGCATTCGTGGCTACCATCTACGGGGTGGGTTCGGCCAATCTTCTGTATCTTCCCGCCGCGGGCAAAATGAGGATTCGCATCCGCAACGAACAAATCATGCGGGAAATGACCCTGGAGGGTGTGGCTTCGATTTTGGAAGGAGTGAATCCGCACGTGCTGGAAAGCAAGCTGCTGGGCTTCCTGGTGGAAGCCCGCAAAACTGAAGAAGAGAATGTCGAGGAGCCGGTGGAATGACACGCCATCAACGCAAACGATCTCACTCTCACGTTAACCACGAACGCTGGCTGGTTTCTTATGCCGATTTCATCACTTTGCTGTTTGCTTTCTTTGTTGTCTTATATGCTTCGGCCCAGGTAGACCAGAGAAAAGTCGGGAAATTGGCGTTGGCCATCCAGGTGGCCTTTCAGGAGCTCGGCATCTTCCCTGCTTCGACCACCCAGATTCCTCTCAATCTCACCGAACCCATGCCCTTCAGCACCGTACAGGCCATTCAGAACGTGAAACACAATGCACAACTGGGACGGATCGTCTCCCCGCCGGAAAATACTCTTGCGGCTGCTTCACAGGAAACTGACCTTTCCACCCTGCAGGATGAATTACAGCAGGCGCTGCGAACCGAAATCAGCACCCATGAAATTGCTGTGCACCGCGAACGCGACGGCCTGGTAATCAGCCTGCGGGAATTCGGATTTTTTGACAGCGGATCGGCTGCCATCAAGCCCGAGGCGCTGCCATCCCTGGACCGGATCGCATCCATTCTGTCTGTCCGCACTTGTCCGCTGCGCATCGAGGGGCACACGGACGATATCCCCATTCACACTCGCCACATGACGTCCAACTGGGAACTTTCTACGGCTCGCGCCACCGAACTCGTCCGACTCCTGATCGTGCGCTATCGATTCTCGCCGGACCGGCTCTCCGCTGCGGGCTATGCCCAATACCATCCCATAGCGAGCAATGCCACGGCCCAGGGACGCGCGCAAAACCGCCGCGTGGACATTGTGATCCTGGGGAATACGAAAGCTGTCGCGCCGCCTCCGGCCAGCAGCCCCAGCGAGAAGCCGTCGCCGGCGGTTCCCTGACACTCGCTTCCCCCAAAGGTTCTACCCGGTCCTTCCGCGCTCATTTTATGCGTTGAAAATTGAGTCTGGTCCGCGCCTTCCAAACAGGGCAAAGCTAAAGTCTGTCCTTTCCCGTGCCGATGAAAACTCCAACACTTGCGGGACCCGTATGGCCACTTCCGTTGGACAAAGCAGAATACGAGTGGAACGGCCGGAATATAGGGCAACTTGTGTCGAGGACTGAGCGCTTTGCAGCGAAGGAAGTAATTACGGCATGAGATTGTGTGCGGACAATGAGAAACCTGTAGGAACTGCTCCCGCCCTGCAGCAGCCGCAGGGTGAGTTGCTGCAATTGGTCGGATTTCACGTGGGAGGAGAGGAGTTTGGGATTGACATACTGCGAGTCCAGGAGATCATCCGTCTGCAAAATCTCACTCGCGTTCCCAACTCGCCGGAATTCATGGACGGAGTCATGAATCTGCGGGGAAGGATTATCCCGGTGATTGCCCTGCGCAAGCGCTTTGGGCTCGAACCGGCTGCTCCCGACAAGCAGACCCGCATCGTGGTGATTGAGATCGAGAACACCGTGCTGGGTTTTGTGGTCGACGCGGTTTCCGAAGTGCTGCGCATCCCGGCCAACACCGTAGAGCCGGCCCCCCGGCTGGGACACGTCGAGCGCGAATACGTCTCGGGAGTCGGGAAGTTGGGTGACCGCCTGCTCATTCTCATTGACGCAGCCCGCCTGATGAGCGATCCCGCAGGTGCCCCCGTCCTCGCCGGCCAGGGCGAATCCGCCCAGCAACCGCTTGCAGGAGCAAGACCATCGTGAGCGATGAATTCATCCACGATCCTTCGCTGGTGCAGGACTTCCTTGTGGAATCGGAAGAACTGCTGCAGCGCATGGATCAGGACATGGTTTCTCTGGAAACCTCGTCGACCAACGCCGATTTGCTGAATCGCGTCTTTCGCAGCATGCACACGATCAAGGGCACGGCAGGTTTCCTGGGCTTTGAACCCATCGTCCGCCTGAGCCACCGTGCCGAGGACGTGCTGAACGCCGTGCGTCGCGGCGAAGTTCAACTCGACCGCTCGGCCATGGATGCCCTGCTGGCGGCCCGCGACCAGTTGGGAACCATGCTCGCCGATATCCGCCAAGGCAGCCTGCAGCAATACGCTCTCGATGGTTTGCTGCAAGCGCTCGAGGCCGCTCTCACTCCAAGGCAAACCCCGCCAACTCTCGGCGAGCTGCTGGTAAACCAGGAAGTGATTTCAGCATCCACGCTCGATGCGGTCTTGGCGGAGCAGGCAACTTCCGCCGAACCCCGCAAGCTCGGCCAGATGCTGGTGGAAAAAGGTCTCGCGTCTCCGGTCGAAGTTGGGGACGCTCTTGTCCGCCAGAAAGAGATGGTGCAGAAAGCCGCCGTTTCCACCATCCGGGTGGAAGCCCGCAAGCTGGACGAACTGGTTAACCTCATTGGGGAACTGGTTCTCGAGCGCAACCGCGTCGTGCAGCTCAGCCGCGATTTCTCTGCCCGCAAGATCACGGCGGATGCGCTGGCTTCTTCACTCACAGAATCCGCCACCCGGCTGAGTTTCATCACCGAGGAGTTGCAGACTGCCGGCCTGAAGACGCGAATGGTCCCCATCGAGACCGTTTTCCGCAAGTTTCCTCGCATGGTTCGCGACGTCTCGCAAAGCCTGCAGAAGGAAATTGACCTTGTGGTCCATGGGGAGGACACCGAGCTCGATAAAACCATGGTGGAACTGATTGGCGATCCTCTGGTTCACCTGGTACGCAATTCCCTCGACCATGGCATTGAGGCGCCCGCGGTTCGGGAACAGGCTAACAAACCGCGCCGCGGCACCTTGTGCCTGGAAGCCCGGCAGGAAGGCGATCAAATCGTTATCAGCATCAGCGACGACGGAGCCGGACTGAATCCGCAGCGTATTGGCCGCAAAGCGGTGGAAAAAGGCTTCGTCACTCCCGAGCGGCTGCGCACCATGAGTGAGCGCGAGGTTTTCGACTTCATTTTTCTTCCCGGATTCAGCACCGTCGACAAAACCACCGAGATCTCCGGGCGCGGCGTCGGCATGGACGTCGTTCGGTCCAACCTGAAAAAAATGAATGGATCGGTCGAACTCGACAGCCGCCTCCACCAGGGCACCACGGTAAAGCTTCGTCTGCCTCTCACTCTCGCCATCCTTCCCGTGCTGCTCGTGCAGGTGAGAGAGGAAGTCTACGCCTTGCCTCTGCGCTCTGTGGTCGAGACAGCGCCCGTCGATTCAGGGCAGCTACACCAGGTGGAAGGCAACGAGGTTCTTTGCTTGCGCGGAGAAACCTTGCCCCTGTTGCGTCTGGAGCGGCTCTTTTCGACCGGTGCGGAGCTGCAAGCGGCGACTGCCAGCACCTCCGAAGGCGGCGGACAAAAAGTTGTAATTCTGGGGATTGCTGAGAAGCATGTTGCTCTTCTGGTCGACCAACTCCTCGGGCAGGAATCGACGGTCATCAAACCTCTTGGTTCCTACCTTCGCCAATGCTCAAGCCTGGCCGGGGCCACTATCAGTGGCGATGGCCGAGTCCGATTGGTGTTGGACCCTGCAGGTCTGCTTGCTAATCTGCAAATCGCCACAGAATCGATCGTCCGAGGGATATCCGCATGACCACTGCACCCTCCGTGCAACCGGCTGCTGCTGGAGTAGAAGGGCCGCCAGATCCCGATCTGGTTCGCATCCGCGATCTCATCTACCAGGTGGCGGGCATTTTTCATCCCGACAACAAACTGCGCCTTCTGCTGGACCGTTGCGGACGCCGCATGAAGGAAGTGAACTCCAGGAACCTGCACGACTATCTCGAATGCCTCACCGTTCGTCCCATGCGGCAGGGAGAATTGATCGCGCTGCTCAACGAGATCACCATCGGGGAAACCTGCTTCTTCCGCAACCAGCCACAGCTGGAGGCGCTGCGCAACATCGTGATTCCGAAAATTCTTGAGGCCAAGGCGAAGCTTCCCTTGCGGCGCCTGCGCATTTGGAGTGCCGGATGTTCCACCGGAGAAGAACCGTACACCCTCAGTATGTTGTTGCTCGAGGAAGCCGTCAGCCGGCTGAAAGACTGGACGGTCGAAATTCTCGCCACCGACCTGAATGAGCGGTCTCTCACCCACGCCAAGAATGCGACGTATGGCAGTTACAGCACCCGAAACGTCACGCCCTATTACCGCCAGAAATACTTTCTTTCTGTGGGAGATCAGCTTCAGGTGGGCCCGGGGGCTCGCGGCAGCGTCAACTTCAGCCGCGTCAATTTATCCGACGACGCGCGCATGACCTTTATGAAGAGCTTGGATCTCGTCTTTTGTTGCAATGTCCTTATCTATTTCGATCTGGCTTCCAAACGCCGTGTCATTCAGCACTTCTACAACAATCTGCTGCCTCACGGGTACCTGTTTCTTGGTCACTCGGAGTCTCTCTATGGCGTAACGGAAAACTTTCGACTTGTGCATCTGCCAGGCGCCACGGCCTATGTGAAAGGAGAACGGACGCCAGCAGGAGGTAAAGCCGTATGACATCTGCAAGTTCGACAAGAGGCGTACTACTGCAAAAGTTGGAAGGCCTGCGCCAGATTCCAACCATTCCGGTTGTCCTGGCTCCTCTCCTGCGTTACCTGCAGCAACCGGTCGAGCAGCTCGACGTTCAGAAGGTCACTGATCTTCTCGCGCAAGACAAGTCTCTTGCGGCACAGTGCCTGCAGATGGCCAACTCTCCCCTGTTCGGACGATGGCAAAAAGTGGATTCTTTGCGTAGCGCCGTCGTCAGCCTGGGATTCCATCATGTGAGCGATATCGCGATGTCGTGCGGCGTGCTCAATATGCTCCCCGGCGAGAAAACCAGCATGGACCCGGTGGTATTTTGGGAGCATTCCCTCGGCTGTGCTCTGGTGTGCCGCCATCTCGCGCGCAAGATCAATTTCGGCGATCCCGGCAAGGCTTATCTGGCGGGACTGCTTCATGACATTGGAATCATCGTGAATCTCTGGGTCGTTCCCAAGGAGTTTCGCGCCGCTTTTGATCTGGCCAAAGCGGAAGGAATTCCTTTGGAGGAAGCCGAGCAAAAATGTATGGGATTTGCCCACACCGACAGCGGAAGCTTGCTCGCCGAGCGTTGGGAACTCTCCCCCGACCTGATCGAAGTAGTGGCGCATCATCACGCGCCCGACAAATCCCTCAACCATGCCGGACTGGTTGCCATAGTGGAACTGAGCGACCTGCTCTGCCGCATGAGTGGCTTGAACCACGGCTACATCGAAGAACGTCAGGTGAGCCTGACCGAGGAAATGGGCTTCTCCCTCCTCGCGGAACATTGTCCCACCCTGCAGGAGTTCGACTGGGCCCGTCTCACTTTTGAGCTTGACTCATACCTGGACGAAGTGCACAACCTGGTCCGCGCTATCTACCGCACGTGAGTAATCGACCCAACCCGCAGGTTCGTGTGCTGATTGCCGACGATAGCGCCTTCATGCGCACGGCACTCTCGCGCATGATTGCCTCCGAGCCGGATTTATGGGTTGTAGGCACCGCCTGCAACGGAACTGAGGTGCTGGAGAAAGCGGCCGCGCTCGACCCGGACGTAATCACCCTCGACGTAGAAATGCCCGGCATGGACGGCATTGAGGCGCTGCGATGCATCATGGCGCAGTTCCCCCGCCCCGTAATCATGGTCAGTTCGGCTACCTCGAAGGACGCTGAAATCACCTTCAACGCGCTCAGCCTCGGGGCGTTCGACTACGTGCCCAAGCAACTCGCTTCAAGCTCGCTCGACATCATCCACATTCGCGATGACCTGATCGCCAAGGTCAAAGTAGCGGGAGAAGTGCGCCGTTGCCGGGGCTCCGCCTCGACTCGCAGACCTGCAGGCGCGGTGCGGCCGCTGTTCACAGAAGTCTTACCGGCGCCTGTCTCGCTCGTCGCTCTTGGAACATCGACCGGCGGTCCCAAAGCACTGCAGGATATCCTCCCGGTTCTTCCCCACGATCTTCCCGTCCCCATCCTGGTCGTGCAGCATATGCCCGCGGGTTTCACCGGCCCTTTCGCCGAGCGGCTGAATAACATATGTGCGGTCTCGGTGCGTGAAGCGTCCGACGGCGAAGTCGCGCAGCCGGGCGTGGTTTACATCGCCCCCGCCGGAAAGCATATGACCGTGGAGCGCGCCACGGAATCGCGGGCGCTTCTCCGCGTTTCCGATCAGCCCGAAAGTCAGTTGCACACTCCGTCGGTAGACGTAATGATGGGCTCCGCTGCTGCCGCCTTTCGATCCCAAGCCATGGGAATCATCATGACCGGCATGGGATCCGACGGCGCCCTCGGAATGAAAGCCATTCATCGGGCCGGCGGATGGACAATCGGCCAGGACGAGCACTCTTGCGCTGTCTATGGCATGCCCCGGGCCTGCGCCGAGCAGGGGACACTGCACAGGGTCGTTCCGCTGTCTCAGATTCCACGCCAGATTCTCCAGGCAACCCGCTATCGCAAACTGGCCTGACGGCTCGGACTCACTGCTTCACACCCTTCCAGGACCTGCCTCACCTTGCTCAATAGAATCTGGGTGGAAAAAGGTTTTGCCAGATATTGGTAGCCCGAGGAAGACTCGGACGACAGCCCGGCATAGCCGCTGATCAGCAATACCCGGATGCCCGGCCACGAAACGCTGAGCTCATGCGCAAGCTCGCGCCCGTTGCGGCCAGGAAGCACAACATCGGTTAACAGAAGATCGACCGGACCGACAGAACCAGAACTCCGGTGGCAAATTTCCACCGCCTCGACCGCATTCCGTGCCACCAGAACCCGGTATCCTGCTGTCTCCAATACCTCGGCGGCTGCTTTCCTTACAAACGCCTCATCTTCGACCAGGAGAATTTGTCTGCCTTCATCCCTCGGATGCGCCAGCGACAAAGCGCTGGCGGCGAGCATTCCTGTCGATGCCTCCGATGGAACCGCTGCACTATCGATTTCCGTTGTGAGGTTGTCGTTCTGCATGTGGTTGTGTAATTCACTCCTCACTGCTGTGCCCATTGGCTCAAGCAGATCGAATGCCATTTCCCCAATTCGTTGGAGGTCCTACGAATAGAATCGTTTGCGCAGAACCGGACCGAGGTTTCC
>Ga0335072_10000998_pt1 | contig 48644 bp, 38 predicted proteins | sample Lox_Sample_21_FD_206725 | JGI IMG/M metagenome (GOLD analysis project Ga0335072, IMG submission 206725) | Soil microbial communities from Loxahatchee National Wildlife Refuge, Florida, United States - Lox_Sample_2.1 | ecosystem: Environmental > Terrestrial > Soil > Wetlands | place: USA...
GGTCCCCCACAACCTGGCCTGAGTCCCCAGAACGAAAAGAAGGGGAGTCGAACGGCTCTGCCCGCCGTTGGCAGATGTGGGATACCACTCACCTTCGCGGGCGTAATAGCCTGCATATCATGGTCCCGCTTTAGCGGGACGACGGTAGAAGCCACGGGCTTCAGCCCGTGGACCCGTGAGCGATTCAATCGACAGGGCCTTTAGGCCCGGAATTACGCCGGATGCCTCGCCATTCCGGCGGGCCGGATGCCTCATCATCTGCCCGCGTTGGGCAGATGTGGGATATCTGCAGAATGCCGCGACGGGTGCCCTACACCCTTCCCCCTGCACCCTGTACCCTGGAGCATCCAGATAGAATTCCTGAAGTACTCCAGCTATGTTCAGGGTGCGTGCGGGTGTGGCCATCTGCGGGATCAGTGCGGCGCTGGCGGCGATGCCGGCGCGCGCGCTCGATCCTCATACTGCGCTGCCTCAGTACGGCTACCAGTCCTGGCAGACCGATACGGGCTTGCCGCAGAACACCGTGCACTCCATTGTGCAGGGGCAGGACGGATTCCTGTGGATCGCGACCGAGGGCGGCCTGGTGCGCTTCGACGGCGCCAACTTCGCGGTAGTGACCCGCGCCAACACGCCTGGACTGCCAAGCGACCTGATCGACGATCTGATGGAGGGCCGGTCCGGAGCTCTGTGGATCAGCACCTCGGGTGGACTGGCGCGCATGCGCGCCGGGAAGGTGGAGGCATTCGCCGCAGTTCCGGCAACCCAGGTGTGGCGGACGTTCCAGCAGACGAACGGCACCCTGTGGGCGCTGACGGCGTCGGGGCTCTTCCGCATCGAGGGCGAGCGCGCCGCGCGGGTAGATGCCGATCTCACCGAGAACAGCCGTATGGTCGCGGGCACAGACGGATCGCTGTGGCTGGGGACCGCGGATGGCCTGATGCACTCCTCCGGTGGAAGTACGTTTATGCGCGTGGGGGTCGCCGATGAGGTGGTCACACTGGCTGCGGACGGCCACGGGGTCGCGTGGGCCGGATTGCGATCGGGCCTGGAGGCGTGCACGGCAGCGGGATGTCGCAGTGTGGCCGTTGCCGGCGCGGTGAACGCGCTGGCCGCCGATGGCGCGGGGCGAATGTGGATGGGCACCGATGCAGGGCTTTTCTATGCCGACGGGGGAAGCATTCAGCCGTTCAGGGGTGGCTCGCAAAAAGCCGAAGCGATTGGACGGGTTGCCTTTCTCTACTGCGATCGCCAGGGGATGGTGTGGGCGGGGACGGCGCACGGGCTGATGCGCATTCATAATGACGCGGCCGATCTGCTGCGCAGCGGCGACGTCTACCTCAGCGCAGCGGAGGATCGCGAAGGCGACGTGTGGCTGGGCACCGAGTCCGGCGGTCTGGCAGTGCTCCGCGACCGCAAATTTTCGACGCTGACCGCGCAGGATGGGCTGACTGACGACTACGTGCTGGCGCTGGCGCAGGCGCCAAACGGGCATGTGGGCGTGGGCACCGGGGGCGGCGGTCTGAACGTATTTCGCGATGGCACCTTTCGCGCGCTGACCACGGCCGAGGGCCTGTCGAGCAATGTGGTGCTGGCCGTGGCCGCGGCGCCAAACGGCGATGTATGGGTCGGCACGCCCGATGGCCTCGACCTGCTGCACGAGGGCCGCGTCGCGCGGGCCTTCACCACAGCCGATGGCCTCGCTGATGATTTTGTCCGCTCGCTCTACGTCGGCAGCCAGGGCGAGCTCTGGATCGGGACCCGGCGCGGTCTCTCCCGCTACGCCAACGGAAAGTTCGATACGTGGACGCAGTTCGACGGGCTCGGCAGCGATCTCATCGGGGCGATGACTCAGGATTCTGCCGGCAACCTCTGGGTCGGCACCCTGGGCGGCCTCACCGAGTTGCGCGACGGCAAGTTCAGGAATTTCACCACCCGCGACGGCCTTTCGAGCAACGTCGTAACCGCCCTCTATGAGGACGAGCAGGGCGTTCTCTGGATTGGCACCAATGACGCTGGGCTGAATCGGATGCAGGCGGGGACGATCACCAGGGTTGCGTCGGCGCAGCTGCCGGAGCGGGTGATCGGCATCCTCGAAGACAACCTGGGATATCTCTGGATCAGCTCGAACTACGGAGTGTATCGGGCGCGTAGCGCCGATCTCCAGCGGATGGCAGCGGGCGGGGCCGCGGCCGAGGTGGATCGCTTCGGGGTCGCCGATGGGATGCGGATCAGCGAATGTTCGAGCGGAGGACATCCGGAGGCGCTGCAACTGAGGGATGGGACGCTATGGTTCGCGACGCTGAAAGGGATCGCGCGGGTGGATCCGGAGCACATGCCGGTCAATGGCGTGCCTCCGCAGGTGGCCATCGAGCAGGTAAGCGTGGACGACGAGCCGGCCGGTGCCGTGACCGGGCTGCGGATTCCCCCCGGTCGCAGCCACTACGAGTTCGACTACGCGGGCCTGAGCTTCGTAGCTCCGCAGAAGGTCGAGTATCGCTACCAACTGGAGGGCTTCGACAAGAGCTGGGTCGATGCCGGTACCCGGCGCACCGCCTTCTACACCAACCTGCCGCACGGGATCTACACATTCCGGGTCATGGCGCGGAACAACGACGGAGTGTGGAGCAGGTCAGCAGCGACGGCCGAGCTGACCATCGATCCCCATGTCTATCAAACCTGGTGGTTCCGGCTGCTGGTGGTGCTGGCGCTGGCCGGACTGGGGTATGCGGCGTGGCGGCGGCGGTTGCTCGGCGTCGAGCGGCAATTCCAGGCCGTGCTGGGGGAACGCACACGCATTGCGCGGGAGATTCACGACACCCTTGCCCAGGGATTCGTGGCGGTGAGCGTGCAGCTCGAATTAATCGCCCAGCTCATGCAAAGCTCGACCGAAGCCGCCCGAGAGCAGCTGGACCGGGCGCGGGCCATGGTGAAGAGCAGCCTTGATGACGCCCGCAGCTCCATCTGGGAGCTGCGCTCGCAGACCGCCGAGCGCGAGGACCTGGCGGTCCGCATGCTGAAGATGGCCGAGGAAGTCACGGCGCGGGCCGGCGCGCGGGCGCGGCTGCAGATGCAGGTGAGCGGGACCTATCACCCGCTGGATGTGAGCGTGGAGCGCGAGCTGCTGCGCATCGCGCGCGAGGCTGCAGTGAATGCGGTGCGACATGGGGATCCCGATAACATTGTGCTGCGCCTCGAGTTCGATGCGAATATGTTCGGGATGGAGATTCGCGACGATGGCCGGGGTTTTGACGGAACGCCGCCGGACGGCACGCGGGGGCATTTCGGGCTGACGGGCATGCGTGAGCGGGCAGCGGGCATTGGCGCCGACCTGACAGTGGAGAGCGGCGCAGGCCAGGGAACGCGGGTGCGGCTCGGCCTGGCTCTGGCCCGTGATGCGGAAAAAAACAAGCCGGATATGGAGAAGAAAAAGTAACCATGATGGATACATTCAGAGCGGGCAGCTTCCGCACCGAGACAGCGAAGAGCGATCCCATCCGGATCCTGATCGTGGACGATCATCACATCGTGCGCCAGGGGCTGGTGGCGCTGCTGCGGACGGTGCAGGGCTTCGATGTGGTGGCTGAGGCAGCTGACGGCGAGCAGGCGGTGGAGCTCTATCGCAAACATCGGCCCGATGTGACGCTGATGGATTTACGGCTGCCGAAGCTGAACGGGGTGGAAGCAATTGCCCGCATCCGTGAAAGCGAGCCCGGCGCCCGTATCATCGTACTGACGACCTTTGACGGCGATGAGGATATCTATCGTGCCATGCAGGCCGGCGCGAAGGGCTATCTGCTGAAAGGGATGGATCTCGCCGAGCTGACGGATGCGGTGCGCACCGTGCATGCCGGCAAGTCGCGCATTCCCTCGCGGGTGGCCGAAAAGCTGGCTGAGCGCATGAGCGGAGCCACGCTGACCGTCCGCGAACTCGAGGTGCTGCGGCTGATCGTAGCCGGCAAGAGCAACAAGGACATCGGCAATGCGCTGTTTATTTCCGAGGCGACGGTGAAGACCCACGTGAACAGTCTGCTGAGCAAACTCGGCGTGGAGGATCGCACCCAGGCCGCCACCACGGCGCTGCAGCGAGGGATCGTGCATCTGGATTGAACAAATGGCGGTCAACTGTGAGCGATTAGCGGTTAGCGATTGGCGGGTTGGGAGTTAGCGTATGGCGGTAAAGCGAAGGCCGGCGTTGTGCCCGAAGCGCGAGCCGCAAAGCCTGGCATCGAATAGCTGCCAGCGGGCGCTCTGGCCGGGTGAATGGGCCCTTACATGAAACGATCCCGCGTAAGCGGGATTGCGGTAGAAGCCCCGGCCTTCAGGCCGGGGAAACGGAATATGAAATTCGCGGCCTTCAGGCCCGGAAAAGGATTTGGACATACGGTCAGCGCACTGCCAACTGGCGGCCAAGCGCTAAAAAAGGAGACCGATGAGACGCTGGATGGTGGGCAGCGCGGTACTGGCGGCATTGCTGGTGGCGCTGGCGTGGAGCGGATGGGCGCAGGAGTCACGCGCGGGCGAGTGGAAGCCGGCAACCGATGCCGAGCTGCGCTCGCTGATTCCGGCGCGGGCTCCGGTGGTGACCGAGCGGATCGAAACCGAGATGCGCTCGGCTTCGGGCATCACCAACGGGCATGGCAAATACGTGGCGGGAGTGGTGCTGATCACGGCAGGCTATTCGGCCGAGGGCAAATATTCGCACTTCTTTCTGACCCAGGTACCGCTGCGGATCGGCGCGGATGCACGGCTGGCCCCTGGAGAGTATTTGCTGGGCTACGAGCACAACGAGAATGGCCTGCTGGTGCACATCTTCGAGGCAGCGACGGGACGGCCGGTGGGCAGCGCGCTGGCTACGCTGATTCCCGGAAACACGCGAGTGGAGGCGTTTCGTATCTGGCCGCCGGGCGACCGCTCGCTGATCCAGATTGGGCGCTTCGGCTTCAGCTATCAGATTGGAGGCTAGGGAAGGATGGCGCAAACCCTGTCGCAGAAAGAGCAGAAGGTGCTGGAGGCGCTGTGCGAGAACTGGCAGGCGGAGATGCGCGGCTTCCACACCTACCAGACCCTGGCCGACCGCGACGACGACGCGATCCGGAAGAAGACGCTGCGCCACATGGCCGAGGCTGAGGCGCAGCACGCGGCGCTCTGGGCAAAGCGCATCCGCGAGCTGGGCGCTGAGCTTCCGAAGTACGAGGGCAAGCCGACCGGTGACGCGGACACGCTGGTTAACCGGCTGGGCGGCCCGCAGATGGCGCTGCGGCGCCTCGAGATTGACGAGAGCCGGGATATCGCGCGCTACGGCATGCAGCTGAAAGAGCTGGGCGACGAGCCGAGTGTCGCCATCCTGAACAAGGTGATCGCCGATGAGCAGGACCACTACCGCGAGCTGACGGAGCTGATTCGGCACCGCTATCCGAAGACGGCGGGCAGCCAGGAGGTCGCGCGCAGGGAGCTGGATGAGCTGCTCACGCGCCGTAACCGCTCGGGCCGGCAGGCCGCTGGCTGGATCGGCGATGCGATCTACGGCGTGAACGACGGCCTGGGCGCGATCTTCGGAATCGTCTCCGGGGTATCCGGCGCGACCCTGGGCAACAGCCACTGGGTGCTGCTGTCGGGCATCGCCGGCATGATCGCGAGCGCACTCTCGATGGGCTCCGGTGCCTACCTCGCGGCGAAGAGCGAGCGCGAGATTTACGAGGCGGAGCTGACGCGGGAGCGCGAAGCAATCCAGATGAATGCGCCCGAGGCGCGCGAACTGCTGTCCCTCTACTACCAGGTCAAGGGCATCCCGCGCGACGATGCCGACCATGTGGTCGAGCATCTGGCCGAGTCGCCGGAGCAGTTCCTGCGGGCGCTGGCCACAGAGCGGCTCAACATGACCGAGGAGGGGCTGAGCCAGCCCTTCGTATCGGCGTGGTCGGGTGCCCTGTCCACAGCGGTGGGAGCATTTATCCCCATCGTGCCCTTCTTCTTTGTGAGCGGATATCCGGCAGTCATTGCTTCGGCAATCGTTTCGCTGGCGGCGCACTTTGCGGTGGGCGCGGCGAAGTCGCTGATCACCGTGCGCAGCTGGTGGGCCTCCGGCCTCGAGATGACCTTTGTGGGCGCGGTCGAAGGCGCAGCCACCTACGTAATCGGAATTGGCCTGGGCCGGCTGGGCGCGTAAGACAGAGCTGAACGACGAATAGCTAAAGCCCGGCTATCCTGGTGCTCTGAGGGAAGAATCGGTCTCTGCGCGAAGCAGTCCCGCCGGCGCGGGACCTTCTTGCTCGACGAGCTTTCGGGTCCATTGGCAGAAGTCGCCTTCGCTTGCGCTCAGGCAGGGCAGTGACTTCCGCCGCTCAGTCCAGCCAGCCCGAGAGCACGATAATCGCCAGGCCGACGATGGAAACTGTGTGACTTCCGGTGATCGCCTGACCGAAGCACAGCAGCACCACACCCAGTCCCATGAGGAATTGCGAATCCGAACCGCACCCTGCCGGCTGTGCTGCCGGCTGTCCCGCATACGGTGCCTGCGTCCCTATGCTGTTCATAACTTCCTCCTGACACCACCAGCATCTCCCGGGGGCACTGCATCGCGGCAGTGCGCATCGTCAGCAATCGGAGATGACAAATGTCAGGAGCCCGCGCGGACGGACGCCCCCTCCTCGTCCGGGCTGCCCCGCCGGGGTTGCGGCAGCCGTTGGCTACGGTCCGATTTCCCGCGGTCGTTATACTCAAATTAGCTAATCAAACGGGAGCCCCTTGCTGCACCTCGACCGCATCCTGATCCAAACTCGCGCCGATCTGGCCCGCCGCCGCGAAGCCACCCCCCCGCGCGCGCTGGAGAAGCGCGCTGCCGCCCACGCTCCCCGCGGCTTCGCGAAGGCCCTCCGGCAGGCCGCACCCGCAGGTCCCGCCATCATCGCCGAGCTCAAGAAAGCCTCCCCCTCGCGCGGCCTCATTCGTTCCGACTTCGACCCGCAGACCCTCGCCGCCGGCTTCGCTCGTGCCGGAGCCGCCGCGCTTTCCGTCCTCACCGACGAGCCCTTCTTCCAGGGAAGCCTGCGCAATCTCGAAATCGCCTCTTCCGCCGCTTCGATTCCGTGCCTGCGCAAAGATTTTATCGTTGACGAGTACCAGATTGTCGAAGCCCGCGCCCATCAGGCCGATGCCATCCTGCTCATTGTGGCCGCGCTCACGGATGCCGAACTCGGGCGCTTCACCCGCGCCGCCCATGCCAACCATCTCGATGTGCTGTGCGAGGTGCACAACGCCGAGGAGCTGGCCCGTGCTCACGACCTCGGCTGCGATGCGTACGGCGTCAACAACCGCGATCTCCGCACCTTTGAGGTTCATCTCGAGACATCGCTCCGTCTCGCCGAAAATCTCCCTCCCAACGCTGTCCATGTCGCCGAAAGCGGTATCCACACCGCCGATGATCTCCGCCGCCTGCGCGACGCCGGCTTCCACGCATTCCTGATCGGCGAATCTCTCATGCGCCAGCCAGACCCGGGTGCCGCGCTCGCCTCCCTCCTCCGCGCCGTTCCAGCCCGCGAAGCCGCCCAGGTCTGAGCCGCTATGTGGATCAAGCTCTGCGCCAACACCAGCCTCGACGATGCGCTGCTTTGCGTCGATTCGGGTGCCGATGCCATCGGCTTTGTCTTCGCGCCCAGCGTCCGCCGCGTTACCCCGGGTCAGGTCGCCACCTTTCTCCCCGAACTGCCCGACGACATCACCAAAATTGGCATCTTCCTGACCCAGGACCCCGACGAGATTCTCTTCACCCTGCGCTCTACCGCCCTCGATGGCGCCCAGCTTCACGGCCAGCTCGATTTCTCCCTCATTCAGAGCCTGCGGGCCGCGTTTCCTCCGAGCTTCTTTCTCATCCAGACCCTCCACTGGGATCTGAGTGCCGACCCCGCTCGCGCCGCCAACAAACTCCGCGATGAGCTGCGCTCTATCGCTCGCCACGAGGGCATCGACGCCATCCTTCTCGACTCCAAAACCGCGAGTGCCTCCGGCGGCACCGGCAAAACCCTCGACTGGGAGCGGGCCCACGACATCCTCTCCGAAGAGGCAGACAAGCTGCGGGTTATCCTGGCCGGCGGCCTCACTCCCGACAATGTCACGCAGGCCATCCACACCCTCCGTCCCTGGGGCGTCGATGTCGCCAGCGGCGTTGAAGCGCGCCCTGGCAGAAAAGATCCAGGCCGCGCACAAACTTTTGTTTTCATGGCCAGGACAGCGTTTGCCGAGATCGAGAATTTCTCGATGCCCGGCAAATAGCGGGAAGCCGGTAGCTGGTAGCGGTAGAAGCTGAACGCCAATCGCTAACCGCTAAAGGCGGGCCCCTGTACCCTCACCCCTGTACCCTGTACCCTAAGTACATGGCAACCACCGCCGCCCCCACCATCTCCGGTCGCTTCGGCGCGTATGGTGGACGCTACGTCCCCGAGACGCTCGTCGCCGCTCTCGATGAGCTGGAGCACGCGTATGCCGAGGCTCAGGCCGATCCCGACTTCCATGTGAAGCTCGATCTGCTGCTGCGCGACTACGCCGGCCGGCCCACACCTCTCTACTTCGCCTCCCGCCTGACGGAGTTGCTGGGCGGCGCGAAGATTTATCTCAAGCGCGAAGACCTGCTCCATACCGGCGCGCACAAGATCAACAACTGCCTCGGCCAGGCTCTGCTGGCGGTGCGCATGGGCAAAAAGCGCATCATCGCCGAAACAGGCGCGGGCCAGCACGGCGTCGCCACCGCAACGGTCTGCGCGCTGTTTGGCCTCGACTGCGTCGTCTACATGGGCGAAGAGGACATGCAGCGCCAGCAGCTGAATGTCTACCGCATGAAGATGCTCGGCGCCGAAGTGCGCGGGGTTTCCTCGGGCTCGCGCACGCTCAAGGACGCCATCAACGAGGCCATGCGCGACTGGGTCACCAACGTCCGGACGACTCATTATCTTCTCGGCAGCGTGCTCGGCGCGCACCCTTACCCCACCATGGTGCGCGACTTCCACCGCGTGATCAGCCGCGAAGCGCGCGCCCAGATCCGCGAAAAGGAAGGCCGCCTGCCCTCGGCGGTAATCGCTTGCGTCGGCGGAGGCTCCAATGCCATCGGCGCGTTCTTCGAATTCATCCCCGATAAGGAAGTTCGCCTCATCGGCGTCGAAGCCGGAGGACGCGGCCCGCAGCTTGGTGAACACGCTGCCCGCTTCAGCGGGGGCCTGCCCGGTGTGCTGCAGGGGACATACTCTTACGTTCTGCAGGACGACGACGGCCAGATTGCCCTCACCCACTCGGTTTCTGCGGGCCTGGACTACGCCTCGATCGGCCCCGAACACGCTGCTCTGCACGACTCCGGCCGCGCCGAGTACACCTCGGCCACCGATGCTGAGGCGCTCGACGCCACCCTCCGCCTCGCTCGCACCGAAGGCATTATTCCTGCGCTTGAAAGCGCGCACGCCGTAGCCGAGTGCATTCGCACGGCCCCGAAGATGAGCCCGCGTGACATCGTCATCGTCAACGTCTCCGGCCGTGGTGACAAAGACATGGGGATTCTCGTCCGCGAACTCAGCCTGGCGGGAGAAAAGTAAGAGATGGCCATTCGTTTCTCCAGTAAGCCCGGGCTCGTTGCCTACCTCACGATTGGCGACCCCGATCTCGCCACCAGCCGCGACATTGCTCTCGCCGCGATTGATGCCGGCGCCGATGTTCTCGAGCTGGGCGTGCCCTTCAGCGATCCTGTTGCCGATGGCCCTGTAATTCAGCGTGCCAGCGAGCGGGCCCTGAAAAATGGCACCCGCCTCCGCGATGTCCTCGCCCTTGCCGCCGATGTGCGCCGCGAACGGTCGTCCGTTGGGCTGGTTATTTTTTCGTATCTCAACCCCATCCTGCGCTACGGCTTTGAAGCCTTTTGCGCCGCGGCCCAGGAAGCAGGCGTGGACGGCGTCCTCGTCACTGACATGATCGTCGAAGAAGCCGGCGCTTACCTTGAAACTCTGCACCGCTACGGTCTTGCGCCCATCTTCCTCGCCGCACCCACGAGCCCCGATGAGCGTCTGGAGCGCATCGCTGCTGCTTCCGAAGGCTTCGTCTATGCCATCTCCCGCACCGGCATCACCGGCACCCGGGCCTCGCTCGAAAGCGATGCCGAGCAGCTGGTCCGCCGCCTGCGCCGCTACACGAAGCTGCCCATCGCCGTTGGCTTCGGCATCTCCAACCCCGAGCACTTCGCCGCCGTTGGCGAATTTGCCGATGCTGCGGTTGTCGGCAGCGCGCTGGTGGCCACCATTGAGCAGGCGGAATCCAAAGAGGCGCCCAGTTCCATCGCCCGATTTATTCAGGGCCTGCGCGGCGGCCTTCGGGAGCCCGCCGTGCCGGCCCGCTAAAGACTCCGCTTCGCAGACCGCAGTGTGCTTCGCATTTTTCGCCATGCCTGGCGACCCCACTCGCCTGGCAGATGAGGACCCCCATGGATATCGAAGGCTGGCGACTCAAAATCGACGAACTCGATCGGCAGATCGTCGCGCTCATCAGTGAACGCGCCGCTGCCGCCCAGGAAATCGGCCGCCTTAAGCGCGCCACCTCGCTGCCCGTCTACGAGCCCAACCGCGAGCGCGTCATCTTCGACAACGTGCGCTCCCACAATCCCGGCCCGCTGCCCGACATCGAGCTCGTTCATATCTACGAGCGCATCGTCGACGTGATGCGGGCTCTGCAGCGGAACGAGCTCGCCTCCCGCGGCAACACGCCGGCAGAGGACTCCGGCCGCACCCAGACAGGACAGGAAAAATGATCGTTGCTATGCAGGACCGCGCGACGGAAGAAGAGATTCAGGCTGTCGTCGAGCGCATGACCGAAATCGGCTTCAACGTCCACCGCACCACCGGCACGGTGCAAACCATCCTCGCCGGCGTCGGCACGCCCGGTGCCTTCGCGCATGAAGACTTCGAGGTGCTGGCCGGCGTCGCTGAAGTCATCCGTATCTCGTCACCTTACAAACTGGCCGGGCGCAGCTTCCGCCCCGAGGGCACAGTCGTTCGCTTCCCCAATGGCGTCTCCGTCGGCGGTGAGGAAGTCGTGGTCATGGCCGGCCCGTGTTCGGTCGAATCGCGCGAGCAGATCTTGACCGCCGCCCAGCAGGTCCGCGCTGCGGGTGCGAAATTCCTTCGCGGCGGCGCCTTCAAGCCGCGCAGCTCGCCCTACTCCTTCCAGGGGCATGGTCTCGAAGCTCTCAAACTCCTGCGCGAAGCCGGCGATCAGCACGGCCTGCTCACCGTCACCGAGGTCATGGAGATTTCGCAGATCGAGATCATGATGCCGTACGTCGATCTCTTCCAGGTCGGGGCGCGCAACATGCAGAACTTCAATCTGCTCCGCGAGCTCGGCCAGGTCCGCAAACCTGTCCTCCTCAAGCGCGGCATCGCGGCCACCATCGAGGAGCTGTTGCTCTCCGCCGAATACCTCCTCGCCGGCGGCAACTACGACGTCATCCTCTGCGAGCGCGGTATTCGCACCTTCGAAACTTACACCCGCAACACGATGGACATCTCCGCCATCCCCGTCGTCCACAAGCTCTCGCACCTGCCCATCCTCGGCGATCCCTCGCACGGCACCGGCCGCCGCGACAAGGTTCCGGCGATGGCGCGGGCGACGATTGCTGCCGGCGGCGATGGCCTGCTCATCGAAGTTCACCCCAACCCCGACAAGGCGTTGTCCGATGGCGCGCAGTCCATGTTCCCGGAAAAATTCGCGGAGCTGATGGACTCGCTGCGCATCATCGCCCCGGCTGTCGGGCGGACGATGTAGACAAATCCTGGGGTGCTCCACCACGGATGCGGTGCCGGCATCTGGCTGTCGTTGGCAGATGTGGGCACCCAGCATCCTGTTCCCTTGTCCCTGTACCCTATACCCTGTCATGATTCAGCGCATCGCGATCCTCGGCACCGGTCTGATCGGAGCCTCCACCGGCCTCGCGCTGCGCGCCCATGGCTTTGACGGCACGATCGCCGGATGGGATCCCGACAGGCAGCAGCTGCACACCGCGCTCAGTCGCGGAGCCATCACCGTGATCGCCGACGACCCGGAAATGGCTGCCGCCGAGAGCGACCTCATTCTGCTCGCGGGACCGGTGTTCACCATCCTTGAATGCCTTGATCGCCTCGCGCCCATTCTGCGGACCGGCCAGCTGGTGACCGACGTCGGCTCCGTCAAGGGCGCCATTTGCCACCACGCTCGTGACAAATACAACGGGCCGGGCCAGCCTGGATTCCTGCCGGGGCACCCCATGGCCGGGAAAGAAGTCGGAGGCGCCGAGAACGCCGACGCTCATTTGTTTGAGGGAGCTGTCTGGATTTTTACTCCGTGCCGCAGTTCGGTCGCCGCGGAGGATTCGCCCGCCGCGGAGGCCTGGCGCGGCTGGGTCAGCAAATTCGGCGCTCGCATCATGGACATGGATGCCGACCGGCACGACCTGCTCTGCGCCTGGATCAGCCACCTGCCGCAGTTCGTCTCCACCGCGCTCAGCGCTCTGCTCGAAGACGAATTCGCTGTGAACGCCGACCTGCTGCCGATCGGCGGGCGCGCTCTGCGCGAGATGACCCGGCTGGGCGCGAGCCCTTATTCGATGTGGCGCGACATCGCCCACACCAACACCGACGCCATCGCGCGCTCCCTGCACGCGCTCGAGCAACGCCTCGCCCACATCCGCGAAAACCTCAAAACGCCCGAGCTGCGTGAGGAATTTGACCGGGCGAATCGGTTTCGCGTTCATAACCCACAGTCCTGATGTGGTGAGGCTGAGGTTCTCACGCGAATCAGTAAGGCCAAACGCGGATTCTTCGCCCACCGCCCCCGAACTGAAAAACCTTCGGGGACTCGCCGTCCGGGCAGATGCGCCTTCGGCGCGGGACAGCTCAGTATGACAGCGTAGGTTGGGCCTGGGCTGTGGTCCGTCCGGCATTCAGTCACGGTCTCGATCCCGCCCATCACTTCTGATGGCGCAATTTCTATCCCGCAGATACACTTGTCGCACGCTTTTACCTGCCTGGAGGTCCCGTGCCTCGCTCTCTGCGTGCTGTTCTTTGTGCATGCCTCGCCCTGCCGTTTGCCGCCCACGCCGCACCGCTTCTGCTCCTGCATCCCTCGCTCAGCAAGGATCAGATCGCCTTCCGCCACGCCGATGACATCTGGGTGGTCTCGCGATCCGGCGGCGAAGCCGAGCGCCTCACCTCCAACGCCTCGGTGATCGACGGCCCATTCTTCTCGCCCGACGGCGCGACGCTCGCTTACTCCGCGCGCATCCACGGCAACATTGATGTCTACACCGTGCCCGTCAACGGGGGCGTGCCGCACCGCCTCACCTGGCACCCTGGCCCGGACCTCATCGTTGGCTGGACCCCGGACGGCCAAGACATCCTCTTTCTCAGCGGCCGCACCAGCTGGAACGACTTCGCGAAGCTCTTCCGCATCCACGCCGATGGATCGGGCATGCCGGTCGAGTACCCGCTGCCCTCGGCGGACAGCGGATCGCTCTCGCCGGACGCCAAACAGATCGCCTACACGCCCTTCAACCAGTGGCAGCGCGCATGGAAGCGCTATCGCGGCGGGCAGACCGAGCCGGTATGGATCGTCGACCTGGCCTCGCTCGACCTCACCAAAGTTCCCCGCGACAACTCCAACGACTCGAACCCGCTCTGGATCGGGGATAAGGTCTATTTCCTCTCCGATCGCAATGGCCCCGTCACTCTCTTCAGCTACGACACGAAATCGAAGCAGGTCGAGCAGGTGATCGAGAACAAAGGCCTCGACTTCAAATCGGCCAGCGCCGGGCCGGGCGGCATCGTCTACGAACAGTTCGGCGGCATTCACCTCTACGATCTCGCCAGCCACAGCGAGCATGCGGTCGATATCACGCTGCACGGTGATCTGCCCGCGCTCGAGCCGTCGCTCGCCGTCATCGATCCGCATACCATTCTCAACGCAGAAATCTCACCCACCGGCCAGCGCGCCGTCTTCGAAGCCCACGGCGACATCTTCACGGTGCCCGCTGAAAAGGGCGATGCGCGCAACCTCACCGATACGTCGAATGCCGCGGAGCGCGATCCGGCCTGGTCGCCCGACGGGAAATCCATTGCGTACTTCAGCGATGCCTCGGGCGAGTATCAGCTCTACATCCGCGATCAGGACGGCATCAAGGCGCCCAAAATTATTGACCTCGGACCCTCGCCATCGTTCTTTTATTCGCCGCGCTGGTCGCCCGACTCGAAGAAAATCCTCTACGGCGACAAGAAGCTGAACCTCTGGTATTTGGACGTCGGCAATCCGCACCCGGTCAAAGTCGATACCGACAACTACGAAGGCTTCGGTTTTGGCGGCAACGCCAGGTGGTCGCCCGATTGCAAGTGGATAGCCTATACGAAAACCCTCCACAACTTCCTGCACGCCATCTACCTCTATTCCCTCGATACCAGCAAGACGACGCAGCTTACCGACGGCATGAGCGACGTCGGCAGCCTCGCCTGGGACCGCAACGGCAAGTATCTCTACTTCACCGCCTCCACCGACGAGGGGCAGTCGATCGCGGGCTTCGATCTTTCCAGCCTCGATCACGCCGTCTCCTCCAGCGCCTACGTCGTGGTTCTCGCCAAAGACCTGCCTTCGCCGCTGCCTCCCCAGAGCGACGACGAAAAGGCGAAGGACGAATCCAAAACCGATTCGAACAAGGCAGCTGACGACCAGAAGAAAGCGGACGACGCGAAGAAGTCCGACGAGAAGAAGGACGAGAGCGCTTCGAAAGAGAAGAAGGACGAGAACAAGCTGCCCACGGTCAAAGTCGATTTCGACGGGATCGACCAGCGCATCCTTGCTCTTCCCATCCCCGCGCGCAATTACGTCGACTTGCAGGCTGGGAAAGAAGGCGTTCTCTACATTGCCGAGGGCTCGGCGGTCGCCAACCCCTCCCATCACGATGGGCCGGGCATTCATACCCTGTGGCGCTTCACCCTCGAGAAACGCGAGGCCACCGAAGCTCTCTCCGGCATCGACGGTTACACAATCTCGGCGAACGGCGAGAAGATGCTCTACAAGAAGGGCGACGCGTGGCTCATCGCGACCGCCGACGACGTAAAGGAGAAGCCCGGGAAGCCGCTGAACCTCGGCGACCTGCAGGCGCACGTCGATCCCCGCGCCGAGTACCGCCAGATGTATCACGAGACGTGGCGGATCGAGCGCGACTTCCTCTACGATCCCAATCACCACGGCCTCGATCTGGCCAAAGCCGAGAAGAAGTATGAGCCTTACCTCGACGGCATCGGCTCACGCGACGAGCTGGACTACCTCTTTGAAGAAATGCTCGGCGAGATCACCATCGGCCATATGTTTATCCGCGGCCCCTTTGAGCCCGACCACTCGCCTAAACCGGGTCTGCTTGGGGCTGACTACACCGTCGATCATGACCGCTACAAGTTCGCCCACATCTATAACGGCGAAAACTGGAACCCCGCGCTGCACGCCCCCCTGACCCAGCCCGGCGTTAACGTGAAAGAAGGCGAATACCTGCTCGCCGTCAACGGCCGCGAGCTGCACGCGAGCGACAACCTGTACAGTTTCTTCGACGGCACAGCCGGCAAGCAGATCGTGATCCACGTCGGCCCGAACGCCGACGGCAGCGGCGCGCGCGATGTCACCGTGATCGCCATCGACTCCGAGCACGGACTGCGCAATCTCGCCTGGATCGAAGCCAATCGCCGCAAGGTGGACGAGATGACGCACCACCAGGTGGCCTACGTCTATCTGCCCAACACCGCCGGGGGCGGCTTCACCAACTTCAACCGCTACTTCTTCTCCCAGACGGACAAGCAGGGCGTCATCGTCGACGAGCGCTACAACGAGGGCGGCCAGATCGCGGACCTCGTGGTCAATGTCCTGCGGCGCGTTCCCATGGCCCGCTACGAGACCCGCGAAGGCGAGGACGTCACCGATCCCGAAGGTGCCATCTTCGGACCCAAGGCCATGATCATCAATCAGTCCGCCGGTTCCGGAGGCGATCTGCTCCCCTGGTACTTCCGCAAAGCCGGCCTCGGGCCGCTGATTGGCGAGCGCACCTGGGGCGGACTGGTCGGAATCGGCGGCTATCCTGTGCTGCTGGACGGCGGCATGGTCACCGCTCCCCGTACGGCAATCTACGGCCTGCACGGACAATTCGAAGTGGAAAACCACGGCATCACGCCGGACATCGAGGTCCAGTACGATCCCAAATCGGTCGCCGCAGGGCACGATCCGCAGCTCGATCGCGCGGTCGAATACGTCACCGAGCAGTTGAAGGAACACCCGCTGCCCACCTATGCCAAGCCGCCGTATCCGAATTACCACCAGCACGACGGTTTAGGGGGTAGGGAGTAGAGGCTGAAGCGGATAGCGTGTAGCGGCTGCGGTTCTCCCGGATCCAGCCGCCACACGCTCGACCCTAGACCGCTGGAACGCGGAAGCGAAAGCTTCCGGGTTTCTGCCTGAGCCCGCTTTTCCCCCCAATTGATTTCCCGTCATAATCCAGACCCTGTAAACCCCTGGCCCTCCACTCTCGTCCAACCTTAAAGCTCGTTCGTTTGGTTCACTATATAAAAAGGCGTCAAAAAGACGCCAAACAAGCGTATTGTTGGGCTTAATTTTTTTCACGGGAGTATCCTTCTGTCCAATCAGGAGTTCGCCGAACCCCGCTGGCAGGCCGGGCGCATCCACGCGGCGCAGATTTTGGCTCCGGAAGCCGAACCACTCGAGATACCCCTTCCCGTCGAGGTCTTTCCCCGGTTCCGCGTCGAAGCGCTTCTCCGTCATGCGGCCGCCTGGCTCCTGCTCATCCCCGCTGTCCTGCTCATCCACGGCTACCATCCGTGGTCCGACGATGCCGCCATCTACATTTCCGGCCTGCGGAAAATGATGCAGCCGTCGCTCTATCCCGGCGACGCGGCCTTCGTTCTGGCCCACACCAAAGTCTCGATCTTTTCTCATCTGCTGGCGCTGCTGGCCTCCGGATTCCGGATGCGTCTGGAACCGCTGCTCCTGCTCGCGTATCTGTTCTCCGCCTTCCTGTTCCTCTACGCCTGCCGCAGCTTCGCGCTCCGCGTCTTCGCCGACGAAGCTACCAGCTGGGTCGCCACCCTCTTCGCCGCCGCCTGTTTCACGCTGCCTGTCGCCGGCACCGCGCTCTTCATCATGGATCCTTACCTGAGCGCCCGCTCCTTCTCTACGCCGCTCAGTCTGCTGGCTGTCGTTGCCGCGCTCGATCGGCGATGGAAGCGCGTCGCCTTCTGGACCCTGCTCACCGGGATCATGCACCCGCAGATGGGCGTCTACCTCGCCGGCTTCCTGGTAATCCTGGCTCTCGTCGAATATCGGCGCTGGCGCAGCGCCTTTGCGCTGTGCGCCCTTGCCATTCTCGGCTGCGGAGCGGTCTGGCTGGCCACTCTGCATGCGCCGTTTACGGCTGCTTACCGCGAAGCTGTGCTCAGCCGCACCTATTTTTTCCCCAGCCTGTGGCGGTGGTATGAGTGGATCGGCCTCGGTGCTCCGCTGCTTCTGCTCGCCCTCGCCTGGCGCCGTACCCGGATCGACAGCCTGGCCCGCGAAGTCTCCGCCGCCTGCGTCCTCGTCGGCGCCTCCGCCTGCATCGCGGCCTTCGCCTTCGTCCATCCTCAGGGACCGTACCTGCTGGCCCGCGCCCAATTGCTGCGCAATTTCCAGATCGTCTACGTGCTCGGCCTCGTTCTGCTGGGCGGGCTCATCGGACAGTTCTTCTCCGCTCGCCGTCAGCGCTGGCCCATCGTTGCCCTGTTCGTCGCCGCTGCCGGCGGCATGCTGTTCGCGCAGGTGCGCATGTATCCTGGCTCCGCACATCTCGAGTGGCCCAGCGCGGCTCCTGCCAATCCCTGGGGCCAGGCGCTGGTCTGGATTCGCAACGACACCCCCGCCAATGCCGTCTTCGCTATCAGCCCCGTCCTGCTCAACAGCCCCGCTGAAGACCTGCCCGGCTTTCGCGCCCTGGCTGAACGCAGCGTGCTGGTCGACAACAAGGACGAAGGTGTGGCCTCGATCTTTCCCGAAGTCGCTCCCGCCTGGAAGCAGCGCAGCGATGCCGAAGCGGGCCTGAGACGCATGACCAACGCCGAGCGCAGCGCCCGCCTCGCTCCCTGGCACGTCACCTGGCTTCTGCTGCCACCCGCCGACGCTGCCTCGCTCTCCTGCCCCTTCCGTGACAGCGCCGTCGCCGTCTGCCCCCTCCAGCCTTAACTAAATGGCTGCAAAACCAGTCGAACTCCTGACTCCAATTCTGCGACAATGAGTAACTGACGCTGTTATGTTGAATGGCCAACACATCGCCGTGGTTCTTCCCGCCTATAACGCGGAGCGAACCCTGTGCCAGACTGTCGCCGAAATTCCCCGCGACATTGTGGACGACATCATCCTGACCGACGACGCCAGCTCCGACGGCACCTGCCGGCTCGCCGTCGAACTCGGCCTCCACACTCTGCGCCACGACGAGAACCGCGGCTACGGCGGCAACCAGAAGACCTGCTACGCCGCCGCCCTGCATCGCGGAGCCGACATCGTGGTCATGCTTCACCCCGACTACCAGTACACCCCCAAGCTCATCACCGCCATGACCTCGATGATCGCCTGGGCCGACTACGATGTTGTGCTCGGCTCACGCATTCTCGGCAAAGGAGCTCTCTCCGGCGGTATGCCGTTCTACAAATACCTGTCGAACCGCTTTCTCACCGCAGTCGAGAATCTGGTGATCGGGCAGAAGCTCTCCGAGTACCACACCGGCTACCGCGCCTGGCGCCGCCGCGTCCTCGAGCGCCTGCCGCTGCACGCCTGCTCCGACGACTTCGTCTTCGACAACCAGATGCTCGCGCAGGCTCTCTACTTCGGCTATAACGTCGGCGAAGTCTCCTGCCCCACGCGCTACTTTCCCGAAGCTTCGTCGATCAACTTCCGCCGCAGCGTGACCTATGGGATCGGCGTTCTCACCACTGCTTTCCAGTACCGCCTTGCGCGCATGGGCGTCGATGTCCCGCCCCTTTTTCAGGATTCGCCGCAGCTTCGCCTCGACTGGGAGGCACGGATTGCGCCGGTCAGCATGCCTTAACCAGCAGGAAGCGGGAAGCTCGGAGCTGCTGGCTGGCCGCTGGCTACAATGTTGCTCATGCTGCGGAATATTTGCTCTGCGCTGGCTCTCGCTGCTTTCCTCCTCACCCTCTCCCATGCCCAGCAGCCGACCCTTCTCGTCGACGTCGATCATCGCCCGCAAATCTCCCTGGACGGCCCCTGGCACTACATTGCCGACCCGTGGCGCGAAGGCTGGGGCTCCGATCCTGCGCACGCCAATCCCAATGGCTATGTAAAGAACGCTCACTACGTTCCCGGTGGCCCGCTGATCCAGTACGACTTCGCGCGGTCGCCCACCCTCAATGTGCCCGGCGACTGGAACTCCCAGGACAAAACCCTCTTCTACTACGAAGGCCTGCTCTGGTATCAGCGCGACTTCCGCTACACCCCCAAACCCAACACCCGCCTCTTCCTCCACTTCGGCGCCGCCAACTATGCGGCCTCCATCTACGTCAACGGCCAGCACGTCTGCGATCACCAGGGCGGTTTCACCCCCTTCGACTGCGAGATCACCCCCACCGTCCACCCCGGCGACAACTTCATCGTCGCCGCCATTGACAATACCCGCGCCGTCGATCGCGTTCCCACCGTACGCTTCGACTGGTGGAACTACGGAGGCCTCACCCGCCCCGTCTCGCTCATCGAAGTGCCGGATTCGTTTATCGACGACGAATCCCTCCAGCTTCGCCCTGCCTCTGCGAACGATCGCGCCGCGAGCCAGCCCGCCGATCAGCTCGAAGGCTACGTCCACGTCACCGGTGCGCCTGCGGGAACTCGCGTCAGCGTCAGGATTCCCGATCTGCACCTCGAAAAAGAATCTGTGACGGATACAAATGGCCGCGCCGCCTTCTCTTTCGCGGCGCCTGGCCTCGAGCTCTGGTCGCCCGACCATCCCCGCCTCTATTCCGTCGAATTCACAGCCGGCGACGACCGCCTCACCGATTCCATCGGCTTCCGCACCATCGCCGTCCGCGGCGATCAGATCCTGCTCAACGGTCAGCCCATCTTCCTGCGCGGGATCACCTTCCACGACGAAGCTCCCTTCCGCTCCGGCCGCTCCTGGTCCGAACAGGATGCTCAAACTCTGCTTGGCTGGGCCAAAGAGCTCCACTGCAACTTCCTGCGCATGGCTCACTACCCGCATACTGAAAACGAATATCGCCTTGCCGACCAGCTCGGCCTGCTCGTCTGGTCGGAGATCCCGGTCTACTGGAATATTGACTGGACCAACCCCGCGACGCTCGCCAGCGCCGAGCAGCAACTACACGAAATGATCCGGCGCGACCACAATCACCCCTCGGTCATCCTGTGGTCTATGTCCAACGAGACGCCGGAGAGCCCCGAGCGCAACGCCTTCATCGCCCAGCTTGCCCACCAAGCCCGCGCGGAAGATCCCACTCGTCTAATTACCTCAGCGATTGTTACCCATTTTCACGGAACCACCGCCGTGCTCGACGATCCGCTCGGCCGGGATCTCGATGTGCTCGGTTACAACGAGTATCTCGGCTGGTATCAGGGCTCGCCGGCTGATATCCCCAACTACAGCTGGCAGAACCCGCTGGGCAAGCCGGTCATCATGAGCGAATTCGGGGCCGGCGCCCAAGCCGGCCTCCATGGCCCCGACACCCGGAAGTTCACCGAGGAATACGAAGCGAATGTGTATCGGCAACAGTTCCAAATGCTCGACAAAATTCCCTTCCTGCGCGGCATGACCCCCTGGGTCCTGATGGACTTCCGCTCGCCCATGCGCCAGCTCCCCGGCATCCAGGACGACTACAACCGCAAAGGCCTCGTCTCCGACCAAGGCGAAAAGAAGAAAGCCTTCTTCACCCTGCAGGACTACTACACCCACAGGCAACCGTAGGCGTTCGCCGGGTGCCCCACATCTGCCCGCCGTTGGCAGATGTGGGAATCACCGCTTCCCATCCCGCTCATACCGAAAACACTGGTCGAACGGAACCCCCAGCTCCAGCGCCACCCTGAAGGCCGTCTCCAGCGAAGGTGAATATTTATCCTGCTCCATCGCAATCACCGTCTGGCGCGTCACTCCCACCCGATCGGCCAGCTCCTGCTGCGTCATCTGCCGCGCAGCCCGCAGTTCGCGAATCTGATTACGTATCGGCATCACAGCGCCCTGCGGTAGGACACGATCTGCGTCGCGGTCTTCGTGATATCGGCGATCACCAGCATGCCGAAAAATACGCTCAGGAAATGAAGCCCCACCATGCGGCTGTCGAGGCGTAAGTGACCAAACGTCGCATGGAACCACAGCAACCCCAGACCCAGCACCATCAGCGACGTGATCATCAGGTAGCCCGCGCGATAGCCGCGCAGCTCGATCAGACGATCACGCTCGTCCGTTATCCGGTTGCGGGTCAGGGCTGCAATGCCCAACTGCAAAATGACCTGCAGCACGATGATGGCCACGATCATGCCCGCGACTTTGTTCACCGAGTTCTGGTGATGCAGCAGGAAGTAAGGACCGTACACCACCAGCTCCGCAGCCAGCGAGGCGTAAAGAGTCTTCTCACGATACGAAAGGGCCATCGCGATCCGCTCCTGATGTAAAAAATATGTAACATCGGGACAGTAGCGCAACTGGAGAATGATGTCAAATCTTTTTTACATAGGCCGGATGTGCAGCTCGCATCCCGTTCCTCTTGCAGATACGAGACTTTTCATCCTGACGCAGGCGCCGGGTGCCCCACGACCTGGCCCGAGCGACCCGCAGGGGAGTCGAATGGCTCTGCCCGAAGTTGGCAGATGTGGGATTGAGCCGGGTGCCGGGTGCCCCACATCTGCCCGCTGTTGGCAGATGTGGGAACGCTGGCCGCTGGCTGCTGGCCGCTGCTCTCGATCCACCCTCCTTACTTATAAGTTCCCTCGCTGAGCAGTAACTCGTCGCGATGGCCACTGGCCCTGGTCATGGATCCAAAAGCGGGAACAATGAGCGGCTGGCCGTTCACCGCGTCACGGATGGCCGCCTCGATCTTATCGATGCCGTCCGGATTAGGCGTCAGATACACGATCGAGAAGCTGCCCGGCGCCTGCGTGTGGACGGATAGTTCATCGATCTCATATTCGATGAGGGTGCCATCGCCGAGCATCTTTTCGAGAACCGGCACCACGATGTTTTGGCTGATCGTGTCCACTGCATTGTCGGGCGCGTCGGGCTTCAGTTCATAGCTGGCCACATAGGTATAGGCTGACTTATAAGAACCCGGATGCCAGTTATAGTAGTGGCTTTCATAGATCAGGTCCCAGTGTTTGGTGGCCGCGTCAAGGGCCGGGGAGCTGGTGTTGCCGGAGGCATAGAGTTGGCCGAGCACCTTGAGCAGGCCGGCCATGGACATCGAGGACCACCAGTCGTCGTGCGTTTCGCCGTCGGCGGAGTGGACCAGAGTCTCGTCGTCGCCATAGCCAACGATCGTGCCGTCGGCGACGGCCTTGTCCATAATGGATTTGTCGGCGGCCGCGGTCTGCGGCATTTCCGACCAGTGGGCGCGCGGAATCTGCCAGTTGGCGATGTAGCTGTACATGGGGGGCTTGCGTTGCGTGGGCGCGGACTGCGCGCAGGCGGGAAGGACGGCCAGGGTGAGGACGCTGAGGCCGCAGAGCCCCAGCAAGGTGCTGAACCAGCGTTTGGTCATGGTCTTGCTCCGGTGTGATTTGGCGGGGAAGGCGGGAGAGCGTGAATTTTTGGGGGGCGGATCAGCGTCAGTCGGTAGAAGGACAAAAGTCAAGGAAAGGGGATATTTGGCTTTCGCGTGATGGAAGCCTCGCGTGATGGGGTGAAAGAAGACGAGGATGAGTGAGGCGACAGGCGGGTCTGGGTTGCGAGTTCGGCTGTTGCCGGTATCGTAAACATTCCGGGCGCACGGGAGGAAGAGCTTCAGGGGCTTTTTAGCCCCCCGTGGATGGTTTTTACCTCGAATCGACTTTTCCCGCAGCCTCTTTGGGCCCTGAAACCTATCTGGGTTGCAAGATGCCCATCTGGTCGACTCCGGCAGACATGGGAAAACACTTCGTGCTTCCCTGCGCCCTGTGCCCTGTGCCCCTGTCCTCTGTGCCCTGTGCTCTGTTGCCCTGTGCCCTGTGCCCTGTGCCCTGTGCCCTGTGCCCTGAATTCTGAGCCTGAGTGCCGCCGCCCTCGCGATTTCTTCCCGCGCGGCATATTTCAGAGGTACGCTGAGGGAACGCTGGCTGGAGGGACGTGATGAGTACGCGACGCTTCCCGGCTCTCAGGTTTTCTCTTGCGTTTTTCCTTATTCCCTTCCTGACGCTTACGGTTCCGAGGCTCGCAGCGCAGGCCGCGCGCGGCATCTTTGTCACGCCAATTCCGAATGTGCCGTTCTCCGGCACCGTCGCCGTGGAACGAACCGTGCCACAGGCGGACGGCCGGGTACTCCAGCTCTCCGCGACCCACGCAATCGCCCGCGACAGCCAGGGCCGCATCCGCAATGAATTCCGGCCGCCCGCACCGGCAATCCCCGGAATGATGCCATCTCCCGTCACGACGGTGCATATCTATGATCCGCAGAACCGGATGAGTGCGTATCTGTACCCGTTACAAAAAACCTACCGGATGACGATCCTCAATCGTCCGCCCTCAACCGACACCGTGGATGATTATGCTTCGCCAGGCGCCCAGAGCCTGCCGCAGAGCGAGTTCACGAAACAGGACGATCTCGGCTACCGCACCGTTGCGGGACTGCAGGCGCATGGCGTCCGGGTAACGCAGACTCTGCCGGCCCAGCAGAGCGGGACCGGAAGTGACGTGACGGTCACCGATGAGTACTGGTATTCGGAAGAGCTGCGGATCAATGTCCTGGTGAAGCACATCGACTCGCGCACCGGAAGTTATACATCCATGCTAACTGCGATCAATCGCACAGAGCCGCCCGCAGGGTTGTTTGCCATCCCGGCGGATTATCGGATGGCGGAGATGCCGAGGTAGCTACGGCGACCGGTTCGGCAACCCGCGAGTCCCACAGAGCTGCACCAATTCATGCCCGCCGCTGTCCTGCGCGATCACTGAGACAGCACGGTCTGAACGCTACTGAAAGAACTCACCCATTGACGGAGCGCTCGCTGCCTTTCCCGGCGGGTTCGGCAGGTGCAGCGCCTCCATCACCATACGCAGCATGCTCTGGTGCTGATACACCGTGCCCGACTTCTGTATGTAACCCCGCTTCACCCGCGGCCCCCAAAACACCGCCGCCACCTGTCCCCCGCCGTACCGCGTATCGTTGTCCGCCGCCTCGTCGAAGTCCACGATCAGGATTCCATCCCCGCCCGGCCTGAACGCCGGCCGCACCGACAGCGGTTCCACCACGTATTTTTCCAGCCACGCATCCGCTTCTTCCGGCGACGCGCTGTGCGCATCGTGATACACATCCGGCACAATATAAGAAAACTCCTGCAGTCCCCCGTCGTGCACATCTGTGGCGAACTGCGTAAACGGCCACATCTTCGCTTCCGCCACATTGCGATGATCGGCAATGTCCGACAGCATCGCGAATGGATCGTGCCGGATCAGATACGCTCCGCTGTTCCCGCCTATATCTCCGCGCGAAATCCCCTCGGCATAAATCCTGAACTGCGTTCGATACTCCAGCATCCGTCGCGCCAGGTTATCGACATTCCACACCCGTGTCGAATCGTCGTTCTTGGTCAGAACCTGCCCCGTCGTCAGCATGAAATAGTTGCCGATCGACGGATGTGTGTTGGCAAAGTAATGCGTCGCCAGAGCGCCCTCGCTGATCAGCCGGTCCAGATTCGGCCACCGGCCCCGATCATGCACCACCGTCGAGTAACTCTGGTTCTCCTCCATCACCAACACCATGTGATGGCTGGTCGGCACTCCCGCCACCGCAGCGGCACTCACATTCGCGGCCGGTCCAGCTGCGTTAGCGTTCGCCGCGCGCACCTGGCTGGGCATCGCACCGCCGCCGCAGCCTGCCAGCACAGCCACCGATAGACCCACGGCACACAGCAAGCCGCTACTGTCCAGCATTTTCATGTGGCGCCTCCTGAGAAGAGAGAGTCAGGTGAAACACTTTCGTCCAGGGCGGACTTTTTCTCTCATCGGCGCGGTTACATGCCAGTCTTCCACGGCAATTACCGCTTAGCGTTCATTCCCGGCAGTAAGGGCTCCGGCCCCTGCCTGTGCCCGAGCTACCTTTGTTTACGTTGCGTTATCCCTCGCAACCGCCCGTCCCGCCCGTGAAGCATTTGTAATCTCTCCGAAATTTCCTTTGACACAGCGCCAACAACTATGGCAGCCTGTTGCACCTGGTGCCGCCCCCCCTGGCACTTGCTCCACTGCGCACGCATAACCCTCAACCGTTTGCCGATAACTCAGGAATTACAACTCGAAATCCGGAATTCAGGAGATCACCATGCTCGCTTCTGTTCCGTTGCTGAGAAAGCCTTCTCTGCTCGCCGCCGCTCTTCTCCTCACCATTTCTCTGCCCGCAGGCCCCCTCTTCGGCCAGAACAGCCCAGCCCTCCACTTACTCGCCACCTCCAGCCGCCCCGCTAATGTCCCTGAAGGTTATGTCGTTACTCCCTTCGGCTACTTCCATCCCTCCTGCGTTCAGACCCTCGCCGAGGGCGAAACCTTGCTCGCCGACGGCCGTGTGCGCCATACCGACGGAACCGCAGCCGAAAAAGCCCCGGTCTGCTCCTATCCGCGTTACGCCCGCGATGGATCGCCTGCCACCGCCAATCCTGCCCTGAAAACCAAAGTCTCGCCCGAAGTCGATGGCTGGGTCGAGAACGCCAACGTCGCCACCAGCGAAGCCTACAGCGCCCTCTTTGCTGACTGGACCGTGCCCCCGTCACCAGCCAGCGACGATGGCCAGGTGCTCTTCTACTTTCCCGGCCTCGAAGACATCAACGATCCCAATACCAGCATCCTGCAGCCCGTGCTGCAATGGGCTGGTGGGCAGTGGGCCGTCGCTAACTGGAACTGCTGCCTCAGTAACATCGTGACCGAGAGCCCGCTGATCAACGTCAGCCCCGGCGATCTCATCCTCGGAACCATTACCGGCAATTGCCGCCGCGGTACTCTCTCCTGCCCCACCTGGACGATCTTCAGCTTCGATCTTTCCAATGGTGAGAGCACCACCCTCAACCACACTCCCAGCGAAGGTCAGATCTTCAACTGGGCCTTCGGCGGTGTTATGGAGCCTTACTATGTCGTCCAGTGCAGTGACTATCCGCCTAATCACCATCTCAGCTTCGACGTAACCATCTTCAACAAAAACCTGAAGCCGGTAGTCAGGCCGAAATGGGGCTCTGGATTTGATGATACCGTGACACCGCAATGTAACTACGGCGTCAAAACCGCCCCGTACGATGTAAAAGTCTATTATTAGTCAACCGGCAGCGATTTATATTGGCTGCATCACTAGCTCTGTCTTTGAACCAGAGTCTGTCAATTTGCCAGAGGTGTCATCCGAAGGATCTGCCGCTGCCGTTACTGGAGCGAATGCCCGATCCTGCATAATGGATGGAATCATCCTCAGAAAGGAATGAAGCGATTGCTGTGACTGGAGTACACGCCCGATCTTGGATCGTCCTCCTGCGGCAGGAACGAAGCGATTGCAACTGGAGTACACGCCCGATCCTGGATCATCCTTCTGAGGCACGAACCAAGCCGCAGGATTGCATCCGCTGCTCATAGTGGTCCCGCGTAGGCGGGACGACGGTAGAAGCCCCGGCCTTTAGGCCGGAGGAAACTAAGCGCCGAAATGCGGGCCTTCAGGCCCGGAAACAAACTCGGCCCATTAGGCGCCCGCGATGCCTCACCAGCACCGGGCGCCCGGCCCCTCAAATCTCCCCACGGAGGCCGGCCATGTACGAACTGTACGGCTTTACCCGCTCCGCCGCGAATCAACAGAGCATCACCCTCTTCATTCCCGATAACACCGTCGACCCCACCCAGTACACGCGCGGCGATGTCAGCCACATCGCCTCCATCGCCATCACCAGCGACTTCCAGCACATCGTCGCGCCCGGCGCCACCGACTGGGATCCCACCGCTGCCCTGCCCATGACCCGCACCGCGCACACCAAAGGATATCTGTATGTTTACTCGTTTCTAAATCCGCTGCCCGATGGCTGGTATCAATACCAATATGTCGTCACCTTCGAGAACACAACCGTCCGCATCGTGGGTGATCCCTGCACCAAATATGGCGGCGACTCCAACGACCGCTCCGCCTTCGTCGTCGGCGGCGCGTCCGTCTCGCCCGAGCCCATCGCCGCCCGTCTGCCCTCGTCCAGCCTCATCCTCTATGAGCTCATGATCGACGACTTCACCAAAGAATATCGTGGCGCCCGCGCCCCCATCGACGCTATTCAGGACAAGCTTGACCTGGTGCAGCAGCTCAATATCAATGCTATCGAGTTCATGCCCTGGATCGCGTGGCCCGACGACGCTGGCTTCAGCTGGGGTTATAACCCCGCCTACTTCTTCTCCGTCGAATCAACCTACGTCAGCGATCCGACCGGCCCGCTCGACCGTCTCTCCCGTCTCGCCGGCCTCATCACCGAATGCCACCGCCGCAATCTACACGTCCTTCTCGACATCGTGCTCCAGCACGCCTACCAGGGCTCCAACACCAACGGTTTCCCTTATTACTGGCTGTGGCAAACTCCCACCGACTCTCCCTTTATCGGACAGTTCGAGCCCGCCGGCGACTTCAACATGCTCCCCCTCGACTACGGCAACGCCTGCACCCAGCAGTTCATCACCGATGTCTGCACATATTGGCTGGCGCGCTTTCAGCTCGATGGATTCCGCTTCGATCAGGTCACCGGCTTCAATAACCCGCAGTTCCCCACCGAAGGCGCACCCGAGCTGATCGCAGACCTGAAGCAGTACGCATCTCAGCAGAACCTCGCCAACATCTCCCTCATCCTCGAAGATGCCTGGGACCTCAGCGTCATCGCCGACGCGAATGCCATCCAGCCCACCGGCGCCTGGTTCGACGTCTTTCGCTCGTACCCCTTCGATATCTTCAACGGCTATGTGGTCAAAGGGGGAGTTACTGCGAGTTATATGCGCGTGTTGAACGCAGCCCTCGACTTCGACGCGCCCATCTGCCCCACCATCTATATCGAGAACCACGACCATGCAACCATCACCTACGAACTTGGCTTGCGCGACCTCTGGTTCAGGGCGCAGCCCTACATGATCGCTCTCGCCACCTGCTCCGGCACTGTGCTGCTGCACAACGGCCAGGAGTGGGGCCAGCTTGAAGAATTATGGGAAAACGACTCTAACGCGCCGCCGCAGTTCAAGCGCGTCCAGTCCCGCCCACTCCTGTGGGAGGAGCGCAGCGACGCAGTCGGCACCCAGTTAGTCAACCTCTATAGCTTCCTGATGAGCCTGCGCCAGGCGCATCCCGCCCTCACCTCGCCCAATTTCTATCCGAATGATTACGATCCGTCCTGGACGCGTCTCTCCCCCGACGGCTATGGCATCGACGAAGTACGCCAGATCGCCATCTACCACCGCTGGAGCGGCAGCGATCTCTATATGATTCTGCTCAATTTTTCCGACTCCACGCAGTATGCGGACATCCCATTGCCCCAAAACGGGGTCTGGAACGATCTGCTCAATCAGGGAGCGGCCTACACCGCGGTCAGTTACCGGCTCCCTGGCTTCGCCATTCAGTCGAATTGGGGTTCTGTCCTCCACTGGCAGGGATAGAACCCCGACTATTTAGTTTCTCATTACCGGATGACCTGATTTTTATTCGCCGACGGCAAGTCCCGCCGACGGCAAGTCCCTCAGGCCGCCTTCTGCGCATAAGGATTCACGCGATTGGAAATTTCCGTCAGCAGATGGTCCGCGTGTCCTTCTTCCTTGATGGTCTGATCCAGCAGCGAAGCGTGCGCCTTCTCGCCCAACAGTTCCGCCCAGCGCCGCACCGCGCCATAGGTGGCAATCTCAAAATGCTCCACCCTCTGTCCCGCGGAGATCAGGGCCGCATCCCGCACTGCATCGTCGGCTGCGTCCTTCACCATATCTTCGGTCTCCGTCACCAGTGCGCCCATCACTTTGCTTTTCACGGTTTTGGCTTCCCCCGCGGTCGTATTCAACATCTGCTCGAGCCGGGTTACATGCACCCGTGTCTCCTGCAGGTGCGATTCAAATGCCTGCTTCAGCTGTGTATCGGTGGCCTTGTCAATCATCTTGGGCAGCGCCTCGGTGATCTGGTTTTCCACCGATAAGAGCACCTGTAACTGGTTGATATATAGGCTGCGCAGATTCTCGAGATTTGCGGAAAATACCTTCATCTGATTTTCTCCCTGGCTGGAATGTTCGGGTTGAGCTTGGCAGCGATCGCACGCTGATGCGCCACTCGGCGCCGCGATTTCTTCCGTTTCCTGATAAGATGCGCCATTCTGCACGAGTGCCTTCCGCTCTGCCCGTTCAAATACGAATTACCCGGTTCTACTTGCCCGGTTTTGCGCGACTCCGCCCCCGGTCCCTTCAGAGGAATGGCAAGTCTCGGTCACAGCTCCCCAACGCGCCGCCTCGTGCATCCCACTTTTGCGATGGGAAAAGTGAAGCCAAGCAAAGCGGTCGCTCCATCCGCAGCGGACTATCTGCCCCCGCGTCACGATCTCGCGTCTCTCCGCGCGGCCGCTGGCCACTGTCAGGGCTGTCCGCTCTATGAGCATGCCACCCAGACCGTCTTTGGCGAAGGCAGCCGCCACGCCCGTCTCCTCCTCGTCGGCGAACAGCCCGGCGATCGCGAAGATATCGAGGGCCACCCCTTCGTCGGTCCCGCCGGATTGCTGCTCGACCGCTGTCTCGTCGAAGCCGGCATCGATCGCGATCGGGTCTACGTCACCAACGCGGTCAAGCATTTCAAGTGGGAGCCGCGCGGCAAGCGCCGCATTCACAAGAAGCCCAGCGCTCGCGAAGTCGCCGCCTGCCGTCCCTGGCTCGACGCCGAAATGGAGGCCATTCACCCCGCCCTTGTCGTCTGCCTCGGCGCCACCGCGGCTCAGGCTCTGCTCGGTCCATCATTCCGCGTCACGCAGAGTCGTGGTCAGGCAATCGAAGTCTCCGGACTGCCTCGCATCCTCGCCACCGTTCATCCCTCATCGATCCTCCGCGCCCCCGACGACGAGGCGCGCGAACAGGAGCGAGCCCGCTTCATTGAAGACCTGAAGAAAGCCGCCGCTCTGCTCCGCAGCTGACCGCTCTTCTTCCCCCGCCGAAGAGCCTGCCCGCTCATAGTTCAGAAAATGTGACGGATACTGTTACTCATCTCTCGGCTTGAGGCCCGCCCCATCGGCGCGCCCTTGCCAGCGGGTTCTCACCACCCAGACCGCTATCGCCGCGCCGGGAAATCAGAGCCCGTTGCCGAAAAGATTCTCACCCGCATCGCCCAGCCGCGCCGGGCGTTAGACGGAGCACAGACCACGGCCCTCCCGGACAGCGCAGCCGTCCGCCAACCAGTTTCGGAATGATGTGGGCGCGAAGTTCCAGGCGTGAGGTCCCAGGTGCGAAGTGCCCGGTAGGAGGCGCCGGATGCCCAGAGCCCCAGGATCCACCCGCCGCAGGCAGATCCGGAATCCGCTTCTGAGCACCCCACTCCCCGGGCCCTCCCCCCCTGCACACTGTCGTTACGTCATCTTCGCGAACTTCTGCCGCCGCCGCTCCCACTCCTCCGTCGAGAACAGCCGCGGTCCCACCTCGATCAGCCGCGGAATCATGTCGAAGATGGTCACCGGACTCCACCGCCGCCCATCCCGCGTCCGGAATCCGTTCTCGTTCAGCGAGCTGGCAATCGTCGAAAACGAGAAGTCCTGCACCAGCATCTCCATCATCTGCAGCAGCGCCTGGTTCTCCGCCGGATCCACCTCCAGCCGCTGGCAGTCATCGGAGATCCGCAGCCCATACGGAATCTCCTCCCGCCACGCGCCCTCCGTCGGCGCTTCCGAATCCGGCAGCTCCCGCCGCCACTCCAGCGACACCAGCTGCCATCCCGCGGCCATCCGCTCCCGCATCACCCCTTCGCTCATGGGCCCGTGAATCACATCGCGCATCCGCTCGAAATACGCCATAAAGATCCCCTCGCGCCCACCACGCAGCACGCCGAGGGCCACGGCAGCGCCGCCGCCCCGCCGCGCGCCGGTCCCCCAAAACCAGCCAATTGGCGGCCTCGCCCGCACCATCCGGCCCGGCTCCCATCCGCAAACTGTCCATTTTGGATTGCCTCTGTCCGCAACCGAACACGCCGGAAGCTGGCACTCCCTGAGATTTCCCCGCTTCCGGACCTGAAGAATCCGCAGTCCATGGCGCCCTCCGCTCGTCGCCATGAAAGCAGCTGGCCCCTATTGGGACAGGGTTTGAACGCGCGACTGCACCCGTTTTAAAGAGGAGAGGGCGCTCTCCCGGAGCTCCTCAAGCGTGTCCGAGGGAGCAGGTTCGGCCACCGCATAACACCTTCGAGATCCGGATCGTTCGGTTAAGCACTGTCAGACCGGATGCGATCTCGCCTGAGGATCCGCTGTCGGTTTCGAATTTGAGCCGTCACTGCGAAGCCTAAGTAGACGATCTACCTCCATTGGGAGTAGAGTGTCTACGTCCATGAGCGAAAAAGACCAGTATAAGAACCGAATCGAGCTGCTGCAGGGAACACTCGACATGCTCATTCTTCAAACGCTGCAATGGGGGCCGCAGCACGGATACGGCATTGTCCAGGCTTTACGTTTGCGATCCGGAGATGTGCTTCAGGTGGAGACTGGATCACTGTATCCGGCCCTCCATCGACTGGAACGCCAGGGCTGGGTGCAGTCGGAATGGAAGCAGTCAGAGAGCAGGCAAAGAGCCCGATATTACCGAATCACGGCCAAAGGGAAAAAGCAGTTGGCCTCGGATCTGGGCCGATGGGAGCGGATTGTCGAAGCGATTGGGTCGGTGATGTACGTCAAGCCGGAGGAGAGTGAGTCATGAAGTGGTTTCCGAACCTCGGTTTTCAGGGGCGCAGGCGCGAATTCGAGGAAGAGATCGATGCTCACCTGCAGATGGCGATTGCCGATCGAGTCGCGCGAGGCGAGACGCCAGAGGCGGCGCGACAAGCCGCAGAGCGGGAGTTCGGAAACATTCCTTTGGTGGAGGATGTGACGCGCGACATGTGGGGCCGAGGCTGGCTTGAACAACTAGGCCGGGATGTCCGTTACGCGTTACGGCAACTGCGCAGGAGCCCGGGCTTTACAATCACCGCAACGGCCATGCTCACAGTGGCGATTTGCGCCAACAGCACCGTCTTCAGCTGGATGGACGGCACCATGCTGCGTCCGATCCCTGGCGCGCGGGACACGAGCGCTCTTGTGAGCCTGCAGCGGGGCGAACGGACGACTCCGCCCTTCTCGTATCTCGACTATCGCGATCTGCGCGAGCAGAACCGCAGTTTCGACGGAATCCTTGCCTACCATCACGACTGGATCACGCTGACCGGCGGTGCACAGCCGGAGCGTGTCTATATTGCGAACGTGTCGGCGAATTTTTTCGATGTGCTCGGCATCAAGCCGATGCTGGGGCGCTTCTTTCTGCCTGACGAGGAGTCACGTCCAGCCATTCCCAGCGTGGTCCTGGGCTACTCGCTCTGGAAGACGCGCTATGCTGCAGACCCAGCCATCGTGGGCAAGTCGATCGATATCGCCCGGCATCCTGTGACGGTCATCGGTGTAGCGCCGGAGGGGGTCACCGGAGCCATGCCCGGGCTCCGTGAGGATTTGTGGGTGACGCTCGATCCCCTCGGGACGGAAGGGTGGCGGATGACGCATCGCAGTGGTGGCAATGCGGTCTGGCTGAACGTAATCGGGCGGTTGCGGCCCGGCGTGAGCCGCGGCCAGGCAGCCCAGGATCTCGATACCGTGATGCGCCATATTGTGGCGGCGTATCCTGACCAGCATCTCGGCGATAACCGCATCACGCTCGATCCCATGTGGCGCTCGCCCTTCGGCGCCAACGGGTTAATGGCGGCGACGCTGCCGCTTCTGCTGGCCTTCGCCGCTGTGGTGCTGTTGCTCACCTGCGCGAACGTGGCGACACTCACGCTGGTGCGGTTTGTTTCCCGGCGGCGCGAACTTGCCATCCGGCAGTCGCTCGGCGCGAACCGTCTTCAACTGGTGCGCCAAATGGTGATGGAGGGCGTATTGCTTTCCCTCGTCGCAGGAGCCGCGGCCCTTGTGCTGACATCGTGGACGTCGAAGACCTTCGCATGGTTCTTTCCCGCGAATGAGAATCCCCTCATCCTGAACGGGGCGATGGACCACAAGGTCGTCATCGGGATTGCGGTGTCGTCCCTGCTGGTCGGCATGCTGTGCGGCGCGCTGCCCGCCTGGCGCTCGTCTCACGCGCCGGCCGCTGAAGTACTCAAGGCAGAGTCGGCAAGCATCTCCGGCGGCTCACGCAACCGCAAATTGCTCAGCGGGCTGGTGGTGGCCCAAATCGCACTTTCCCTGCCTCTCCTGTTGTGCTCCGGCCTGTTTCTGCGAACCCTGCGGAATCTCGCCGGCGCAAATCCAGGATTTGAGCAGGATCACATTCTCACTGCGTCCGTGGGCACGAATATCGCCGGCTACAGCCGCGAAGAGGAACGGCTGATCCGTCACAAAATACTGGATCGCGTGTCGGCATTGCCCGGCGTGAGGGTTGCGACTTTTACGGACTGGATTCCGATGACCCTGAGCCACAAGGGCGAGGATGCATATCCGGAAGGGTACGTGCCACACCCCCATGAAGCTTTGCAGGTGTACCACGCCGATGTGGGTCCGCGGTATCTCGAATCCCTTCATATCCCGATTCTGGAAGGACGCGAGTTTACGCTGCACGACGATGAAAAGGCCCCGAGGGTCCTCATCGTGGATCAGACGGCAGCGAGGCACTACTGGCCGGGACAGGATCCGATGGGAAAGAGACTCAGGGTTTGGGGCAGCCTTTTTACGGTAGTCGGCGTCGCCAGAAATTCGACCCATATCTTCGTGAATGAGTCGCCGGAGCCCCTGGTGTATACGAGCTTTTTCCAGACGGGGTACGAGACGATCGTGCAGGTGGAGACCGAGGGAAATCCGGCCGACATGGAGCCGGCGGTGGAGAACGTCATCCACGCAATCGATCCACGGCTCCCGGTTTTCGATGTGCGTCCCCTTCGGGAGAGTACCCAGATGGCGAGCAGTTTCGCCGTCATCGAGAGCGCCCTGGCGGGAATGTTCGCGCTGATTGGGCTGGTTCTTGCGGTAACCGGAATCTACGGGGTGGTGGCCTATCGCACCCAAATGCGGACCCACGAGATTGGAATACGAATGGCTCTGGGTGCTTCCCGTGTGGACGTGCTGCGACTCGTGCTCGTGCAGGGCTTGTGGCTCACAGGCATCGGCCTGGCGCTGGGACTGGCGTTTGCTTTGGGGCTGACACGTCTCATCGCCCGGCTGTTCTACGGAATTGGTGCTCACGATCCAGCCACCGTTGCTTCCGTCGCCATGCTCCTGGGAACAATGTCATTGCTGGCATGCTACCTCCCCGCACATCGAGCCATGCGCCGGAACCCCGTGACCGCGATTCGCGAACTGTAAGCCGCAGCTCGGACTCGATCCGAATTGGACGGATTCCGGGAATGCGTGGCGCTCCACCTGGTTGGCAGGAAGGGTGACCGGATTCCACCGGTCACAAACCAATCTCCGCAAGGTGGATCTCGTTGTGCGGGGCCCTCGTTGGGCCTCCGCGACGTGCCTGCAAAAAAGTAAACCTGCCCGCCGAGCGTGTTCTTCATATCGACCACCGGTTTGCGCCCATGCGGCGTCTCAATCCATACGAAGCAAAGACGAACGCCATGACGAGAATCGGATCGAATTTATCCCACGTGCTGCCACTGCCATTCATTTGCGAGTAGAACGCGAGTAAAAGATCGATCACGAGGCCAGCGTAAACCCACTGAGTCAATCGAGGCACATTGGGAGTCAGTAGGCCCACGCCACCGACGAGGTGAGTCACACCAATCAGAGGAAGGATCTAGAGCGGGTATCCGAGTAGCTGATGGGCGATCCGCCATTCGCCGGGATCGTGGATCAGATATAGCCTTCCGAAATACATCCAGATGAAGGCGACAAGGCCGGTTACTACCATCGCGGCTATTTGAGTTGCTCGACCCGCCCGCGCGGGTTTATCGATTGTGCGTTCAGCTTTAATACTCACATTAATCCTCTTCTGGCCGTTTGCATGGCTTAAATCGTTCTCCAATATGTCGGCCAGGTTTGAGCAGCGAAGGCAGGAACTGCCGATCGAACACCGAGGCGTGGTGGCCCACGGCTGGCTGTTCCCGCCCCCGGGGGCAGTCAAGCTGCTTGCCCGGACTTACGCCTTGACAACGTTTTGCGCAGCCGCAAACACATCGCGCGCGGGCGTCGTACCCGCTACGTGCTCCGTACCCGCGATTCCGAGGTCCATCCATCCCGCGTTAACGCTCTCAAACATTTCTTCGGCAGGTCCAGTGTTCCCCTTCGGGATGCCGAACTGCTCGAACGCTTCTGCCCACCCAGCGCGCGGAACTGCAAAAGCTTTTACGTCGAGTGTCAGGACTTCACCCAACTGTCTGGCCACTTCATCTGCGCTGACCATCGAGCCCAGCTCGATGACGCGATGCCCTGACCACGCCGGCCCGGTCAGAAGCGTTGCCACCTCTGCGCCGATGTCCTCTGACGCGACCATTGTCGATTTCCGGTTTGTCGGATTGTAGAAAACCGGTAGTGTTCCGCCTTGCGCGGCCTGTAGTCCGTAAAGAAAGTTCTCGAAAAAGCCGCCTGCGCGCACAAATGCCACCGGAGATGGCAGGCTGCGAAATCCTTGCTCCAAAAGTGATAAGGCCGTGACATTCCCCGCTCCGCTTTTTCTATGCGCACCCATCGACGAGAGCGCTACCACCCGCGGGGGCACTACCCTGGCCAGTGCCTCGACATAATTTGCAATCACGCCCTTAGCTTCTCTGTAGTCAGGCGAGGGTGCCCATACAGCCGGCAACATAACAAAGGCGCCCTTAACATCTTTGAGCGCCGCCGCTATGGCTGTCGCATCGTTCCAGTCTCCATCCGCCAACTCCACGCCCTGGTCTGCCCACTTCGCCGCTTTCTCGCGATCGCGCACCAGTGCTCGTATCTGTTTGCCCTGCTTCAGCAGATGCCGCGCGGTGGCGCCGCCAACTTTTCCTGTGATGCCCATGACTAAATACATGCTCGTGTTCTCCATTTGCCTCGGATTTGGCCGCCCACCCAAAATGAGCAACCTGACCATTAGAGGTCGAAATTTAACCATTGGTTACAAAATAATCTCTGGTTATTTTTGGCGGCCAGCCGCGCCCTGCCGTGAGCGGATGGTGCGCTTTTAAACCTCTGGTTATAAAACGACAAGTGGTCGAGAAAACCGTCAAAAAGGACTACGCTGTTGCAGTGACTTCCTCATCGCCCAGTCGCCGGGTAGAGCGCAAGGAGAGGTTGCGGAGCGAAATCCTTGCCGCTGCCAGCAAAATGTTTGCCGATCGCGGTTACGAAGCCGTTACGCTTCGTGAGATCGCCAAAGAGATCGGCTATACGCACGCCGTGATCTATCAGCATTTTCCTGACAAAGCGCACATTCTTGCCGAGTTGAGCCGCGAGACGATCGGGCTGCTGGTTCAGAACTTCGACGCGATTGCCGCCAAACACCTTCGACCAAAGGAGCGCCTTTTTGCGACTTCACGTGGCCTCATTGAGTTCTGCACAGCCCATCCACAGCAATTCCGCAACGTTTTCTTCGGGCCGGAGATCCGCAACGGCATCCGCGCTGGACAATATATCGACGACGTTGGCAAGCCACTGTTCCAACGTTTCGTTCAGCTCTTTTTCGATGTTGCCAGGGATGAAGGATTGCCAGGCAGGGATGACATCGTGGTCGCCCACACCTGGTGGTACACGATCTTTGGCCTCGCCATGCTCATGGTCATCCAGGGGTTTGTGCCTGACCGGCCTGACCACACTCTCGTCGTCGAGCAAACGATCGCTACGCTTTGGGCAGGCGTCCGGGCAGTTCCGCGGTTGCCGAAAAGCGCAATCCCTAAGCGATCCCGCCGATCCCGTGCCTCAATGCAATAAGCGGCTTCTGCCTGCTTGAGGAGTCGTTGAACGCATGCCCGTGGTGTGCCATGTGCCGACCGTTCTTCCAGCGCCGTAGCCCTTCGGGCGGCAGGGAGAGTTCTCGTTTTACCAAATCGCCAGGTCACTCATCGGGTGTTTTGGCCGTCGCGCACGCAGAGCAAAGTCGAGCTTCAGGCTGTGAACCTCGGCACTCGCTGCCCACTCCGCTTGCCAGCGGACGATTCGCCCGTCTGACCGCTATTCGGTGATTCGCCCTACTGATCCTCCACCTGCAAAGTCACCACCTGCTGGCCGCTCATCACCGCGTCCATGGGCAGCGACGCCATCGGTACCGCCGACTCCCCGTTCAGCGCCATGCCCTTGTTTTCCTTCAGCGGCTCCAGTGCGTTCGCCATCGACAGTGGAATCGCCGTCAGCGTCCGCCCATCCACCGCCGCCTGCGCCTCAGGCGCCAGCAGCGTTACATACAGCCGGTCGCTCGGATGCACGCTGTTCAGCTGTTCGATCGTCGCCGCCACATCCAGCGGCTGGGCGTTGAACTGCGGAGGCTGCATCAGCCGGTCCAGCGTGCTGCCGTCGCTCACCAGCAGCCGCACCGGACCCTCCGGCAGATTTGCCGGCAGCCGTACCGGGATGCGCACATTCCGCCGCTCCCCGTGCCACGGCCGGATCGTCGCTTCCACCGTCACCGTGTCGCCGGGATGAATCTCCACCCGGCTGGCCTGCGCGCTCTCAATCTCCGCCGTCAGCCGCCGCGGAATCGCCGCTACTTCGAGATCCACGCTCTCGATCGGCGTCCGCCGCGCCGCGTTGTCATAGAGCCTCGCAAACCGCTGCCCCAGCTCCAGCGCCGCCAGCAGGTTCGCCCCCAGCGTGTCGGTTGGCGCCACCAGGCTGTTCACCTTCACTGACGGATACCCGCTCAACTTCACCGTCCCCTGCACCCGGTAGGTGGTCATCGCCGACGACGCATTCTCCTGCATCAGCCCCTGGAAGATCGCCACCATCACCGCCATCGGCGTAATCTGTGGCTGGTCGATCACGTCGAAGTGCAGCGACTGCCGCTCCTCCTCATGCCCCGCCGGCACCCCGTCGCTGGTCACATGCAGCGTCACTGGAATCATCCGCGCCGGTTTCCCAAATTCGCCCATGATCGCGGTCTCGCGATCCTCGGTGATCGACCCCACCGTCTCCGTCGTGTTGATGATCTTGAACGCATTCAGCGGCGAAGGCAGCGTCGCCACCACATCCGCCTTGGTCATCGGCATCGACACCGGCCCAAACTGCGTAATCGGGTGCCCGCACGCCAGCATCCGTTTCGGATCCACATACGTCACCGTGCAGGTCGCCGAAATATCCAGGTCCCCGCGCACCAGCACCGCGCTCACTGCCGATCCCGGAACCAGCGGCCCCTGCTTCTCATTGCTCTCCGAGCCGCCAATCCCCTCCACCGGCATCAGCCCCGCCGGCGCATGCTCCTTCCAAAGCTGCAGCGCATCCTTGCTGAATCCGCTGAAGACCAGCGGCGTATCCATGGGCTGCATCAGCCCGCCCGCATCCAGCCGCTCGCCCCCGCCCGAGCCCGTGCTCACCGCGCTCGTGCCCGCAGCCGCTCCGGCACCCGCACCGAGGCCCGCACTCAGCGCCGCCGGCTCCATCCGCGCCACCTCTTCCTGCGTCTCCCGGCTCTGGTCCGTCACCCCCATCATCTGCGCGATCGGCGTAATCCCCGCAATTGGCTCCTTGCTGAACTGTCCAATCCGGTACGCCAGCGCCCCCACCAGCTTGCCGTCGATATACACAGGACTGCCGCTCATCCCCGCGACCACCCCCGTATACTCCGGCTTGGTCCCCTCGAGGCGTGCCAAAATCATGTCCTGCCTGGGGCCAATGGCGTTGTGCAGCACCCCCAGGATCTCCACCCCCATCGGTTCCGGCTTCGTCCCCTCAAAAACCGTATACGCCACGCCCTGCAGCCCGCGGTGGATCTGGTTTAAAGGAAAGAAGCGGGTAACGGCGGGCGGGTTCGGCGGCAGCGCAGCCGCGGGTGTGGCGGCCGACGGGCCGGATTGGGCGAGGAGCGGCAAGGCCGCCACCATCGCCAGCCCAGGTATGCATCGCCTGGTGATATCTTTTGCTGCCTTGTACACGTCCATAGACTAAGCTGCCTGTACGCTTGCCGCAAAGCCTTCAACGGCTCGACAATCGCTTCAGAGGTTTTTTCAAGATGAGGGACCCAGGTTCGCGCATCCCGGCGCTCGCTACCGCTGCCGTTCTGCTGCTATGTCAGACGCTCTATCCTGCCCCAAGGTCATGGGCGCAGCAAACGCCGCCCTCCGACCAGTCCCAGAATCAGCAGCAAAACCAAAGCCAGCAACAGCCTGGCGACCAGACCGCCCCCGAATCCGGCGGTCCCGGCAACGACAACGGCCCCATCGCCATCCCCAAAAAGTCCGCCCCGGCGCCTCCTCCGCCGCCCGAGCCGACCGTCAAAAACCCTCCCGGCATCAACTACTCCCTCCGCGTCGACGTCCCCGTCGTCAACGTCGACGTCGGCGTCCTCACCGAGAAGACCCACCAGTTTATCCCCAATCTCAAAGAGGATAACTTCCGCGTCTTCGAAGATGGTGTACCCCAGGACATCGTCGGTTTCCATCAGGTCAAAGCGCCCATTACCGCCGTGCTGCTGGTCGAGTTCGCCGCCAACAGCTACAACTTCATCTTCGACATGTGGAACGCCGCCTTCGCCTTCACCCAGCAGCTCCGGCCCGACGACTACATCGCGGTGGTGACCTACGACATGCACACCACCATCCTCACCGACTTTACCCAGAACCGGATGCTCGTCCAGCAGGCCGTTCAGTCCCTCCAGATGCCCACTTGGCACGAAACCAACCTCTTCGACGCCGTCTACGAAACCCTCGACCGCCTCTCCCGCATCGACGGCCGCAAATACGTCATCCTCGTCTCCTCCGGCCGCGATACCTTCTCCAAAATCACCCTTGATAAGTGCCTCCAGAAGATCAAGGAGACCCCCAACGTCACCATCTTCTCCATCGCCACCGGGGGCGCGGGCATGATGGGCGGCGGCGGCTTCGCCAGCGGCCGCATGAACTCCATCGACATGCTCCAGGCTCAGAACCAGCTCCAGACCTTCGCCCGCATGACCGGCGGCATGTACTTCGAGCCCCGCTTCGACGCCGAATTCCCCGACATCTTCGGGCAGATCAACGAATCGATCCGCAATCAGTACCAGCTCACCTACAAACCCTCCAACCAGAAGATGGACGGCACCTGGCGCCGCATCCGCGTAGAACTGGTCGACGACGAGGGCCATCCCCTGCGCATGCAGGACGAGAAACACAAGCCCATGAAGTACGACATCATCGCCCGCGACGGCTACAAAGCCAAACAGCAGGTCGAGTAGCAGGGACCACCAAAATAGGCGCGCCGGAGGCGCAGCGTTGCTTAGCCCAGCGCTTCAGCGCTGGGAATCCGCCCCCAAATACCCCCTGAGTCCCGGAGGGACGCCGCGAGCGCGGCGATGCCGTCCCAAACAAAATCACCGGGGGATGCGGAGAAATTCTGCCCTGCAAGTCCATAATCCACCCTGCGATGTCATCCCGACGCGCAGCGAGGGATCCGCGGTTGGTTCTATTTTCATGGTCTTCGGGTGACGCAAAGCATCGCCCAGCGGAGGCCTCCGCCCCGAAACTTCAGACCGGATGAAGTGGATCCCTCACACGAAGTGGTCCCGCGCCAGCGGGACGCCGGTAGAAGCCACGGGCTTCAGCCCGTGGAAATGAAGCCATGAAATCGAGGGCCTTCAGGCCCGGAAACCGCCTGGTTTCGTGATCTTCGGGTGTCCCGCAAAGGACACGTATGACTGCGGCCGTCCTCCTGGGTCGTCTGGACACGAACCTTCCCGACACCACACCAGGCCATCCCGACGCGCAGCGAGGATTCCGCGCCTGGTTTCATTTTCATAGTCTTCGGATGACGCGAAGCATCGCCCGGCGGCAGCATCCGCCCTGAACCTTCAGACCAACTGAAATGGGTCCCCTGCACGAAGTGGTCCCGCGCCAGCGGGACGACGGTAGAAGCCCCGGCCTTCAGGCCGGGGAAAGGAAGCCACAAAATCCAGGCCTTCAGGCCCGGAAACCTGCCGGCGCATCTGCCCGCCATTGACAGATCTGCGATTCCACTCAGTCTCCGCTCCGAGACCCGCCTTCACGGCAGCGGGAAAACTCCCTGGTTTGAAAGGGCACGGCTTCAGCCGTGCCGTACATGCCGAAAATGGTGCGGGCTTTAGCCCCTGAGGGATCTCTTCCCACCTCAAATCGCGCAGCCCCTTCAGGCCCGGGAGCGCCTGATTGCACGGTCTTCGGCCAGCCCCAGCCCCCCATCCCTCCGACCAACCAGCCAATCCTGCCGTAACCATCTCGCTCGACGAGCGACTCCGCCCCTTCACCCTGAATGGCGCGAACCCCTCAATAAACCGGCCAGACGCCCGGCGACGCAACTTCCAGCAAATGGCGGTCCGGATCGCGAAAGTACAGGCTCTGGCCGCCCAGATCCCATGTGCGCTTCTCCTCGACAGGGATTCCATTCTCCTCCAGCCATGCTTCCCATCGCGTCAGCTCAGCAGCCGGAATCGCGAAGGCGATGTGCAGTTCGCCCTCTCCATCGTGCGGTGAGGGAATGCCCAGCGAGCCGCCTTTCTTAAAAAGCAGCAGCACCTGACGTTCGCCGGCTTTCATCGCACAACCGCGCTCCCCGAAGTCGCTGATGACGGGAAAACCGAAAATCCTCGCATAGAACCGCGCTGCGGCGGCCACATCCTCGACATAAAGAGAAGATTCGAGAAGCCCATCGGACCTCGGATGCATGCCGCTATCTTTGCATAGCGGCGCCCAGCCAGCCACCAGCTGCCGATCGGTCGCATACCCGGCGATCTGGTGCTCATCCCGCGACTGTCCGGGCTTCGGCGGTTAGGAGCAGAAAAGCTGGAGTCGCGAAAATTTCGGTTGACATTCCGGAGAGAATGCACAACCATATGGTTGTGGATTGCCTGGACACCACATTTGCTGCTCTCTCCGATCCCACCCGCCGGGCGATGGTCGAACGGCTCTCCCGCGGCCCTGCTTCTGTGCATGGCCTGACGGAGCCGTTTGCCCTCTCGCAGCAGATGATTTCAAAACATATTGCCTGCCTGGTGCGGGCGCGGATTGTGACCAAAACGAAGCGTGGACGAGAGAGTATCTGCACGCTCCGGCCACAGGCGATCAGGACAGTCAGCGACTGGGCGATTAGTTACCGCCAGTTCTGGGAAGAGAGTTTCGACAAGCTGGAGGTGGTTGTGAATCGAATGAAGAAAGCGGAGATCAGAGATGACACAAAACACGGTAAATGAGACGGAGCGGATGGTTGTCACCAGAATTTTCGATGCCCCACGCGAACTGGTTTGGAAAGCGTGGACCGACCCGGAATATGTGATGCAGTGGTGGGGGCCGAAAGGATTTACTGCGCCCTTTTGTAAGATTGATTTTCGCGTCGGAGGCAAATTCCTCTGCTGCATGCGAGCCCCGGATGGGCAGGAGTTCTGGAACGGCGGTGAATACCACGAAATTGTTCCGCACGAGAAGATCGTCTCCTCCATGTACTTTTCCGACTCGAAGGGAAACAGAGTGGAAGCCGCGCAATTCGGAATAGAACATGAGGCCATTGAAGGCGCGCACGACGTGACTCTTTTTGAGGATCTTGGGAACGGGAAGACCAAACTCACCTTCATTGGAAATGAGACCAGGCAGAACGCAATCGAGACCGGTCAGCTGGAGGGCTGGGAGCAGATACTCGACAAGATTGCCGCGGTAGTTGCGGGGCTCGTGCAGGCGAAATAACCAGCTGAAGCCTGAATGATCGTCACGCCCGAGAAGTGTGGGCAAACCAAACGCAGATCCATCCCGGCAACCCCAGCCGGGGTGGCTGCGCAGGCTAATGCGGATCCCTCCCTCCGAGGATTCGCAGAGAATGACAACTCGAAAACAAAATCGAGCCAGGCAGATAACTGCCGAAGCTTCAGTAACGACTCAGTAAATACAGGTGTCCCGCTTTTGCAGGGAACATTCTGTCTCTCATCTGCAATGCTGCGTATCTCGCCTCTCGGGTTAGGTCACTTAGCCCAGCCGTCCCGGCAGATACTGTCCCAGGAAACGCCGCGCCAGGATGAATCCGTCCTTGCGCTGCTGCGGGAAGTCGGGAAGATTGCTGCTGTGCGGCGCATCCCAGAAACTGTCCTCGTGCTCCACGGCGATGCCGCCATTAAATTGGATCTGCAGCAGCACGGTGAGGAATGCCGGCCAGTTCACGATTCCCTGTCCGGGGATGCGGTAACGCCACCATCCATGTCCCGAAATACCCACCTGCTGCAGCACCGGCTGGATGATCTCGGTATCCTTGGCATGCACGGCGAGGATGCGATCCTTCAACTGCCACGCAGCGCTGACCGGGTCAATGTACTGCCGCACGAAATGCGAAGGATCGAATTCGAGACCAAGGCGCTTGCTGGGCACGAGGTCGAAGACGGCCTGCATCGCCGCCGGGGTGGTGGCGAAATTGATGGCGGTTGGGTAGTTCTCCCATCCCATCGTCACGCCAAGCTTTTCGCACACCGGCAGGTATTTCTCATGGAAGACCTCGGCGTAGGCTTTGGCCTGATCTTCCATGCTGGCGCCTGGCATCCCGCCGCTGAAAGTTCCAACAAATTTGCAACCAAGGCGATGGCAAAACTCGAGGGCGCGAACAAACTCGGCGTTCGCGGCCGCGCGCTTACCCGGATCGGGGTCCGTATGGTTGGGACCGAAGTATTCAATGCTGACAATGCGAATACCTGCATTGCGCGCCGTGGCCAGAATCTGATCGATGGCGCTGTCGCTCAGCTCCGGATTGAAGTCAGGACCCGGCGTCACCACCACGCCTTCATAGCCGGCCTGCGCGGCAAAGGCGAGCTTCTCCGGCGAGTACGGAGTGATGATCGAGAGTTTGGGATAGGGCGTGTCTGCGGGCACACTGCTGTGCCCCGCCTGCGCCTCCGCCGTCTGCGCCGTCGCAGCCTGTGCTCCCGCAAAGCCCAGCGCCGCCGCGGATGTGCCGCCCACCTTCAGGAAATCGCGCCGATTCCAATCGAGCATGGACTCTCCATAGCCTCCGTCTCCCCTATTTGGCGCGATCCCTGGTCAGGTCACTTGCCGTGCAGAATTATATAGAGCACGTCGAACGCGCGAAGATCAGCGAACCAAGGCCCATTTGGACCAGCAAAGGTCACAGCTGACGGCCATCTGCTCCCAATGTGTCAATGAGTGATTTGCCCTGGACGCGTCAGCCGCCTTGTCGCGCCCGCATGTGCACTCTGGATGCCTCTTCCCTCGCCAGAGCAATTACTGATCAGCAAGAAGGCAGTGGGCTGTCTGGTTGTGATTACTCGGCTTTCAGCGCGTCAACCGGGTTGACGGCGGCAGCGCGCCTCGCCGGCAAATAGCTCGCGAGTACCGCCGCAGCTGCCAGGATGACCGGCACGGTAACGAAACTGAATGGATCAAACGGACTGACTCCAAACAACAGCGCTCCCATAAGCCGCGCAACAGCACCCGCAGCTACCAGACCCAGGACCACTCCAACCCCGGTGAGAGCCAGAGCAGAGCGAACGAACATCCAGCGGAGCTCGTGCTTCTGGGCGCCGAGAGCCATGCGGATGCCAATCTCCCGTGTTCGCTGCGAAACGCTATAGGAGATGACGCCATAGATACCGATGATGCCGAGGGCGAGCGCCATCGACGCGGCGATTCCCAGCATGACAAGCGTGAACGATGCGCGGGCCAGCGACTTCGAGTAGATCTCCTGCATGGTGCGAGGCGAAGCAACGGGCAAATCGGCATTCACTTGCCAGACAGCCTGCTGCACCTCCTTTAGGAAAGCCTGCGTTCCCGCGCGAGTGCTGCGCACTGCAAACGTGACCGCGCGCGGGGGGAACGTGAATGGGCCGGCGGGAAGAATGGGCCAGTAGACAATCGTTGGAGCCGGCTGGTCTACGCCATTCTGCCGCAAATCCTCTGCCACGCCAATTACCTGGTAGAGTGGCAATCCAGGTCCCTGCAGAATGCGCTTGCCAATAGCCGCGGCTGCGCTGCCCCACTCTTCCTTCGCGAGATTCTCTGAAACGATCACTTTCGGCTCAGAGTTGTAAATCTCGCTCCAGGTGAAATCGCGCCCTGCGATCAACAGCGTGCCGAGAGCCTGGAAATATCCCGGAGAGATGTGATTGTAGTATCGGATCGGCGGATCGCCTGCGTAGGTCTTTCCTTCCGCAGCGATGAGGCTCCAGCCGTGATTTCCTTCTTCCATCGGGACGAGCCCGGCGAAACCTACCGCGGTCACACCCGGAATGGCAGCGATCTTATCCTCAATGTTGTTTTCCACCCGTGTCACCATACGTGGGTCGGCAATTGAAGTTTCCGGGATCGCGATACGCAGTGTCTGCAATCCGGCGGCGTCCTTGAAGCCCGGATCGACGCTACACAGTCGCTGGAATGTCCGGACCATCAGCACGGCACAAACCAAAAGCACCAGAGCCATCGCGACCTGGATAATCACCAGAACGTTGCGAGAGCTGCGACGCTCGCGGCTTGCGCTGACCGTGCGGGTGGCACCGAGACTCAGCCTGGCTTGGCGCCTGGAATACTTCCAGCTGGGAATCGAGCCGAAGAACAGGCCGGAGAGGACGGAAAGAGCCAACGTAAAGAACAGTGCTCTTGCATCGAGAGAGATTTCATTCAGACGGGGCAGATCGGCCGGACCGATCGAAGCCAGAAGCTGCAGCCCCGCTGCTGCGACTGCCATTCCGCACGCACCGCCTATAAGGCCGAGCAGGACGCTTTCCAGGAACAGTTCGCGGGCGATGCGGCCGCGTCCTGCGCCTAGCGCCGCGCGGATGGAAAGTTCGAGTTGGCGGGCATCGGCACGCACGAGAAGAAGATTGGCTACATTAACGCAGGCAATCAAGAGGACGAGTCCAATGGTGCCCATCACGACCCAAAGAATGCTGCCCACGTTCCCGATGACCTCTTGCTTCAACGAATAAAAGTCGGGCGTGATCCTCCACTTTTGGTAAAAGTGCGAGTCGCTTCCGGGGCCATTGGAGAAAGAGTCCATCCAAATAGGAATCGTTCGCGCAATATCTGCGTTGGCCTGCGAAATCGTCACTCCAGGTTTGAGGCGCCCGAAGCTATGCAGGAAGAAACCGGCCAGCGGCTGGTTGTTGCGTTCGAAGGCAAACGGAATGAGGATGTCGAAATCCTGATCAACGATACGGAAACCGCGCGGCATAACACCCACGATAGTGCGCGCCTGCGCGTCGATCACGATGGTACGGCCGATTACGGAGTCATCACCGCCGAAGTGCCGCTGCCAGTAGCCATAGCTGAGCATCACATTCTTCGGCCCATTGGGAACCTGATCCGCGGCCGCCAGTTCCCGGCCTACCGCCGGCGGAATGCCCAGCGACTGCAAGACACCATCCGTGATGAGGATTGTGTTCACTTCCTCAGGCCGCGCCAGCCCGGTGACGTTGGCCTTGTTGCTACTCCATGCGCCCAGCGATTCGAAGGTACGGTTGTTCTCGCTGAATGTGAAGTACATCGAAGGGGAGAGGGGCAAGCCTTTCAGGAAGTTTGCCAGGCCGGCCGCGCCGGGAGCGTTCAGCACGAGGGAAACCAGACGGTCCGAATCCGGATACGGCAACGGTTTCAGAAGCACGGTGTCGACTACGCTGAACACCGCGGTGTTGGCGCCGATGCCGATAGCCAGCGTGAGCAAAACTGTGATCGAGAAACCGGGCGATCTTCTCAGTCGCCGGAGGGCGAGCCGAATATCGGCAAGAACAGATTCCAGCGCAGGCCATTGCCAGACTTCGCAGCTTCGCGTCTGGATGAGAGCCGGATTGCCAAACGCGCGAAGAGCTGCCGCGCGCGCTTGCTCTCGAGGGAGCTCCTCAAGGCGCATGATCTGTTCGATTCTTTCTTCGAGATGCCCGCGCATCTCTTCGGCAAGGTCGGCGTCGAGACGCCTGCGACGGAAGATTCGCTCAAGCCAGCTCATTGCTTTGAGATCTCCTTCAGGGATTCGTGGCGCGCCGCCCGGGCCCGAGCACCATCTGAATCCCTTCGAGCATGCGATCGAATGCGGATATCTCTTTTTCGAGATGCCCCAGTCCCGAACGGGTGATTTCGTAGATGCGTACTCGGCGATTCGTGACCGGCGAGACGCTCCACTGGGCTTTTACCATCTTCGTTTTGAGCAACCGCTGCAGGGCTGGGTACAGCGACCCCTCTTCCACCTGAAGCAGGTTATTGGAGCGCTGCTGGATGTGTTGCACCAGCGCATAGCCATGGGCAGGCTGGCGGCGAAGAGATTCGAGAATCATCATCTCAAGCGCGCCCGGAAACAGATCTCGGGAAGTATCTTTGTTATTTCCCATAAGGCATTGACTACACATGCCTAGAGTAAACATGCATTATGAGAAAGTCAAATCAAATGCTGCCCGTGCGCAGAGAAGACGCGTGACTGCCTGTTGGGGACCAAACCAGGGAGACAGTTCGTCATCGCTTGCTGGCGAATGCTCTCCCCAATGCGCGCATAATCGCCGATTCACATTTCCAGCAGTTCCAGTCTCGAAGTGCGCCTCGCCCTGAAGGCGTCAATTGAGATCAGGGCCGGTAAACCACAAGCCGTCTGAGTCGATACCGAGCCGATCACACTCCGTATCGAAGTGTCTCGATCAGCACGGACAACGCGGCTGGTTGATTGCGACGGCTGGGATAGTAGAGAAAATATCCGGGAAAAACAGGGCACCAATCCTTCAGGACCTGTATCAGATGCCCACTGGAAATTTGGCTAACCAGGGGTGCTTCGATGCAGGAGCCTATTCCCAGGCCAGCGTCCACAGCCTGAATCACCAGTTCAGGATCATCGAACGATGCAGGGCCTTGCGGGCTGACCGTAACTGACTTTTGCCCTTTCTCAAACTCCCAGCGATACAGCCCATTGCTGAATCGAAACCCGATGCATGAGTGGTTTTTCAAATCCTGCGGGTGCTTCGGAATGGGATTGGATTTGAAGTAGGCGGCGGACCCGACAATCGCGAGGCGCATCTCCTTTGTGACGCGCACCGCGATCATGTCCCGCTGAATGAATTCGCCGAGTTGGATCCCTGCGTCGTACTCACCCGCCACCAGATCGACCGGATCGTTGGAAGTGGTGATCTCCAAAACGATTTCGGG